>JFJP01029047.1_pt1 | contig 14248 bp, 19 predicted proteins | sample 431651 | NCBI WGS metagenome assembly JFJP01 (sample SAMN02602958, study PRJNA72255) | Microbial mat metagenome, whole genome shotgun sequencing project. | biome: fresh water; feature: sink hole; material: water; isolation source: purple microbial (photo- and chemosynthetic) mats found in... | reverse complement strand
TTTTTGGCAATTTTTTACAAAAACTCAAATCAAAGGAAAAAAATCTTTGACTACATAATGCAAAAATTTTTGAAATTTTCTATTAAAAAACAAAATTTTAAGTTCGATAAAAAATTATGCTCTAAAAAAATTCGATTTTAATTTGCAAAGTTTTTCTTTATTTTTTTTCAAAAATTTTGCTGGAAATATTTTTTCAACTATTCAACTTTTACGAAATTTCTTTTAAATTTCAGAGAGAAAAAAATTACAATTCCATAATCAATTGATTCTTTTTTTCGAACCTAATGTAAAACCACATCTGCTGCGCATACCTTTTGCCAATTCTAGCAGGATTATGAACAGTTCTTCATTTCAACATGAAACAAAATTAACACTTTATAATATTCTGTTCAAGCTTGGAATGAATTCATTTTTTAGCGGTTTTAAATTTTCTGCGTCGACATCAGAAAATATTTTTAAGGCGTACATTCGATTAGGCCATCATAAGAGGATGTGACCTTTAACACTGAACCTTTTGGTTTCGTTTAAAATATGATATAATCATTCGAGATGTTTCTTAACTCAGATTTGAATTGTTTTTTTTAAATCCTTAAGAATTTTTGTCAAAAACTTTCAAAATGTGTTTTTTTTGAGTTTTTCAGAACAAATTAAATCGAATTCTGGATAAAAAAACACGAAATACAGTTAAATATCTAAAATAAAACCCTCAATTTAAATTCGCGAATTTTTCTTTTACTGGGTTTTCCACATTTAACAATGCGATTTCTTTACAAATCGCAGATTCTTCAAAGGAATTACAAAGAAAAAACATTGGATTTTTTAATTTTTGTTTTTTTAAAAAAGTTTTTAATTTAAATACAAAAAAAATGTTAATATTTTTTATTTTTTCAAATTAAAAAAGTATCATTAAATTTTCTTTAAGAATGTAAAAATAACAATTGTTTTCTTAAATAAATCAAACCAAAAAAACAATGCTCCGTCCACCCTAATCAAATAAAAGAGGACTTTTGCACGAAGTGTAAAAAGATTTATTGTCTTTATGCACCAAAGCCAACAAAAATCACTGGTAAAAGGGGCCTTTGGTTCAGTATTCAAGGTGGTTTAAAATATTCTCGATGAAGAAGATTCCCAAAAAATGAAACTCAGTTTAGATCAAACACAAAAATATCATAAAAGTATTATTCTCGTTTCATGTTGAAAGAGGAACAAATCGGGAGAAATAACACTTTATTATTCTGATGGAGCTTGCTGAAGAATCATTAGACCAAATGCATTAACAATAACCCAACAACAAGTCTTCACCTATTTTTATCAGAATTGTGATGGTCTCAATTATTTACATGAGAGACAAGCAATTAATGATGACTTATAGGAAGAATGATGTTTGGTCAACAGTGTGGTTTTTCATCGATTGTTAAAGGAATTCTTCATAATTAAAAATAATTGGAAGGTTATTAGCGAAGTGACGGAAGGAACATTCATTTGTGAATTAAATAAATCTTTGAAAAGAAAATGATGGCAGAAAATCAAAATTTCTTTCTTAGAAAATAAAAAAAAATTTCTTTGAATTTTTTAATTCTTGGAAAGAAAATTTGATTTTTTGGTTTTCATTTCTTTAAATTTGAAAAAAAACAATTTTTTCTAAATAAAAATAAAGAAAAAATTAAAAATACAAAATACAAAAAAAATAATGAATATCAAAAATAGAGAAATTTAAACATTTTCTCTTTTTTTAATTGTTTCTTTTCTAAAACAATTTTTTTTTTCTTCCAATTTTTAAACAAAAACAACAAAACGAATTAAAGTTTAAATTAATTTTGAGTTTCAGTATACGCCCATTCATAATCCTTTTGTAATTTCTCTACTAATTCCTTGGTCATCTCTTCCGGTATTTCATATTCCTTTCTTATTTCATCCCATGTTTTTCCTAAAAAATCTTTATAAACCCGATAAAATCTCATTAAATAAAAAAACCAATAAATCTCGAAGCTTCAAAAGCCCCACATATTTCCAGCATTTCTGCGAAATCCAAATATCCACAAGCCTTTTATTCATAAATTTCACAATAAACACAATAAAATCAAAAGGAAAAAACCAGAAATAAAGCATATCTTTCTTCTTCATTGAGTGAATTCATCAAATTCAAGTCATATTCCGTTATGAATTTAGCGATATTATTCGTTTGAAGTGGTTTTGGTATTTCTTTTATAGCCTGATAATTGTGGTTTTCTAAGAAATTTATGATGATTTTCAAGGTTTTCCCATCAATATTTAAAGGGATTTCTTCAGTAGGTGACGAATCTATTGGGAAATTTATTAGAAAAATGGGGCTTTCAAAAGAAAAATGCCTTCTAATAGTCGGGAAAGAGTTTTACAGAAGTCTATGACTCGGATATCAATGAAAATCGTTTCTTTGTCATTGGTTAAAACGCGAAGTTTTTCAGTATTCATGGTTTTTTATCAGAAAATTTCTATAAATTCTGAACAAATCAAAACAAAATTTATAAGGAAAAATTCGTGTTTTTTCCTTGCGTGAAAATTCGGTTTTTTTTCAATGATTAAAAAAAATGAATTCAATAGTTTTCGATATAATTTTGTTTATTATCCATTTTATCCATTTTATAAATTAAATTCTAGTGATTTGAGAGGGTTTTTCATATAAATAGGAGCAAATAGTTCTTCACTTTTAACAATTTTCAATTTCTTTGACAAATTTATCTTTATCATCAAGCATTTTCCTTATTCTGCCAAAAATTCTCTTATTAAAATTATTATTCTTCTATAAAAAAACCCTTTTGTGCTCAAAAAGTCAAACCCCATTTTTTCTTTTAATGAGATAATTTCCTTGTAAAATTTATTCTCATTCACCTTTTTCTCATCTAAGCACATGAATTCACCTTTGCATTTCTCTATAATTTCTTCAATCTATATGAAAAATTCAATTTTCATTAAAAAATTTTCCTTTGTTTTTTTTCATTTTTTTCACCTTTCTTTCAAATTTAATCTGTTTTTCCATTTCTTTGATCTGATTCCTGAGTTCTTCCCCTCTTTTCGCGAGTTCATTCGAATACTCGAACACAGATTTCATCAATTTCTTCAGTAAATACACAATTTCCTTCTGATTCATACATCCATCATTACCTTGATCATAAACCCGAAAAACTCCATTAGCTTTTTCTTTTTCGCTACTTTTTGATAAAATGAAGAAAATCGCCATAATATCGCGAAAATTGTATTCAGATTGTTCTTCAACAAGTATCGTTTGCTTGGTAAAAGCCTTAAGAAAAGGCAAAAGAATCGCGGTTTTATGTGTATCGGGAAAGGAAATATTCAAGAATTTATAGCCTTTTATCAGGTTTTCTAATGAAATTTCCTCTTTGAAGTTCATCACGAAAAAAGCCTGGGTTTTAATGAAGAAAAATCAAGGGAAAAAGCGAACCTCTTTCAGCTCAGTGATCGAAAAACGATGGATTTCAAGGCTTTGCTCTTTGGACTCGATGAGAGTTTCTCTAGGGGTTTTGGAAGGAAAACAGCCCATTTTTAGATAAATTAATGATGAATATGAATGAATAATCGAAATTTAATTAAATTTTTTTTTTTTTTTCAATTAAATTTTTTTTTTTTTTCTAATTAAACAACCGAATTTCTTTTAAAAATGCTAACCGATTCAGATAAAAAAGTCCTTATTTCTAATACAAAGCTCGTGAATTCTACCAAAACCCCTCCCAAACCTTCTCAAAAGACTGATAACTCATATAAAGAGAATTTCACACAAGAAATTAGCCAGAAAAAGGAAGAAACTGAAGAAAAACTCAAGAAATTCGAAGAAGAATTAACGAAAAACAAAGAAAAACTAAAGGAAAAAACGATAAAAGAGAGCAAATTATTGGGTTTTTCTTCATATTTTTAGCTTTTATTAAGGTTTTTTGATAGATGAAATCAATCAAATGAGGCTGAAAATCGTGCCTTTATTAGATAAAATCGCTTTTTTGGAGAATTCTGAGGTTATTTCTGAAGAAAAAACGAAAGAAATCGAAAGGAAAATCCGTGAGGAAATTTGTGAAGAAAATGATAAAATAGCTCAAGAAAAACTGGAAAAAGAGAAAGAACTTGAAGAAGTTTTACTTCGGAACGATGAGTTAGAAAAGGAATTAGTGAAAAGAGATGAGATTTTTAGAGAATGGAATGAGGTTGTAATGATTTTTTTCATGTTTTTTTTTCTTTTGTTTTTTTTCATGTGTTTTTTTTTTTCATGTGTTTTTTTTTTCATGTGTATTTTTTTTTAAAAAGTTCTCAAAGAAAAAAATCAGGAATTTCATGAAAAAATCCCACTTTTAATAGAAGAAAAAAACAAATTACAAGAGAAACTTGAGGTTTTTACTCAAGAAAAATCAGAATTTCTCAATAAAATCGAGGTTTTTTCCAATGAAAAATCGGATTTTCTTAACAAAATTGAGCTTTTAACCCAGGAAAAACTCGAATTTCTCCAGAAATTCGAGGATTTTGCTCAGGAAAAAGATCAGGAATTTCAAAGGAAATTCGAGGTTTTTTCTCAGGAAAAAGAACAAGATTTTCAAAGGAAAATCGAGGTTTTTTCTAAAGAAAAACAAGAGATTTTTCAAAGAAATCACGATATGGATTTAATGATAAAATCTCAAAAAGAAGCTTATTTCGCTAATCTAAAGTCTCAAAAAGATGATTTTCAGCAAAAATTTGACGTTTTTACAAAGGAAACCAGCTCTTTCCAGGAGAAAATTGAGATTTTATCTAAGAAAAACGGTTTTTTAACGAGTCGAATTTACGAACTTAACAAAGAAATCGAGGTTTTAAAGGATAAAAATCCTCAAGAAAACAGAGAAAAATCAATAGAAAATTCAAAGGAAAATCCAAAGATTAGGCCTTTAAACACAAGGAAGTCCTTCGAGCTTTTAAGCGATACTTTGACTTTAAAGCTCAATAATCTCGAGAAAATCTTCAGAAATGAAGAAAATCAAGAGAAATCTCGAGAAAATAGTCTTCATAAGAAGAAAAATTCAATGAATAATGCGAAAAACCCACTCAATTTTAATGAGAAAAACCCTCTCAATTTTAATGAGAAAAACCCATTAAATAATATTCATGATAAAAACCCGATTAATTTTTACGATAAAAACCCTATGAATTTTAACGATAAAAACCCAATGAATTTTAATGATAAAAACTCAAAAAATACTGATAGAAATTCAACGAATTTTAACGAGAAATTTAATGATAAAAAATCAATAAATACTGATAGAAATTCCCTTGAGAAAAACAAGGCTTTTAGAGAAAACGCTCAGAAATCAATGACTTTAAGACTGCAAAAAGAGGGTTTTCCTTTGGATTTTTCGAAAAAAAACGGTTTTCGCTCAATTTCTGCCAATAGAGAGAGGGTTTTACATGAAAAACAGGATAAAACAATGAAGAAAAATACAATAAAACATGAATTTGAAAGCAATTTTGTGAGGAGATTCAAACAGGTGATTACACAACTGGAAGCTAGATTGGATAATTTTTCGATTGATGAGAAGAAATAAAGGCTTTTTAAAGAAAAAAGCTATTATTATATACAATTTATACACTAAAAAAATAATAAATATGCTTTTTTTATAAAAAAACTTGATTTTTACAAATAAATAAAAAAATTTAATTAAAAATAAAGAAGCTTTTTTTGAGAAAAAAATTCACAATTTTTTTTTTTTGTTTGCAATTTTTTTTAATTTTTTAATTATATTTGCATTATGAATAAATTCGGCAGCAATCGTTTAATAAAACGCTCATACATCCGATCAATCCCTTGCACATATTGATATGAAGAAATTCGTTCGGAGCATGTGCATTCGATTTCGGTCCTAAAATCCCCACAACTGCGAATTCTGCTTTTGGATACTATATGATTTCAAAATAATTTCTTTGATAATAAATGATAATTACCAAATCTGAAAGCATTTTCATAAATGGTATCGATCCTCCTTCACCCTGACATTCGAATTCCTTCCCAAAGAACGCCTAATCATCAATAAAAAAGAGAATAAATATCAAAGAATATATGAATATTTATAGAATAAATGATAAAAATTCAAACCAATGAAGCTTGATTCAGTGTTTCTCTCAAATTCTTGCTCATAGCAGGTGTATTCCATCCATTTCCAGGAGATATATTATCGAAAATCACTTCCGCATCATAAGGCGGGTTCTCTTCTAGCAATTTCTTCAATTCATCTTTCGCTAAAGAAACATCAAGTGTCGGTGGGCATCTCAAAGAGAGTTTAACGTTAGTGAAAGGCTTCAAAACATTGCCTGCTATCTTCGGTTCAGGTAATCCTTCAATGCCTGTGACTGTAAGTTGTGCTCTCCATGTTCTATTCAATGACAACTGAAAGAAATCAGATAAAGTAGCCTTCGTTGATTTATAAAGCGGCATTCTTTCGACAAGTTCTTTTCCTATGAGTTTTGAACTTTTCTTTGAAAAATAAAATTGATAAAAATATGAAAAAACTATATATATGAAGAAAATATGAAATAAAAAAGATTTCTTACAAAAGTTTCTTCATATCTTTCCGGCGGGATATTGACTTGAAATTTTTCATTCACATATCCGGTCTCCACGCAATCAATTCTGTCCAAAAGCTTCCTCAAAATCCTAAAGGTCGAAGGCACCACTCCACTGGCATCGCCACTATGAATCTCCTCAGACATGGTTCTAATCTTCAGCGTTCCATTGATCACTCCTCTTAAAGAAGTCGTCAACCACAAACGTTCATAATCTCCACAGCCAGAATCCAAACAAATCTATAAATAAATATATATATAGATTATATTCAAATGAAATTATCATTTTCTTTGAAAGAAAAATAAATATGAAATATAAATTCATTTACAATTAAACGAGGTTGGCCTATTTTTGCTTGCAAACTGATCAAATAATAAGGAAGATCATTGCTTCCACTTTCTTCATCAGCCTCCAGAAATATCACGCATCTTGGATGGTCGATCTTCTGAACCTGACAAGCCTTTACGGAGAGAATCGCAGCGAAGGCTGAATAACCATCATCAGCACCTCCTCTTCCGTATAATTTTCCATCTTTTATCACTGGAGTGATTGGGCCCAAACCCTCTTCCCATCCCTCTAAATGAGGCTGTTTGTCCATATGGCCATATAAAAGAACTGTTGGACTGGTTTCGTGGGTTCCTTTTATCTCAATGTAAAGCATTGGAGTTCTTTGTGGATCCTGAACATAATCAATGGTCAAACCATGGAGATTTTGAGCAACAATCCAACTTTTTATATGGTTTATTGCCTTTTCTAATAAACCATTTGTCGCCCAGTTTATATCGAAATCACGGGATAGGTTAGGAATCTTGATGTAATCTAAAGGGATATAAGTTTTTTAAAGGGATTTAAGAGTACCCATGATGGCAGGAAGAGCACTTTTTGTGAACTCTTCTTTTTTTTTTTTTTTTTTTGAAAAAATAAATAAGTGTTGATATTTTTATTCTGCAAGAATTTATTAAAAAAATTATTTGGAAAGTTTTTAAATTTTTTTTATATTCTATTCTTGTAAAATGAACAAAAAAAAAATTTTTTTTAAATATTGTTATTTTTATTAGTCTTTAAAAAATTTTAGAGTCTTTAATAACTTGGAATTTTAAATAATTTTACATTAAAAAAGATTTTAAAAATTATAAAATTCAAACATTTTCAAGCTTTTCTGATAGAAATCTATCACTCTAATCTGTTCTTTATGCTCGAAAAACAATAAGTGATTTTTATATGATGGATTTAAAGAATGTTAATTTATTAAGTTTTTAAATTTTATTATTCAATGATTATTTTTCTAATAAAAATTTTTTTCCTTGCTTTTTAAAAACTCCAAATTATTCGCTATTTTTTAGGTAGTAGTTCCTAAAAAAAAAATTATTCAAAATAAGCATATTGTTAATTTTTTTAAAAACTTTGTCTGATAATTTGCAAAATAGCGTCAATTTTTTATCATCACAACAACTTTTATCATAATGTTTGAGGCAGATTTTTTTATTGCAACTATTGCATTTTAAATAAGATAAATAAGAGTAGTTCTTGCAATCAAAACACATCGTTTTGTCATAATGCTGCTTTTTCATTGCTTTAACCTCTACCTTTAATCTCAAAACCCTAATTTTCTCCCAAAATGCCTTTCTCAAATTTAGTTCATTTTTTAACACTTCTGAAAATTCTTTTTTTAGCTAAAATTTGCAAAAATTAGCAAATAATTACAAAATTTAACAAAGAAATTACAAAACATCATTTAAATTTTTATCTATTTTTTTTGTTCATACAATCGTATACATAATAATGAATATATGTATTTAATATACATGAATCGATATAATACTTGATTTTTAATGCCAACACTGAAATCATAATTTTTCATGTTCCAATAATTCTCGCAAACAAGCCAGTCTATCGGGAAAATCATTTTCTTAGAGTAATTATTCTTCTCATAATCTTTCTGAGCCTCCTTCAAAAACCTGAGCCAATCTAATGTCACAAAATTCACAGCCTCAGACACGTTGAATCCATGGGAGAAACCAGCATGAAAAGCTTTTGGAAAGGTTATAATGAACTCTCGAGGCTTTTGATGTGTTTTATACACAGGGATCTAAAGGATGAGTTTTTGTAAAAATTATAAGGTTTTTAATAAATTTATAAATGAAAATATGGTCTTTTACCCCATCTTTGATCAATTCTAATGGATTTAATTGCAAAATTATTTGATTTAAAATATTGGGTCTCTTTGCGAAAATGTCAGGGTATTTTCTTCTCATAAGATTCTCCACCTTTTCCTTATAGTTCCCTGGGACAAAATACCAAGTTTTCGCCTCGCCCTTATGCATGTAATTTGCAGAATACATATAGCAATCTTCAATATGCCAACAAAAAGATGCGAAAAGCATGCCCATATACATCCAGGGACTTGAAATCCCACTTATTTTGTCCTGCTTTTTGGTCAAAATCTGGAATAAAGAGTCAGGAGCATTACTCAAATTATTTAGGTTAAATGGATGAATTTTTGATTTCCGATCTGCTTTTTCTTGTAAAGGGTCTGGAAATCCGCTTCCGAACTTTATAGAGGAAAGATCAGCGGCATATTCGACTTCTGTGAGACTGGTGGCTGTTTTTAGAAAATAACAAAATTTATTATAAAATTTGAATTTTTATAATTTTTTATAATTTTTTATAATTTTTTATAATTTTTGTAAAAAAAACCTAAAGGATTGTCAACCAAATGCCAGTACTCCAGTTCATTCGCCAAAAGCGGCTCTTTTATCCCACTCGCCTTCTGGTACTTGTAATTCTTTTGGAAATTATTCGCAAAGGCCTCGAACTCACCTTGGTTAAACTCTTCAACCCTTTGATCAAAAGCCTATAAATTTTTTTTTCTTTAATTAAAGAAAAAAAAAAAAAAAAAAAAAAAAAGCTAACCTTTCCCTTTGTGAGTTCTTGAATGATCTGTTTTCTCGTCGTAACTGCTCTATCGTCAATTCCAAAGGAGAACTCAGGCTTCCAATTGCTCGGAGGACAGATCTTTACCCCACCGAAAGCTTCGTATTGTTCTCTTAATTTGATTATCGTACGAATTGGATCAGAAAACTCTGCTGAATTTAGATGTATTTCTGGGATAAATGGGATTTTTATGTAGTCTTCTAAGGAATGATGATGGATTTCAATGATTTCGGGATCTTGGGATTTGTTACAATTAACGTTCTTTGGGAGTTTTTTCTTGTGAGGCATGTTAAAAGTGTGTCGGGAGTTTTTGGATGGTTGTTGTTTCTTTACTTTAACGATTTTTTTACTGACTTTTGCAGACTTTTAGAGCAAAAATAAAGGAAAAAATTGAATAAATAAAAAAGTAAAAAGATTAAATAAAATCAATTTTCCTTACTTTTTTCGAAGAAGATGAGGAAAATCTTCTCATTGGACTTTAGATTTGAGGGGTTGGTTTTTTATTTTGTGGGTTTTATTTATGGATTATATTTAATAGTAAATGGTTTGATATTTCAACTGTAGAAGTATTTTGAGTTAGAATGACGTAAATTAAGGGAAGTAGGTTTTAAAATTATTAGAAAATTTTAAAAACGATAATTTTTTATAATTTTTTTTGTTTTTAATGAAGTTTTAAGTTTTTTAGGTCAAAATACTTATTAATTAATATATGGGGAAAAAATCATTTTTTTCGAAGGCATTTCTATCATACTTTCTTGTTAATCCACCATTGCAACTTGCTTTTCATAATAGGGGTCGCTTTCATATCCTCGACTAATTAAATTAAAAGAAAATTCATTGATTTATAAAAAAAGTGAGTTTTAAATAAAAAAGAAATTTTTTTTTTTCAAAAATAAACAGTTATTGATACCTTGTTTAGATTTTGCAGCTCCATTGACATTCTCTTTATTATATTCTCCTTTTGCGATACTATAGTCATCGCCATCTCCGTCATTGTTATTTTCTTGATACTCGAAATTGATAACTACCTTATCGAAATCATAGTCTTCTTCTCCCTAAATCCAAAAGAAAAAAACCACGATAAAAATCATGATAAAAACGACGATAAATAAACAAATACAATAAAAAAACTACAATAAAAACTACAATAAAAACTACGATAAAAACCATAAAAATCGACGAAAAAAAACCTGTGGTTTGTTGTTTTCTTCAATTTCTAGTTCTTTATTGAGATCAATCTGCACATGATTAAAGACATTATTCTCTTCAAATTCCTGTTCTCCTCCAATTTCGAGCAAATTCTTCTCTTTCTCAGGTGCAAAGAAAGCATCAACATTGGCCACCTCTATCTTTTGATCAGTCTTCTCCACTTCCTCTCCCTGTTGATTATTATTCTGATCATAATTATTGTCGTCGTAATTATTATAGTTGTCATTTTGTTCAAAATTATCATAATTATTGTTATTATAGTCATTTTCATGCCCATCACCTTCATTATTCCCTTCGTTTTTTATCCTTTCTTCCTCAGCCAATCGGTCTTCTTCTTCTCTTTCTCTCTCATACTCCTCTTCTCTTAGCCTTTCTTCCTCCATGAGCCTCTCTTGTTCTTTGTAATACGCAGCATCTTCTTCTTCTTGTCGCTTTCGCTCCTCTTCATACTTCTTTTGCTCTAAAGCCTCGTATTGCAAATTCTCTTCATTTCTCAGCCTTTCTTCTTCTAATTCTTTCTCCTTTATCTTTTCTTCTTCAGCGTCCAGCTCGCTCTTTTTCTCACTTTCATCATTGTTTTCCTCTTTTTCTTCATTTTGATCGGAAAATAGAACATTTTTCACCGATTTCTTCACTTTTTCGATTTTCTCACCGTTTTCTTGAATAAATTCCTTCAGATTTTCATTGATCAAGATCTCAGTCTTTTTCATTTCTTCTTTGATTTGGTCTTGCTGGGTTTGGATCACTTGCTTGACTTCTGATAGGGCCGTTTTGCCGGTGGCGACCATGGCGTTTTTCAGAGCGGTGGTACTTGCTGATTGAAGGTTTAAGGGTTTAGCTCCTTTGCCGCATTTGACTCCCATTGAAAGTATTTCAGTTAACAGAAAACAAAAATTTTTTATTAAAATAAGAAATTAATGAAAAAATTGGGCTTTTATTTCTAATATTAAACTGTTATTTTTATTGCTTTTAATGTTTTTTTTCAAAATTATTTAGATTTTTTTTTGTCTTTTTTAAGCTTTTTCTTCTCTTTGGAGCCTTTATCACTCATAAGGTAAAAGATCCCATAGGCTAAAAGACTAGCTAAAAGGAGAAAAATGGCTAATAAACTCAAGCTCACAAAGCTCCAGCCTTTGAAAACCACAATATTGCTATCGCCAACCATCTGATTATCGCTTAATTCAGCTTCTTCTTTCTCCTAAAAAACATCAATATTTTGATAAAAATGCGATTTTCACCATTTTCTCTATTTCTGAATCGATCATTTCCTTTATTTTCTTTTCATTTTCTGTTAAATCCAAAGGAGAATTCTCCTTTAAAAGGAGTTCTTTGTCGTATGATAAATATTTCTTAAAGCTTTTCATATCAACAGTCTCTTCTCTCAGCTCCTTTTCTGAAGGCATCAGCTTTTATTAATAAATCACAATTTTCTTGCAAATTATGATAAAATTATAAAAAAACCGAAAAAACATCCTCCATTTTGATTATTTCCATACAATTGCTTATCATTTGATAATAAAGCTTCCAATGCAATTTCTTCTTATCTCGTATTGGGCTTAAACTCATAGCATCAATAAGCTTAAATTCAGCTGAATCGAACCCTTTTTGAACCATATATACACAGCATGTTAATTTACTATTTGTATCAATTTGTAATAAATCCAATTCTTTTTCCTTTTTTGAAAAATTTCAGGAAAAAAAAATTTAAATGAAAAATCCTGATAAAAAATCATATAAAAACGCTTAAATTACTCCTCAAATCGCTGCCAAGTCCGTTCTCCGCATTTTTTCCTTCACAAACCATGATCCCAACAAGCAAAACCCCGCATAAAAACAACTCAAAACTCAAGTTTCCCATTTATTTTAAATCTTTTTAATTATTTTATTTATTTATTTTGTCAACAATACAAACATGAAATTATTTTTATTTATTTTTTGTCTTTATATAATATATGCACATGAATTTATCATTTTTATTCTTTTGTGTATATTATATATATTCATGAAAACTATTAAAAAATTATCTTTTTCCTTAAGAAATCTCTTTATTTAATATTCATTTAGCAGCGTATGCACCTTCGAGAACGCAGTGCTAGTATTCAACCCATCGAATTTATAATTCCCCCCTCCAAACTGTCCAGTGAAGTTCCTATTCACTGGGTAATACCTCTCAGCCACTTCGAAGCTCGAAGGCTTTAATTTCCCAATAACCATATAACTTGTCATGTAAAATGGATTTCCCACATTTAATCCATGCTCAGGGTATTGGAAATTCTCAGCAGTTACAGGGAATTTCTTGGCTTTTATAGCATTCTGATCAAGTTTACGCTTCTCTTGACTCAAAGCATCCAGCACATCATGCTGACTTTCCTTCCATCTTTCAGCAACTGACTGGTTTTTTAACAGTTTTTGCTCCTTACGAAAATTAGGGATTTTTGCACCAATTTCGGAATAGGTAGGGATATGAGCGGTTTTGATGTTCGTACATGTGTGGCCGTCCATCATCTGCCAAGCAGGACCCAGATCCTCGTAGGTCGTGCGGTAGAGAGAGGCCTTGGAGGAATGTGGAGGGATTGTCGGTTTCATTGTTTAAATTTTAAAAGTTTTTGTTAGAAAGTAAAAATTAATTATTTTTTTAAAGAAATTTTTTCTTTTTTAAAAAAAATGAGAAAATTTTCTTTAAAAAAACTAAAATTTTAATAAAAAATTCACTTAAACACTCATTAAAAAAAAGTGAATTTTTCTCAAAATGTTCGCTTCGAAATTTAAACATTCGACTTTATTAATTCGCATTTTATTCTAATACAAACCCAGCTAAAAACTTCTGCAAATGAACCCTCCCGAAGAACTCTCCCCCATGCTCTTCAAACTCCGCAAAAAGCTCAAGCCCGACCCTCAAAACACCTGTCCTCTGGAGCAAATCCTCTCAAAGAAAATCGGAGGTGATAACGTCCTTTATTATGAAGTAAAATGGCGAAATTCCCCAATTTCTTCATGGGAACCTTTGGAAAAGCTCTCTCTTTATAGAGAAATTCTTGATAAATTCGATAGAAGCTATTCTCGTAAAGAAAACCGCATAAAAATCATGCAACAAGACGAAAATTTGATAAAAAAGATAAAAACAAAGCCTTTGGGCCAAAGGGAGTACCCTATGAAAATTGAACAGACTGAAGGAAGATTCGAACTTGGAGATAAAGCGAAAGAGATTTTGTTGGTGAAGATCGTCACTGATGAATTAACAAAGGTTAAAGAGATATTTTGTCTCGTTGAATGAATGGCAACAGAGGAATAATGGCATGACACCACTTTGCACTCTCGTTAGCACCAAGGAACTCAGGAAATTCGAACCCGTTATGCTCATTAACTTCTATGAGAAAAAAGTCGTGTTTAAACCGAGTCCAGTTAATTTGATAAGGACTGAAGAACTTTACAAATTATATTTTGAACATAAATAAAATTAAAAAGAATTTCTCGAGAAATTCATTGCAAAATTTCTCGAGAAATCAATTGTAGAAATTTATTGTGGAAATTTAT
>JFJP01023574.1_pt1 | contig 14249 bp, 14 predicted proteins | sample 431651 | NCBI WGS metagenome assembly JFJP01 (sample SAMN02602958, study PRJNA72255) | Microbial mat metagenome, whole genome shotgun sequencing project. | biome: fresh water; feature: sink hole; material: water; isolation source: purple microbial (photo- and chemosynthetic) mats found in... | reverse complement strand
GCGGCCGAGGCCCTGGGCAAGACGGCCCAGGGTGCCGGCCCATTGAGCGAAAAGGAGATGCAGCTTGTCCAGCTTGGGGCTTCCGTGGCCCTGCGCTCCGAAGGCGCGGTACGCAGCCATGGCCGGCGGGCTCTCCAGGCCGGTGCCACGGCGGAGGAAGTCAGGCACGCCGTCATTCTCTTGACCAGCACCATTGGATTTCCTACGGTCGCGGCGGCTCTGGACTGGCTTGAAAAGGTCCTTGATTGATACGTCCGGATCAAAATGCGGTTTGATGGTGCGGCCCGCGAGGGCCGTTCTTTTTATGGAGGGTATATGCAGAAACTGGAATTCATCGCCACGGACAAGGCCCCGGCCGCCGTGGGGCCATATTCCCAGGCCGTTCGCGCCGGGGGATTTGTGTATGTCAGCGGCCAGCTCGGGCTTGTTCCCGCCACCGGCCAGTTCGCGGGCGCGGACTTCGAGGCCCAGGCGCAGCAGGCCCTGGCCAACATGGGTGCCATCCTGGCCGAGAGCGGGTGCGTCCTCACGGACATCGTCAGCGTGGACGTGTTCGTGACCGATCTGGGTAATTTCAAACTGTTCAACGGCATTTACGACGGATTCATGGCTGGGCACCGACCGGCCCGCGCTGCCGTGCAGGTTTCCGCCCTGCCGCTGGGCGGGGTTGTTGAAATCAAGTGCGTGGCTCTCGCCCGCTCATAAGGAAGATTCATGACCAACAAGCGAACCCGCCGTTTCGGCGTTTTCCCCTCGGCCAACGAGGACGCCCAGGCTGCCAAGCGTCATGGGGACACTCCCCAGTGCCAGTCGGCGTCCTATCGTCTGGCTTTTCAGGATCAGGAATTTCTGCTGCGCGAGGAACTGCGGCCCGTGCGCCTGCAACTTGAGCTTCTGAAGCCTGAGTTGACTCTGCAGGAGCAGCAGGTTGAATCAACCGTCGTCATCTACGGCAGTGCCCGGACCATGGATGCGGAGGCCGCTACCGTCCGGCTGGAAAAGGTGCTGGAGGGGCTCAAGAAAAATCCGCAGGACTATCTGCTGCAGAATGAGCTGAACAAGGCCCGCACGGCCGTGACCAACAGCCGCTACTACGAGGAGGCGCGAAAGCTCGGCCGGCTCATTTCCGAGAACGTGGAGAAATACAAGCACGTGGTCATTACCGGCGGCGGTTTCGGGATCATGGGCGCGGCAAATCAGGGAGCCCATGACGTGGGGGCCAAGAGCATCGGCATGAACATCGTGCTCCCTTTCGAGCAGGAGCCCAACCCCTACATCACCCCGGAGCTGAGCTTTCAGTTTCATTACTTTGCCATCCGCAAGATGCACCTCTTGATGCGGGCCAAGGCTCTGGTGGCCTTTCCCGGCGGCTTCGGGACCATGGACGAGCTTTTCGAAGCCCTGACCCTGATCCAGACCCGCAAGGTCAAACCCATCCCCGTGTTGCTCTTTGGCCGAAGGTTCTGGCACAAAGTCATCAACTTCGAGGCCCTGGTCGAGGAGGGGACCATCAATCCCGAGGATCTGAACATCTTCCGGTATGTCAGTACGGCGGAGGAGGCCTGGGAGATCATCAAATCCAGCAATGGCTCGACTACCGCAGGCAAGCCATGAGGCGAAAGGTGAAGAGTGATTGGTGAATGGGCAAGATCAAGGAGTGGCTCGTAACCACCCTGCTGGTGTCACTATTCTCTGTTCACCATGAGCATCCCCCTATTTGTCAGTTTCAATTTTGGCATGCACGTCGGCGATGATCCTTCCTGACAGCGTGCGCATGACCCGGCTCATGGCTTCCACCACTGAGCCGGGATTTTTTTTGGCGGCGGGCTCGGACTGGCGGTAGGTACGCTGGAAAAGGACCTGCTCGGGCGCGGACCTGGCCCGCAGGTCGAGCAGGGTGATGGTCAGGCTGGCGGTGGCCAACCAGTTATCCTCGCCGTCCACCTCCAGCCATTCCTCGATCATCCCTTCAATCTGGTGCGTGGCGGACAGGGATGAACCGGGTCTGCCCACGGCCAGGAAGAGCCCGCTGGCCTGCAGGTCGCGGCGCAGATAGTCGGCCACCAGAGCCTGCGGCGTCGAACGCCACTGATGATAGGCGTATTCCTGCCGGCCGAAGGACAGGTCGCGGTAGACGATCTTGCCGGTGTTGAATTCCGGGGCCACGCCGAACCTGCTCAGCATGACGACGGCCTTGCTCGGTTCCCCGCTGACAGGAGGACTTTCGTACTCCAGGGTGTAGTAACGCACGTCCGGGGTCTTGGTCCGGGCCGCGCCGCACCCGGCCAGGGCGAGCATGAGAATCAGCGAAAGAAGATGTCGGGTGGGCATGGATTTCCTACTCCTCCACGTCGCGTGGGGCCTTGGGTTGTCCGAAAATGAGCTGCGCCGGCTGGTCTTTGACGTTGCCGATGAGGGTGTTCAGATTGCTTGAGGTCTGTTCGAGATTCTCGGCGGTGCCGGCCAGACGCTCCTCGAGGTCCTTGATGGCGCCCTGCATCTGAAAAATCGTGGCATGGCTCTGAGTCATGACTGCGTCGGCCTTGAGAGCCGTCGTCGCCAACGCGCCCATGGCCGTGTCGACCTGCGGCCGGTTGGCCTCGATCATGGAATGGAATTGAACCAGAATGGTGTCAAGGAGGGCCAGTTCTTCAGCGGCCTTGTCCATCAGCGTGCGCGAGGAGACAATGGTCTGCTCCATGTTTTTCGCCATGGATTCGAGTCGTTTCGGGCTGGCCGCCGTGTTGATGCTGGCCAACAGGGTACGGATGTCGGCGGAAATGGCCCCGAACTGGGCTTCGGTCATGACTGTGTTGACTGTGGCGAAGGCCAGCATGGCCTGATCCGAGATGCCCTTGAAGTCGATGGACTGAATCTTCATGGCGATCTCGTCGATTTCCCGGAACAGCTTCTTGATGTCCGAAGGTCTGGAGGCGATGACCGGATATTTCGGAGTGAAGTCCAGCTTTGGCGAGAGATCCCCGGCTGCTGGCCAGCGTTTGTCTATTTCGACGAACATGGCCCCGGTGATGCCGACGTTGGAGATGGCCGCCACGCTGTCCGTGAAACGGTTTTCATCGTCGGCGTGCTCGTCGTCGATGAGGATGACGACCTCAATGAGATGGTAGTCCGGAGCAATGCGGATGGCCTGGACGCGGCCCACCGGCACGCCACGGTACTTGACCGGTGAGTCCACCCCTAGCCCCTGCACGGACTCGTCGAAATAGGTCACGAAGATTTCGCCCTCACGCAGAAAGGACGACATGCCCAGCCAGATGATCGCCAGGGTGGCCAAGGCCAGGCCGGCGGTCATGAACAGGCCCACTGAAAAATTGACGCGAGCGGAAGCCATTATCTCTCCATATCCGGCTGTCTGTTGAAGAATTGGCGCACGAAGGGATGCGTGCTCGCATCCCGGAGCTCGTGCGGCTCGCCTTCGGCGATGATGGATTTGGTCTCTTTGTCGAGCATGATGACCCTGCCCGCGATGGTGAAGATGGAGGAGAGTTCGTGGGTGACGACGACAAAGGTCGTGCCGAGGGTGCGGTTCAGGCGCAGGATGAGTGCGTCGAGCTCGGCCGAACTGATGGGGTCCAGACCCGCCGAGGGCTCGTCCAGGAAAAGGATTTCCGGGTTCAGCGCCAGGGCCCGGGCGATGGCTGCGCGTTTTTTCATGCCCCCGGAAAGCTCTTCCGGCAGATGGTGTTCGAACCCCTCGAGCCCGACCTGACGCAGTTTGAGGCGGACCAGTTCGTCCACGGCGTCTCCCCGCAGGCGCGTGTACTCGGTTATGGGCAGGGCCACGTTCTCACCGAGGGTCATGGAGGAGAAAAGCGCGCCACCCTGGTACATGACCCCTATGCGGGACAGGATCTGCTTGAAGCTGTCCTCGTTGTCGGGGTCAAGCCGCACCCCGGCGATGGTGATCTTGCCGTGCATGGGCTTGTAGAGCCCGACCAGATGCTTGAGCAGGGTGGATTTGCCGCAGCCGCTGCCTCCGAGGATGACGAAGATTTCTCCGGACCTGATTTCGAAGTCCAGACCCTCCATGATCACGAGGTCCCCGAACCCCATGGTCAGGCCGCGCACGGAAATGACAGGCGCGCTGCTCATGGCCGCCAGTACCTCAGGATCACGGCCAGGATCGAATCCACCAGGATGACCAGAAAGATGCCCGTGACCACGGCGGAGGTGGTGGCCTTGCCCACGCTGGCCGCGCCGCCGCGCACCTGATAGCCCTTGAAGCAGCCCACCGTGGCGATGAGCATGGAAAAGATGGCGCTCTTGAAGAGGCCCCAGTTGATGTCGAAGATGGTCAGGGTGTTCATGGTTTGGGCCATGTAGGCGTTCACGGTCAAGTCCAGGGTGGTCACGCCGATGAGCAGTCCGCCGGCGATGGCGAAGAGATTGGAATACATGGCCAGCAGAGGGACCACCAGGATCGAGGCGATGATCTTGGGCGCCACCAGAAACATGGCCGGTTTGAAGCCCATGGTGACCAGCGCGTCCACTTCTTCGGACACCTTCATGGTCCCGATCTCGGCGGCGAAGGCCGAGCCAGAGCGCCCGGCGACGAGGATGGCCGTCATGATGGGGCCCAGTTCGCGGACCATGGCCAGAGCCACCAGAGAGGCCACGTAGATGTTGGCTCCGAACTGCTGCAACTGCACGGCGGACATGAAGGCCATGATGAGCCCCAAAAGAAAGCTGATCAGTCCGACAATGGGCAGCGCGTCCACGCCGACCCGCTGCATGTAGAGGACCGTGTCACCCAGGCGCAACCTGCCCGGATGGCGCAGCAGGGAAAAGAGGGTCACGGTGACTTCGCCCACGAAGGCGACATGGTCTTCGGCCTGCTCCACGACATTGATGGTTTTCACGCCGAAGCGGGTCATGATGCTTGGCCTCGGCCTTTTTTCGCCGCCATGCTTTGGGGGCGTGTCCAGGCGCAGGAAGTTCATGAGTTCCTGCACATGGCCCGGGGTTCCAAGCATTTCCAGCACGCAGCCATGTTTTTCAGCCATGCGCCGCAGTTGCAGAATGACCAGCGCGCCGCAGTCGTCCATGCGCACTATTCCGCTCAGGTCGGCGCGGATCAGCTTGGGAAGGGGTTTGTGGATGTGCGCGAGCTGCTCCATGACCTCCGGAGTGGTGTGCAGATCCAGGACTCCGTGCAGGCCGAGGGCCAGCAGGTCGGGCGTGGAGTTTATGGAGAGAGTGGGTGTCATGGTATGGCCGGTGTTCACGATATCGACAACTCATAGCCCAGGGGCGGGGTGCGCGTCTACCGTGGAAGAGAGGATGGGGCTGGGCATTGTGACAGAATTCCCGATCTTGAATAGATGACGGGTGTGTGACAAAGGGCTTCACAGGCGGGTGTTCCGGCATTATGGAATTCCTGTCCTGCCCATGCCGCCGTTGCGGCGAACATACAACCGGAAGTTATTCATGTTGAAGCGCTTTGTTTTTCTGATTGCTCTGCTGGTTTTCGGAACCGCGGCTCCGACGCAGGCCTCTGCCTTGCAATCCATTCCAGAGGCCTTGTATCCAGGCCTTGAATATTTATTGACCGTACCCAAGTCGACTTCGGACATAACGCCCGACAAATTGACGCAGATCATCTCCTTCGTCGCCTCCAGCGCGGCGGAGAGCAGCATGGCCATGCAGGATCGGGAGAAGGCCTCGGGAGCCTTCTATGCCTTCACCCTGCGCGGAGATCTGTCCCGCGTGGTCGATTATGTCTACAATCCTGATATTCCGGTGTACGTGACCATGCCTTCCTCTGTTCGCGACCAGGAATGGCAGGATCCGGCCACCAAGGACGCCCTCAAGCTGCTCCCCAAGGCTCTCGATCAGGGTCAGACGCTGCTGGTGCGGGGATCCGAGCGCGAGATAATCACCCCCGATGCCAACACGGGCGGCTACTACTCCTACAACCAGGACCGTGCCGTGGCGGTGTTCCAGGGGCCCACCGGGCCCGTACTCGTTTCCGTGGGATGCCAGACCGAACCTTCCGAGATCGGCCGCAAGGGTTGTGTCGTTGGAGATGATTCCGGCTGGAATTATCTGTATTCAGATGAGACCGGGCTGAACAAGACCGGGCTGGGTTGGGTCGACTCCTACATGTACAACGCCTATTCGATCCTGATCTTTGTGGCGGACTCCTCCGCCGGGACCATCCGCGTGGGTTCCTTCAAATGGCTCAACGCCGGCTGGGCCAAGGTCAATATGGTCAAGCAGAGCCATATCATCAATGGCATCAAGCGGTTCACGGCGGATTTCAAGGCCGTGCTCGAATCCGCCCGCCTGCCCGAAGCGCAGGAGCTGGCCGCCGTGTACCGGGAACTCAAGTCCGGCAGCGTCGAAAACCTCCGTCAGATGGTGGCTCCCTATCTGGATGCCCTGGTGCGTTCCGGCGATTCCGAAGTTCTGGCCTCGCCGTTCAAGAAACTGCTTGCCTCTGGCCAGTATCTGCAGAACATGAGTCAGCAGGAGTTGGTCAAGATTCTGCTGAAGGAATTCCTGAAACAGCGCCTTGGCCGGGAAAGCCTGATTCAGGTCGCCCAGGCCGGGCAAAGGTCGGCGCCCCAACCCTAAAGGCGCCTGAAGGTTGGGCCCGTCTGTCTGGCGGGCCAGCGGGAGGCGTGTGTTCAGCATCGAGGTCTTCATGATCTATCGTGTCGCAGGTTTTTGCCGTACCGGAGCGCGTCTGATGTCGGCGTCTGTGGCCTGGACGACGTCGCGATGAACCGGCCTGCCGAAGACGCCAGGAAGAGGGCCCGCGATATCCGCGACGAGGCCCTGACCAGGCATGCCGAACGGGACCGGGCCTCGCTTCTGGCCCTGCACGACGAACTTGCTCAGCTCAAGTCCATGGTTTCGGTGCAGCAGGAGCAGCTTGCCCGGCTGACGGCCATGGTCGCCGATCTGACAGTTCGTCCCGTTTTGGATGCCCCGCGCACCAGCGCCTCGTCGCCCCGCCCCCTCTCCGTTCGAAAACGCGTGGCTCTGGAACGCATCAGGGATCTGCGCATCCAGGATCTCTCTTTCTCCCAGATTTGCGAAGTCTTTCAGGCAGAAGGCCTGCCGACCCTTTCCGGTCAGGGACAGTGGTCCAAGGGCACTCTCTGGAATCTCTGGAAGAATCATTCCCACCAGTTGGACAAGCCCTGTCCGTGATTGTCCGGCACCTGCTTCCCCGCCCCGCAGCACTTCACGGCGCCCGGTTTTTCGTTTATGAATCCTAGCGGTCCTGCTTTTCTTGGGCGCGTTCCATTTCCTGCTTCCCGGTTCTCTGTGGCGCTTGCGATGTGGAATATGGCCCAGAGCTGTTCATTGTGACCCAAGGGAGAGGCCATGAGCACGAAAGTCCTGCCTGCTGACGCTGACGTCTGTTTTGATCAGACCCGTCGTTTTGAAATTCTGCGCGAGATTTTCGACAGCCTGAGCGAACACGTGGCCGTGCTCGACCGTGAGGGCTGCATCGTTGACACAAACCGCAGCTGGCAACGTTTCGCGACTGAAAACAGCGTGGAGGACCAATGCCGCCTGCAGGGCGAAAATTACATAAAAGTTTGCGATTCCTCCAGGGGTGCGGCCGCCGGTGAAGCCGAGCATGCCGCGGCCGGAATCAGGGCTGTGCTGTCCGGCGAGATTACGGAGTTCAGCCTTGAATATCCATGCCACGCTCCTATGGAAAAACGCTGGTTTCTGATGACGGTGACGCCTCTTGTGAGCCATGGCGTCATTGACGGCGCAGTGGTTTCCCACATCCAGATCACGGCCCGCAAATTGGCCGAAGCGGCGCTGATCCGCTACGAGCGCGCCATTGCATCCTACTCTTCCCTGGTCAGCATCATCGATCTGGATTTTGTTTACCGGCTGGTCAACGACAGCTACCTGCGGGCGCACGGCAAAAAGCGCGATGAAATCGAGGGGCGTAAGGTTGCGCAGATCGTGGGACAGGACGTTTTCGCCAAGCACATGCAGCCCCGGCTTGAACGCTGTTTCGCCGGGGAGACCGTGGAGCACGAGGCCTGGTTCGACACAAAATGGGCGGGCCGGCGCTGCTATGCGGTGACCTATTATCCCTACCGGGAACGTGACGATTCCATTTCCGGAGCCGTGGTCACGGCCACGGACATCTCTGCGGCCAAGCAGATGCAGGACGAGATCGCGAGCAGCGCCCGCCGTTTGACAGAGGCGCAGCGCCTGGCCAAGGTCGGCAGTTTCGAAAAGGACTATCTGCAAAATAAAAAGAGCTGGTCTGAGGAGTTCTGCCGTATTCTCGGGTACGAGCCGGAGGATGTCGACCCGGATTTCAATCTCTTCATGCACCATATCCATCCCGACGACGAATCTGATTTTCAGGATAATTTCGAGGCGGCCCAGGCCAGTGGTCGTGATTTTTCAACAGAGCTGCGCATCCGCACCGTGCAGGGCGAGGAAAGACACGTCAGACTGATCTGCGGTTTTGACCTCATGGAGGACGGGAGTTTGTTCCGTCTGCACGGAGCCATGGCCGACGTGACGGAGCGTCGGCTGGCCGAGCTGCGTCTGGAGCGCCTGGCCAGTACGGACGAACTGACGGGCCTGCCCAACCGCAGGTATTTCCTGGAGGCCGTGCGCGCGGAAATGACCCGTTCCCGGCGTTTCGGCAAGAGCTTGTGCGTGGCCATGGTCGACATCGATGATTTCAAGAAAGTCAATGATATCCACGGCCATGGAGTCGGAGACGTGGCTCTGCGGCATGTGGCCACGACCATCATGGGACTGCGCAGGGCCGTTGACGTGGCAGGCCGGCTTGGCGGCGAGGAGTTTTGCATCCTGTTCCCCGAGACGGGACTCGGAGCGGGAACGGCAGCGGCGGAACGCGTGCGGGAGGGGCTGGCCGAATCGGTTCTAGAGCATGAGGAGTTGCGTTTGCGGCTCACGGTCAGCATCGGGCTGGCGGAATATGTCGTGGGAGAGAGTCTGGACGAGCTTTTGAAGCGCAGTGACGAGGCGCTGTACGAGGCCAAGCGCAGCGGCAAAAATCGTGTTTGCGCACGCGCGGCGCTTTCCGCTGCGGTCCACGGAAATGACTGATCCGACCACGAGGCCGGATCAGGCTTTGCAAATTTGGCCTATCTGAACAGGAGCAGCAGATCCGGCATGAAGGTTGGGATGGACCACCCCGGAACATAGCGGTTCAGGGTTTCAAGGATCGCGACCAGCAGCAGGCTTGCATGCACCAGGGAGAAAATGGCTGCCCCGACCATGGAAACCTTGAGGCGCATGGGGTTTTCGTTCGCGCTGACGAAAAACGAGAGGATCATGGCCAGACCCAGAGATGCGACACTGGCCATGCCCGCGTAAAAGATCTGAGGCAGATGGAGGTTGAAGACCCCCTTCAGGCTCGCATAAAGCCAGATCAGCATCGCCAGTACAATCAGGCCGCAGGCCAGATGCCATTTGGCCAGAAACGGAGCGGCAAAGCGATAGTAGTCGCGGCCCCAGTCGTCGGCGTTCCTGCGCAGCAGCAGATAACACAGCCCGATGCCCGCCGCCAGGCACAGGGACAAGGGCAGCCACAGGCCCATCAGCGGCCACAGCGCCGAACCCCACGGCGGCAGGAAGGCCTGATTGTCAACGTTTACGCCGCGAAAGAAGAGCAGGGCCGTCCCAGCCAGGGCCCAGTAGCCGTACTTGATGGGCACATTGGCCACGCATCCCAGCAGGAGGTGCAGAGCCTTGCGCTCCCTGGCTCCTTTCCATCCCAGATCGTACCCCGCCAGGGCTATGCTGCCGAAGAAGGGCAGGGCCGCCGAGGCCGTGAGCAGCAGACGGTTGGCGTTGACGAACTCCGACCGCCAGAACGGGTGGGAGAAAAGCGGTATCGCGCAGGCCGCAGCCGTCAGCCAGAAAAGGATATGACCACCCAGCGCCATTCTGGACATCTGCCGGGCAGCGCGGACGGGGAATGGTTTTGCGGAAACGATGCCGATGAGCTCGCTGACCAGGGCAATGGCCGGCGCGCCCCAGAAAAGGGCGGCCAGGAGCAGGGGCAGGGGAAGCAGGACATATGCCCACTCTGGAATCATGAGCGCCATGGGAACCTCGTGCGCGGGTGGTGTTTCAAGACGAATGTCCGGTCATCCCATTTTGTCCGCGCATGAGACCGCAGGCGGGGATTGGTCCCGGGAGCCTTGGCAATCAACGCTGGATGGGTACGACTATGGGCAGGCCGGAGTGGCCGACTGGGGTTTTCTGCCCCAAAAGGGCGCAAGAGGCAAGGCGGCGTCACCCTTGAAAATTGGAGGGTTCTCTCCTATGCCTCGGACGTAATGCGGAAGACAACGGTGGCTGACACATGAGATCAACACTGGCCTTTGCGGCCGGAATGCTTGCTGGTTTTCTGCTTGCCTGGGCAAGCGGGACTACGCTTGCGCAGTGTGATTGGCCGGCAACTGTGCAGGCGCGGGTGCACGCCGGGATCCTGTCCGCTTTCACGTCCATGCACGACGGCCTCGCCGCCGTCATCCGCCCGTCGGGGAAGCCTGTCCCTCCACCAGCCATGCGCAGACCGGTGACGCGCGTCCTGCGCATGGCCAGGACAGGCCTGACCCTGTCCACTTTTGTTTCACCCGATGCGACCATTTTTCACGCATCATCCGTCGTTTCTGCCGCTTTGCAGGCCGCCAAGGACGTCGATTCCAACGCCTCCCTTGCGCCCCGTCCGGAACCATCCGCAGCCGCAGGCGGCGAGCAGGGCCTGTCCGGTGCCAAGGCAGGTGCAACGGGCGAGACGGCCGACTCACGCAAAATTGTCGGGCCACGCAAGGTTTCCATACAAAAGGTTCAAGACGGGACACCTGCACAGGAGTACGCCCGCGCCCTCGAAAGCTACCAGGCAGGGCGCCACGCCTTGGCCCGGGAGCAGTTCGCCGCGTTCATGAAGTCTTTCCCGGGACACCCGCTTGTGCCCAACGCCCTCTACTGGATCGGGGAGACATGGTATGCCCAGGCCCGCTATGAGCGCGCCTCCAGGTTTTTCGCGCAGGTAGTGCAGGACCATCCCGTTCATGCCAAAAGCGCGGACGCGCTACTCAAGCTGGCCTATTCGGCCATGCGTCAGGGGCGGCTTGAGCAGGCCCGGGCCTACCTGACGCAGCTGGAAGTGCGCTACCCCGATTCCCAGGCATGGCGTCTCGGGCGGCAGGCGCGCAGCCGAATGCAGGGTCAGAGCGGGTCCGGTGCGCAGGTGCTGGCGCGTGGATGAGTTTCGCGCCAGTCTGGCTCTGCGCCATACCAAAGGCCTGGGTCCGCGCACCTGGAAACGTCTGCTCGCGCACTATGGCAGCGCTTGCAGCGCTGTTTCGGACTCGTGTGCCTGGGTCGCGCGAGGCCTTGCTTCGGCGCGCGTGCAGGCCGAATTCTCCCGGGGCGGGTGGCGCGAAATGGCCGAGGAAGAGCGGCGCAGGGCAGGGGAGTGTGGTTTTTCCACGGTTTTTTTTGGCGACTCTGCGTACCCGGATCAGCTGCGGGAGATTCCTGACCCGCCCTTGTTCCTGTATTATCTTGGTGACCTGAGCCTACTGCTCCGGCCGTGCGTGGGCGTGGTCGGATCGCGTGTCGCTTCGCGCTACGGCGCGGGCATGGCGGAAGGCATTGCTGCCTCTCTGAGCGCGTCCGGAATCTGTGTGGTCTCGGGATTTGCCCAGGGCATCGACCGCGCCGCGCATCAGGGGGCCTTGCGTGGTGTGGGCGGGACTATCGCCGTTCTGGGCACGGGTCTCGACCTGGTTTACCCGGCATCCAATGCCGACCTGTGGAAGCAACTTTCGATTCAAGGGCTCATTGTCAGCGAGTTCGCGCCGGGCACCAGACCCGAGGGAAAGAATTTTCCCCACCGCAATCGCATTGTCAGCGGGCTTTCTCTGGGTGTACTGGTAGTGGAAGGGGCTCTTGGCAGCGGCAGCCTGATCACCGCACAGCTGGCCCTGGCCCAGAACCGCGATGTCTTCGCCCTGCCCGGGCCGGCCAATCTCAAGACCTACCAGGGCTGCCACCAGCTCATTCGCCAGGGCGCCTGCCTGGTGCAAAGCGGGGAAGACATCCTGCAAGAATTGCAGCCCCGGCTGGGAGCGCATCTGCTGCGGGAGGCGCCCTCAGTCGAGGTCCGGGAACCGGACGACCCGGAACATCGCGCCGTGCATCGCCTGCTTGAAGGTGTTGAGGCCCTGCATATCGATGTTCTGGCCCGCGAGACCGGCTGGGGCGTGGACAAGGTCAGCGCGACGCTCCTTTTCATGGAACTTCAAGGTCTTGTGAAGCAGCTTCCGGGCATGTACTATGCCTTGGCAAACTGACCTACTGCTACTCTGGAGAAGATTATGCAAAAGATACCCTTGCAGCTGGCCAAGCCGGAGATGGTCCTGAGCAAGCCCGTGACCCGCGAGAACGGGATGGTGCTCATCGCCGCAGGCACTGTCCTGACAGCGGGGCTTATTTCCAAGCTGGAAAATATGGGTGTGGAACTGATCGTTGTCGAAGGTGAGAGCCTGGAGATGGGCGGGGGATGCAACGAGGAAGTGCTTGCCAGAAAGCGGGAGCGGCTTGATCAGCTTTTCCGGAATTTCGGGGATGACGTGTACATGCAACAGGTCAAGCAGCTCGTTTCACAATATTACGCCCGGCAGTGCGCACTGGCCGCTGCGGCGCAGGCGGCACGAGAAGAGGGGCAATGATGGAAGAAGATCTTCGCACCAAGCAAAAGGGCCAGATCCTGGCGGTCAAGGATTTGCCCACCCTGCCCGGAGTCCTGCAGGAGGTCGCGATCCTGGTCGAGAACCCCAACTCGTCCACGGATCAGATAAGCCGGGCCATTTCCAAGGATCAGGTCCTCTCGGCCAAGGTCTTGAAGATGGTCAATTCTCCCATCTATGGCTTCCCCGGGCGCATCGGCTCCATTCAGCACGCCCTGGTGCTGCTGGGCTTCAATGTCATCAAGGGCATTATCATCTCGACCTCTGTCTTCGACGTCATGAACGAGAACATGAAAGGCCTCTGGGAGCACAGCCTCGGCTGCGCCCTGGCCAGTTCCGCCATCGCCCGCGCCATCGGCTGCAAGGATCCCGAGGAGTACGCCGTGGCCGGCCTGCTGCACGACATAGGCAAGGTCGTGGCGGTGGTGCAGCTTCCTGACAGCCGCGTGGCCATAGACGCCCTCGTCAAGGAGAAGGACATCGCCTATCGTCAGGCCGAGAATGAGGTGCTGGGGTTTGCCCACGATCGCATCAACCTTTGGCTGTGCAACTACTGGAATCTGCCTGCAAACCTGAAGGAGGGGCTCTCCTATCATCATCGCCCCATGTCGGCCACGCTCTATCCGAAGATTGCGCAGGTCGTGCACGTGGGCAATTTCCTGGCGCGCCTCTTTGGCGTAGGTAACGGTGGCGACGATCAGGTCAGCCCCCTGGACGAGGGGGTGCTGGAAGCCCTGGAAATCACTCCTGAGATTCTGTTCAAGACCATGGATGGCCTGGAACGGGAATTCGTGGACATGGCGTAGACGAAAAATGCAATGAAAGACACCAAGCATTTTTTTCTGGTCACCGCCGACCCCAAGCTCGAAGGCGGCCTGCGCGCCCTGTGGCCCGAGGACGAGGTCAAGTGGACCTGTTTCGGCCGGGGCACTTCGGCCCTGGAATTTCTTTTTGCCGAGCCTCCGGATCTTCTGGTTGTGGACGAGCAGTTGCCCGATCTGGCCGGGAATGAACTGGTCCGCTTGATCAAGGGCGAGAACGTCTACCGCCAGCTGCCGGTGGTGCTCTGCCTGGCCGGAGAGGAAGTGGTCGAGCGCCTGGATTTCAGCACGCTCGAGATCGACGACTTTCTGGTCAAGCCGCTTTCGCCGTCCATCGCCAAGGGTCGCCTGATCCTGGCCTATCACCGCTCCACCCGCGAGCTCGACGCCAGCCCCCTGACCAAGCTGCCCGGCAACACCTCCATCATCCACAAGATTCAGGATCTCATTGATCGCCGGGAGGATTTCGCCCTGGCCTACATCGACCTGGATCATTTCAAGTCGTTCAACGACAAGTACGGCTTTTCCCGTGGCGACGAAGTCCTGCTCATGACCGCGCGGGTCATCGTCAACTCCATCCGGGGCTTCATGGGGGCGAGCACCTTCGTGGGGCATGTGGGCGGGGATGATTTCGTCTTCATTGTGCCGCCGGAGAAGGCCGAGAGCGCCTGTCAGCAGGTCA
>JFJP01014055.1_pt1 | contig 14249 bp, 15 predicted proteins | sample 431651 | NCBI WGS metagenome assembly JFJP01 (sample SAMN02602958, study PRJNA72255) | Microbial mat metagenome, whole genome shotgun sequencing project. | biome: fresh water; feature: sink hole; material: water; isolation source: purple microbial (photo- and chemosynthetic) mats found in... | reverse complement strand
TGGGAAATTTACAGACATCCACTTGGTTTTTATGGGGAGCAACGGTATTATGGACGTTAGGATTTGATACGGTTTATGCCATGAGCGATCGGGAAGACGATCAACGTTTGGGTATTAATTCCAGTGCTATTTTCTTCGGAGATCAATCGGCAAATGCCGTCGGAATTTTGTTTTTAGGGACGGGAATATTATTGGGAATTTTAGGCTGGAATCTTGAGTTAAATTGGGAATAAACTGCTAAATCCCGATCTTCCTAAACCTATTTATGCTGCAATTTTTCGGAATAATGTGGGAATTGGTTTTATTTTATTAGGGGGAATGATCGGTGGGTTTTTACTTTAAAAACTGATCTATAATAATCTGTATGGGCAGGTTAGGTAAAAATCTATGATTCCCACCAATAACCTTTCTAAACCTGCCCAACTTACTAGGATATTGATCAGGCGCAAGGCTAATTTAACCACAAAGATGCAAAGAATATCAAGAAGTTGCAGAGACTAACCCGCTCATTGCTATATTGATCAATGGTTACACTAACCGACCCCCTAGGGTTTTATTTTAATTAATCATTTGCCTATTTTTAACCAGGCAAAAACCTGCTCGGCGGTTAGCTCTAAGTTAATATCTTCTAAGATTTGTAATTGACAAGAACCTCTAAACACATTAGGCTCTTGTTGAGGAGAAAAAATCAGAATAGAATAATCATCAGGATCAATCATCCATCCCAATTGGCAGCCATGTTTGATGCAGTGTAGAAGGTTATCGATCACACGATTTGCTTTTTGATCAGGGTCAAGAATTTCAATTGACCAATCAGGAATAATTAGTGTATTATGTTTCTGCTAACTTCAGAAATTCCTCTAATCTTAAAAATTTGGCTTTGGCAACGGTCATGGCTTTGTGGCTATGAAATGCTTGTATTTTAGTTTAGCAATATTCTGGAGATTGTTCTATTTAACTGATCCTATGTTAAGTTTTTCTTATCATTTTCTCAATATTGTTTTGTTTTTTAAAAGATTGTCAGGAAATCCTGATATTTTATTGAAAATTACTCTCAAATAGTTGACGAGATTATAGGGGTTCTGGTACTATATAAAAAACATCGCTCAAGGGGTTATTGTGTCTATAGGTCAAAACCCAGGCTAAAACCCTGATTATGTCGTCAAATATGATGATTTGCTGACGAAATTGTGACCTGGCGAGGCACGAGTTTTTGAGGAAAAAGGCTCAACCCCAAAAGGCTATCTTGACAAAATTGACAATTTGTGCTGTAAGGGAAAATAGCGATCGCGATCAAAATCTGATTTTTCTGTAATAAGTAAAAGTAGTAATAATTTTCCAGTAACAATAAAACCCTGTTATTCTAGTAGGGTATAACATTTCAAACAAATGTCATCTTCTCAACCTTCGATAGAAACAAGTATTACGCCGAAATCTTCTCGAAAAGATGCAGGTTTAGCGCCATTGGTGTTGACCTTGGTGGAACTAATTCGACAGTTAATGGAAGCGCAAGTCATCCGACGGATGGAAGGGAATACTCTCACTGAGGAGGAATTAGATCGGGCGGCGGAGAGTTTACGACAATTAGAAATTCAGGTGTTAAAATTATGTGAAATCTTTGAAATAGACCCGGCGGACTTGAATATTGAGTTATCAGAATTTGGGACATTATTACCAAAATCAGGAAGCTATTATCCAGGGGAAAGCACACAAAATCCTTCGATTTTAGAATTATTAGATCGGTTAATGAATACGGGAATTGTTGTTGAGGGAAGTGTAGATTTAGGGTTAGCGCAAATCAACTTAATTCATGCCAAATTAAGATTAGTATTAACCTCCAAACCTCTCTAACTATCCCGTAGGGTGCGTAAGGCGAAGCCGCACGCACCATAACTTTCAATTGTGAATAATATTATTGACAATATTGATAACTTTTGAGGAAATATAAAAGCCGGTTGCTATTATTCATTATTGATAATTGATTGGTCGTATAGGGAATTTTTGCTCAAATATTGGGGGAGTTAGATTTTCAGCCCGCACCATAACTATCGCGTAGGGTGCGTAAGGCGAAGCCGCACGCACCATAACTTTTAATTGTGAATAATTTATTGTCAATATTGATAACTGTTTAGGAAATATAAAAGCCTGTTGCTACTATTCATTATTGATAATTAATTGGCCATATAGGGAATTTTTGCTCAAATATTGGGGAGTTAGATTTTCAGCCCGCACCATAACTTTTAATTGTGAATAATTTATTGTCAATATTGATAACTGTTTAGGAAATATAAAAGCCTGTTGCTATTATTCATTATTGATAATTAATTGGCCATATAGGGAATTTTTGCTCAAATATTGGGGAATTTGACTTTAAGGTTGATGATGGGTGTTGGTGCGTGCGCGGGGCTTACGCACCCTACAAATTAATGGGGAATCTGGATTTTCGGGTTGATAATGGGTGTTGGTGCGTGCGCGGGGCTTACGCACCCTACAAATTAATGGGGGATCTGGATTTTCGGGTTTATAATGGGTGTTGGTGCGTGCGCGTTGCTTACGCACCCTACAAATTAATGGTGGTTTTAATTATGGGAAATGGTTTATATTTATATGGAATTTTACCGACAAACCGAGTCCGACCTTTAGCCTTACATGGGTTAGACAAACAACCAATACAAACCCATCCCGTTGATGAGTTTAGCTTTTTATATTCCGAGACTCAACAAGAACGTTATTTAGCCAGTCGGCGAAATTTATTAGGCCATGAAGATGTATTGGAAAAGGTGATGGAACATGGCTATCGAAGCGTTTTACCTTTACAATTTGGATTAATTGTGAAAGATTGGGCTCATGTGAAAGCGCAGTTAATTGTTCCCTATCAAGATCGGTTAAAAGAATTGTTTCATAAATTAGAAGGAAAACGGGAAGTTGGGGTAAAAATATTTTGGGAAGAAACGGAAGAATTAAACCTTTTAATGACAGAAAATCAAGGGTTAAGGGAAAAACGCGATAGCTTAGAAGGTAAACGTCTGAGTATGGATGAAATCATCGGTATTGGTCAAGAAATTGAATGGGCGATGAAAAATCGTCAACAGGGAATTATCGAGAAATTTCAACAGCTATTAAACCCCCTAGCGGAAGAAATTGTCGAAAATGATAATTTGACCAGTGCTATGATCTATAATGCAGCCTATTTAATTCCTTGGGATACGGAACCCCAATTTGGTGATAAAATTGAAGAACTTGATCACTATTTTAATAACCGCCTGCGAATTCGCTATAATAACTTTACGGCCCCGTTTAATTTTGCTCAACTCAGTTCTTAATCAGGTGTGTTATGATATTACGATTATTACTATCTCCAATCACAGCACCCTTTGAAGGTGTAATCTGGATCGGTGAACAACTCCTAGAAAGGGCGGAAGCTGAACTAGATGATAAGGAAAATTTAGGTAAGCGGTTATTGGCGCTCCAGTTAGCCTTTGATATGGGGGATATTCCAGAAGCAGATTTTGAAGTTCAAGAAGAAGAATTATTGCTACAAATTCAAGCCTTAGAAGATGAAGCCAACCAAGAAGAAGATGAAATAGATTAAGCTAATTAAATTATAATCCTTCTCTCCTTCTTCGTGTCTTCGTGTTTCCCTCAATTATCAATTTTTCTTCTATTCTCCCTTATAGTTAATATTCTAAAGTAAAAGTTGAAACTGAACCGGGTTTGGGTTTAGTGAAAGTAAGAGCCGGAGGTTGAGTCGTTTTGGTTTCTGGGGGTTTAGGTTGAGCAATTTGTTTAACGTCGGTTTCCAACCCTTGAATTTGATTTTCAATTTGTTCTAAACGTTGAGTAACGGTTTGAAGGCGTTGTTCTAAACTTACCAACTCCTCTTGTAAGCGTTTTTTCTCTACCGCTAATTGATATAAACTTCGGTAGAGGGTGGCTTCGGTTTTTTGGCGAGGCATGGTGCTAATTTTTGGTAAAATAGGAGGTTGAGAACGAAAAGGGCGCATAATAATTTTGGTATAACTACGAGATTATTGTAACAATGGAATTGGGAGAATTCCTAAACTTTATTTTTCTTCATTAACTGACTAATTTTGCTAATTTTTTTGTTAGACTTTTGGGGAGAAAACCGTTTAGTTTCCGCAGAATAACTCCAACAGATAGCGTCCGGGTCACGTTGATAACTCCAGTCCGAAAATTCTGCTTTTGTCTTCCACTTGCTGAGGGTAGTCGGATGTACCCCTAACCGTTGGGCGAGTTCCGACTGATTTAAGGTTTCGGGTAAAATAGAAGGGGATGAAGGTTTAACGGGGAATAAAACTACTGATTTCGAGTTTTCTACCGTAGGTAAAGGTAGAGGGTCTTCAACGGTCTGAGAAGGTTGGGCGGTGGGAAAATAATAAATCATCCCGCCCACATCGGTAATTTCATACCCGGCGGCGAACTCGGTGGCGCGTTGGTCGAGATATTCCTGTACTTTTGTCCCCGACTGTTGGGTGTGCATGGCTAAATCTAAGGCCGTAATTCGTCCTTGGTTTTCCCGAATTAACCGATAAAACACCTCATCCAAGGTCGCTAACTGATTTTGTTGACGCTGTTGATAATATTTCCACACCCGCCAAGACCCCCATCCCCCAACGGTTAAAATTGCTAAGGGGAATGCTTTCTGGAGGATAAATAAAACCACTGCAACGGGAAGGAGAAGCGTCAGATATCCCCGTTCAGGAGGGTTAATCTTTGGGTTAGAGTCTGACATGGATAGGAGGTTAACAAAGGTAATATCAGCTTATCAAGTTATTAGCGAAAAGTATAAAAATGCGTTACGGGAATTGGCTAATCGCTATTAGAGTATATTTTTCAAAAATAGCCTAGAAACCGGGTTTCTGTATTAGATTGATTATAGGAAATCAAGATCTCTTGAGAAACCCGGTTTCTGTAGTTTCTGTAATTTACAGAATACCGTCTTTTTTCGCCATTGACGTCATTAAATCAATGACGCGACAAGAATAACCCCATTCATTGTCATACCAAGCCACAACCTTAAAGAAATTAGCATTAAGTTCCATCCCGGCTTTCGCATCAAAGGTACTAGAACTAGGATCAGTGATAAAGTCTGAAGAAACTACTTCATCTTCAGTATAGGCTAAAACACCTTTCATCGGGCCTTCGGCTGCCGCTTTCATCGCCGCACAGATTTCTTTATAGCTGGTGGCTTTGTCGGTGCGGAAGGTGAGGTCAACTACAGAAACATTAGGAGTCGGAACTCGAAATGCCATTCCCGTCAGTTTTCCTTTTAAGGCAGGTAAGACTAAAGTTACGGCTTTAGCCGCCCCGGTGGACGATGGAATAATATTTTGGGCCGCGCCCCGTCCCCCGCGCCAGTCCTTCTTACTAGGGCCATCAACGGTCGGTTGAGTGGCGGTCATGGAGTGAATAGTGGTCATTAACCCTTCCGCTAACCCAAAGTTATCCTGAATCACTTTCGCAACCGGGGCTAAACAGTTGGTGGTACAACTAGCATTAGAAACGATTAAATCAGAAGCGGGGTCAAAGGTTTCGTGGTTGACTCCGACTAACAGAGTTTTAACTTTTTCCGGGTCTTTGGTAGGTGCGGAAATAATCACCCGTTTAGCACCCGCTTCAATGTGTTTGTGAGCGCCCTGGTAGTCACTAAATAACCCCGTAGACTCGACCACATAATCCACCGTGTCTTCTTTCCAGGGGAGTTGGGTGGGGTCTTTGATGGCCGTACAGCGAATAAAATGTCCATCGACCACAATGCCATCTTCTTTGGCTTCCACGACGCCCGGAAATACTCCGTGAGTGGAGTCGTATTTGAACAAATAGGCTAAGTTATCGGGAGGAACTAGATCATTAATCCCCACAAACTCAATATCAGGGTTATTGATGGCTGAGCGCATCACCAAACGACCAATGCGACCAAAACCATTAATTCCTACTCTTAACGCCATATTATTAACTCCTTTAGGCAAAATTTAAACCGACTTGATGGCTCAAGCCCTAACTAGGGATAGACTGTAGCACAAGTCTTGACTGTTGAGGTTATTTCTGCCTGTAATTTTAATAAAATTAGCATCTTAATCTTGATTCGATGACTCTAAAAGTTAGGTTATATTTTTTGGCAACTCACAAAAGTTTATTCCTGATTTATCACTCAGAGTGTTAACAGATTTCTCAAATATCTGTAATATTCAAGAGTATACGATTTGGCTTAAATCTAAGATGAACAAACGTAAACGAATTGGCATTCTTACCAGTGGCGGAGACTGCCCGGGTCTCAATGCCGTAATTCGGGCTGTTGTCAATCATGCCACATCTGAATATAACTGGGAAGTCCGAGGTATTCCCTATGCCACTCAGGGGCTGATTGAACGAAAAAGTGTGGTATTAAATTCCTATGGTTTAGAACGACACGGAATTGATCCTTTATTAAGTATGGGTGGAACAATTTTAGGGTCGATTAACAAGGGAGATACCGAAGGTCTTACAGACGAAATTATTCAGGGATATTATGATTTAGGATTGGATGCTTTGATCGCCATTGGTGGGGATGGTAGCCTGGCGATTTTGCAGAAATTAGCCGAAAAAGGCAATTGGAATTTAGTCGCTGTCCCCAAAACTATTGATAATGACGTCGCCCATACGGAATTATCGGTTGGTTTTAACTCCGCCGTGACCACAATTTTAGACTGTTTAGATCGGTTGAGTTATACCGCCGCCAGCCACGACCGGGTGATGGTGGTGGAGGTGATGGGACGGACAACCGGACATTTAGCCTTATATTCGGGAATTGTCGGGGGGGCAGATGCCATTTTAATCCCGGAAATTCCCTATTCGATTAAAACCCTGTGTAAACGCATTCGAGAGTTACGCAATCTCTGGGGACGAAAATTTGCTATTGTGGTGGTAGCTGAAGGAGCAAAAACCGCCGATGGCGAAAGTCGATATTATAAAGACGCCCTCGGAGAAGTCCGACTGCGGGGAATTGGGGAATATGTGGCCACGGAAATTGAAAAAAATCTGGGGGTAGAAGCCAGGGTGACTGTCCTGGGTCATGTTCAACGGGGTGGGGCACCTTCGGCCTTGGATCGATTAATTGGCACAGCCTTTGGAAAGGTGGCGGTGGATTTAATTGCCCAGGAAAAATATGGGGTTATGGTCGCTTGGCATAATAATGGGGTCACTACCATTCCCTTAGATCAGGTATTTGCCGATAGTCCCCTACTCATTGATCCCCAAGGATTTTGGGTGGAAACAGCCCGATCCCTGGGAATTTATCTAGGGGAAGAACTTGAACCTGAAGATATAGCTTTGATAAACCCGAATCTTAATGATTTACAGCCTTCTTTAATAGAGGTAATAACTCAGGTTGACGAGGTTTGAATCAAATGTTTCAGCCGACGTAAACGATCAGAATAGCTTTTGAGAAGTTCTAAGGCAAACATGGGCGTTTGCTGAACTGCAAACAGAAATCGAGATTTATCCATTGTTGCTAAAATACAATCAGTTTTAGTAATCGCAGTGGACGCTCTTGTGCCGTCGGGTTGAACTAAAGCACCTTCCCCAAACACATCTCCAACAGTCAGAGTTTCCATCACTCTCCCATTCACCCATAACTCGATTTCACCTTCGAGAATGCCATACAAGACATCTCCGGTTTGGCCTTCCTCAAAAATAACTTGATTTGCCAGATACTTTTGTTCTGGCTGTTTTTCAAACAGTTTTACAGTTTGGGCGGGATGTAACATAGTGTTGTCAATTCAAGGAATATAAATATGTTCTATCAGATCAATCCTAGGGCAAAATAGGAAAAGAAAAACCGGGTGATATAGTGATCGCGCCTGGCAATTAGGAATACTCAAACCCCGAGGGTGAAATCTTTTCTTCCCTATTCCCTATTCCCTGTTCCCTATTCCCTGTTCCCTATTCCCTGCTATATTTATATCTCATGCCTAACACTGTTACTGTAACTGTTCCCGCAACAACCGCTAACTTAGGGCCAGGATTTGATTGTATTGGTGCCGCCCTAACTCTTTATAACACGCTCCGTTTTTCTAATTTAAAAACTATTCTAAGTGAGATTCTGCGAATTACGGTTCAAGGCACAGAAGCCGCGGTCGTCCAAACCGATGAGAGTAACTTAGCCTATCAAGCCTTTATTCGGGTTTATCAATATCTTGGTAAAACTCCGCCCCCAGTTCAGATAGATATTGATTTAGGAGTTCCTTTAGCCCGGGGTTTAGGGAGTTCGGCAACAGCCATTGTCGGGGGACTGTTGGGGGCGAATGCCTTAGCCGGAAATCCCTTGAGCCAAATTGAGATCTTGCAATTAGCCATTGAAATCGAGGGACATCCCGACAATGTGGTTCCCGCCTTATTAGGAAATTGTCAATTATCCGTATCCAGAGGGGAAAATGGCACAGGCTGGGAAATTTGCCCAATTCCCTGGCATTCTCATCTTGTCCCGGTGCTGGCGATTCCTGATTTTGAATTATCCACCGCAGAAGCCCGAAAGGTTTTACCCCAAACCTATAGTCGGGCGGATGCGATTTTTAATACCGCCCATCTGGGATTATTAATTAGAGGTTTAGAAACCCGAAACCCCGACTGGTTAAGGGTGGCTCTCCAGGACAAAATTCATCAACCCTATCGGAAATCCTTAATTAAAGGCTTTGAAACCGTCCGCAGTGCAGCATTACAGGCCGGAGCTTTTGAATTAGTGATTAGTGGAGCCGGGCCAACGTTATTAGCATTAACCGATGAAATATCAGCCCCGGCGGTGGCAGTAGCAATGACGATGGCCTGGAAACAAGAGGGCGTCAACCCAGAAGTTAAGGTTTTGCAACTGGATACTCAAGGAGCTACGACTACAAATATTGAATAGGAGAAACTAATGGTTCTTAATCCTAGTATTATTAATGCTGTTGAAAAACTGGGATATCGTGTCACCAGTGGCGATGTGGCAACTCAAGCCGGAATTGATCTTAATATCGCCCAACGGGAACTTTTAGTCCTGGCATCGGAAGCCGGAGGTCATTTGCAAGTAGCTGAGTCGGGGGATATTGCTTTTGAATTTCCCCGCAATTTCCAGGCAATTCTGCGGAATAAATATTGGCAATTAAAGTTAAAAGCCTGGTGGGAAAAAATCTGGAAAGTTTTATTTTACCTGATTAGAATTTCATTTGGAATTATTTTAATTGCCTCGATTCTTCTGATTGTCGCTGCTATTATTACGATTTTAGTTGTGATTAATTCAAATCAAAATAATAACAATTCTGGGGGAAGTCGGGGTGGAAGTTGGTTGTGGATCACTTGGTTGATGCCTGATTTTCGGTGGTTTTCTACGGTCAATAATAATAATTATCAACGCCAAAATGCTAAAAGTAGCGATCAAAAGAAAGAGATGAATTTTTTGGAATCTGTTTTTTCGTTTATTTTTGGAGATGGCAACCCTAATTATAATTTAGAAGAACGCCGATGGCAAACAATTGGTATGGTCATTCAAAACCAAAAAGGCGCGATTATTGCTGAACAAGTGACTCCCTATTTAGATGAAATTGGGAGTTCAGTGGCTCAGGAATATGAAGATTATATGTTACCAATTTTAACTAGATTTGATGGTAGACCGGAGGTGAGTCCAGAGGGGCAGTTAATCTATCATTTTCCCGAATTACAAACCACAGCCAAAGCCTCCCATTCTAAGTCGGTTTCTGCTTATTTAAAAGAAAAAAAATGGCGATTTAGTCTGGCAAGTTCCGGGCAAATTATGGGAGCTATTGGTTTAGGTTCGGTTAATGTGATTGGAGCATTAATGTTAGGTAGTTTATTGAAAACCCCTGAAGTTGCTGGATATTTAACCGGATTTTTGGGATTTGTTCATGTAATTTATCCAGTTTTATTAATTTATGGTGTAGGATTTTTGACTATTCCTTTAATTAGATATTTCTGGGTGCAATGGAAAAATCAAAAAATTATTATTCGCAATACAACCCGAAAAAACAGAGTTAATATTTTAGCTGATGATAATTCAATTATACAGGAAAAACTCAATTATGCCAGTCAATTTGCCAAGAAAACTGTGATTAATAAAGATAATTTAGCCTATACAACAGAAACGGATTTATTAGAACAAGAGGAACAAAATTCTGATAAAATTGATGTGCAATGGCAAAAACGTTTAGATGAATCTGAATTATAAAAAATAGGTTGAATTAAACCTAATAAAAGTTAACTTTTATCACACTTGAATCAGGGATCATGAAGGTTTAGAAATTAATCCTTTTTGAATCGCTAAAATTGCTGCTTGGGTGCGATCGCGTACCTCTAACTTTTGTAAAATGGCATGAACATGACTTCTAACCGTTCCTGATGTAATATGAAGTAAATTAGCAATTTCTTGATTAGTTTTGCCATCGGCAATTAAGGCTAAAATTTCCTGTTCCCTGTGGGTTAAATCATGATCAGCGATCGCTGTATTTTGAGTTTTTCCTGATTCGATATTATCAAACAATGTCCGAATTTCTGCTGTCACTGTTTGATCCCACCAAAAAGCTCCCGCCGCCACAGAATGTAAAGCTAAAATTAGTAAATTCGGTTCAATTCCTTTTAAACAATACCCCGATGCACCCGCTTTGATTAATCTTTCAATTAGGCTTTTTTGGGAATGGGAAGTTAAGACCAAAATCGGGGTTTCAGGATGGTTTTGTTTAATTTGACGACAGGCTTCTACCCCTCCAATTCCAGGTAATCCTACATCTAATAATACCACATCGGGTAAATATTGATTCGTTAATTCAACGGCGGTTTCCCCATCAGTTGCTTCCCCAATAATTTTAATTTCTGGTTCTTTTTGTAAACGAATATTTAGTCCTAAACGGAATAATTCATCATCTTCGACTAATAAAACTCTTAATAGGTTTGATGGCATTTTTACTAACTTTTTTCAAAAAATTTTAAGTGTTACAGTTGAACTTCTCCCTGAGCCAAAGCCGGAAGACGAAAACAAAACATCGCTCCATTAGGAATTTTATTTTCTGCCCAAATTATACCCCCATGGGCTTCAATAATTTGTCGAGTTAAGTATAATCCTAATCCTGAGCCTTGAGCTTGGCGATCGCTATTTCCCTGATAAAATCGCTCAAACAAATTTGGCAATTCTGCCGGGGTTATTCCTAAACCCTGATCCCAAATTTTCACCACCTGAAAATGAGCTTCCGATTCTAATATTACCTCAACCCGACCCCCACGCGGAGAATGATTAATCCCATTAATTAATAAATTGCTAAAAACGCGCTGAAGTTGCAGTTGATCACCTTTCACCCAGAGAAATCGCCGAAAATCGGAGTCCCGATAACTTAAACCCAAATAAATTCGCCGGGTTGTTGCTAAATCGGTTAAATTTGCGATCGCTTCTTCTGCTATTTTGACTAAATTAATCGCTTCTAAATTTAGTTTTAATCCCTCCGTATCATTGCGATAAACATCCAATAAAGTTTGAACTAATTGTAAGCTGCTTTGGTGAGAACGCAACATCATATCGAGAATTTTTTCTTGAGTCGAATTAATGTCACCAAACTGTCTGTTTTGAAAGGATTTTAGCGTTTCAATTGCCCCTAAAAGGGGTGTTTTTAAATCATGGGTCAAAGTAGAAGCAAAATCTTCTCGAACACTAGCAAGTTTACTATGAGCTTGGAGTTGAACTTGTTGTTGAGAAATCGCTTCTTCATAGCGACGAGTGCGATCACTTAACCAACCTGTAACAATTAAGGCAAAAACAGCAATCACTCGATTAGCAACTGTTGCTGAATTGATAATTTCAGAATTCGGAAAAATTAAGTTAAATAACGTTAATAAACAAGCGGCTACAGTAACTTGTAAGGTAATCATCCGATTTAAACGGGGATGAGCTAATAAAATAGTAATCGTATAAAGATAACCGAAAACATATTCTGCGGGCGTCATATATTCTAATAAAATTACCACCGCAAAGAATCCAAAAATCAACCAATAAATTTTTAAAGTATTTTTTAAAATCATAATTTATTTCTCAATTGATTACTCTTTTTAATTTAGCTTAAAATTAGCGTTTAGAGTTAACTATATCTCTAGTTATACCCTCATCTATATCAACAGGTTTATAATTTCAGGTAGAAGTCGCTACATATCTCTTATGTTTTTTGCTTATATCGTGTGCTGCTCAAAATTATACTTTTTGTTAGATTGTTTTTTCGGAAAAAAGTAAAATAATAGGATTAAATTCAGATGTTAATTTCCATCATATTTATGTGGCAAGGATTTTTTCAAATTGCCCTAACATTAGGACTATTAGTGGCGATTGTTCCTATTTTTGGAACCTATATTGCTAATGTTTTTTTAGGGAAAAAGACCCTTCTTGACCCCATACTAAATCCCCTGGAACGCCTAATTTATAACCTCAGTGGGGTTCATTTCCAACGGGATATGACAGGTTGGCAATATGCTCGTGCCATGCTTTTGATCAACTTAGTCATGGGAGTTTTTGTCTATTTTATCATCAGTTTACAAGCAGTTTTACCCTTAAATCCCCTGCAATTAAATGCCCCACCTTGGGATTTAACCTTACATACAACAATTTCATTTTTAACCAATACTAATCAACAACATTATTCCGGTGAAAATACCTTCAGTCATGCCACCCAGATGCTCGCATTAGGGTTTTTAATGTTTACTTCGGCTGCGACAGGTTTAGCCGTTTCTATCGCTTTTATTCGAGGAATAACAGGCAGATCATTAGGGAATTTCCATGTTGATTTTACCCGTTCTATTACTCGAATTTTATTACCTATTTCCTTAATTAATTGGAGCAGTCATTTTATTAGCATTAGGTGTGCCGGAAACCTTAGCAGGATCGCAAATTTTTACCCCCTTAGATGGAGGAACCCAAGTCATCGCCCGGGGGCCAATTGCTCATTTTGAAATCATTAAACAATTAGGAGAAAATGGAGGCGGTTTCTTTGGAGCAAATTCAGCCCATCCCTATGAAAATCCCAATGGGTTTTCTAACTTAATAGAAACCTTAGCAATGGTTAGTATTCCTGCTGCTTTGATTTATACCTTTGGAATTTTTACCCAGGATAAAAAACAAACTTGGTTACTGTTTGGAATGGTATTTTTAATGGAGAATTTCAAGGAAACCCAATTGTTAATAATTTTCTCGGTCAACAAGCTCCGAATTTAGAAGGAAAAGAAATTCGGTTTGGTTGGGCAGAAACCGCATTGTGGGCTGTTACCACAACCGGAACCATGTGCGGTGCTGTTAATGGGATGCTCGATTCTTTTATGCCCAATGGAGGTTTTTCCACCTTATTTAATCTGTTTTTACAAATTGTTTGGGGGGGACAAGGAACCGGAACAGTCTATTTATTCATTTTCCTAATTTTAACCGTGTTTTTAACCGGATTAATGGTGGGTAGAACCCCAGAATTTCTAGGGCGAAAAATTGAAAAACAACAAATTATTCTCGCCAGTGTAATTTTACTGGTTCATCCTATTGTCATTTTAATTCCTGGTGCTATTACCCTCGCCTATCCTCAACTTTCAGGGATTTCAAACCCTGGATTTCATGGCATTTCCCAAGTGATTTATGAATATGCTTCCGCCGCCGCCAATAATGGCTCAGGATTTGAAGGATTAGGAGATAATACTATCTGGTGGAATCTTAGTACCAGTGTTGTACTTTTAGCCGGACGTTATATTCCAATTGTGGCTTTATTGCTATTAGCAGAAAGTCTATTAAATAAACAACCTGTTCCCGAAACTCCTGGCACATTAAAAACCAATTCTCTCCTATTTACCAGTGTGACAACGGGAGTGATTTTGATTTTAGGAGCCTTAACATTCTTACCTGTTTTAGCATTAGGGCCAGTGGCGGAAGCCTTTCAAATTGCTAGTCTCAAATAAGCTGTTAAGCATCTAAATGGGAGATTAAAAAATTGTGAAATCCTTGTAGTGCCAGCGTCCTCGCTGGCTAGAATATAAAGTTTAAATGCGGAACAGCTTAATCACCCTATTTTTCATCAAATACCCTTCAATTTTATGATGCAAACTCGCTTAAATAAACGACAACAAAAAAAGCAAAATAAAGTCAATACTAAAAGACTTTATCAACGAGCGTTTCGGGATGCTTTTAGCAAACTTGATCCGCGATACATGATTAAAAATCCTGTGATGTTTGTCGTTTGGTTAGGAACAAT
>JFJP01039185.1_pt1 | contig 14252 bp, 6 predicted proteins | sample 431651 | NCBI WGS metagenome assembly JFJP01 (sample SAMN02602958, study PRJNA72255) | Microbial mat metagenome, whole genome shotgun sequencing project. | biome: fresh water; feature: sink hole; material: water; isolation source: purple microbial (photo- and chemosynthetic) mats found in... | reverse complement strand
TTACTCGAATAGAAACTATTCAGATTTTAAGTTGAAATAAATCATAAATCTTTTTATTCAATTTACAAATATTCAATATTGGCAAATTATTCACTAAAAAAACATCTGTCTGAATAATTATTGATTAATTTCGGGGATAAAGATAGCTTATTTCTTTCTTCATATGCATGTATTCTAGTATTTTTGAATATTTTTATGAATTATTCATTACAATCACATTCCTTTTGCTTTATAAATTTTTCAAAAAGAATAAATCGCAAAAATGTTTTTTCGGACTAGTTTCCCAATTAACCTGAGCTTTAATAAACAGGTGTTATATCTTTTACTTCATAACCATTATTTCAAAACCTTTTATCAAATTTTTGATTTTTGATTTATATGTATTATAAGTGACTTCAACTTTTTTCTTCTTCGGATTTACATCAGGTGCTTAACGCCTTTCTCGAAATATATTTTATTAATTATAAGCTTACAACTTCTAAAATGTATTTCCAAACGAAATAATTCTTTCTAAGTATTTGTAAGTTTTTTGTGATTGAGCTAACAGTGTAATTGTTGATAATAAGAATGATAATAGCACAAATGGAAATACTTATTGTTTACATATACTTCTTTTTATTCTTCAAAACTCAAAACCTTATAAAAAGATAATTATTTATTAATTCTTAAATTAGAGAAAGTTTTGAGAATACTGATGAATGGAAGTTTTTACAAGAGACTTGAAAGTTGCTTGTCTTTAATTTAATTACAAACGTTTGCAAAAAAATAAATTAGATTATAAAACATAAGTTAAGTGTAATTGAACAACAATAATTAATTTTGCAAAACAATAAAATCAAAAAATATTATGAAACGTTCTTTATCTTCTATTTGCTTTTTATTTTTGAGTTTGGTGTCATTTGCCGTTACATTAAATTCGCCTGACAACAATTTCCATCTGAGTTTTTTGGTAAACGAAGCCGGAAAACCACTTTATTCTTTAACTTATAAGAATAAAACCATTGTTAAACCTTCAATGTTAGGTCTTGAACTTAAAAATTCATCGTCTTTACTAAGCGGATTTAATATTAAAAAAACCGAATTTACTTCTTTCGATGAAATATGGAAACCTGTGTGGGGCGAAGTAAAAGAGATTCGCAACAATTACAACGAATTGCTTGTAATACTTGAGCAAGCGAAGGAACAACGCAGCATAAAAATCCGCTTTCGGCTTTTTAATGATGGTTTGGGTTTTAGATACGAATTTGACAAGCAACCGAACCTGAATTATTTTCAGGTAGCCAATGAGAAAACAGAATTTGCATTGACCGGAAATCATAAAACCTTTTGGATTCCGGGAGATTATGACACAAATGAATATTTTTACACAACTACTCCTTTGTCTGAAATTGATGCTTCTAATGTTGATGGAACAAGTATTGGAACACATGGTTATTTTGCAAAAAATGCTGTACAGACACCGCTCTTAATGAAAACTTCTGATGGACTTTATATCAGTCTTTTCGAAGCAGCACTTGTGGATTATCCTGCAATGCAACTACTTATTGATCAACATAATTTTGTGTTAACTTCGGCTCTTGCACCCGATGCCGTAGGAACAAAAGCCTATATGCAAACACCTCACAACACGCCATGGCGAACAATAATTGTAAGTGACAAAGCAACTGATATTTTGGCATCTAAAACCATTCTGAATTTGAATGAACCCTGCAAAATTGAAAACACCGACTTTATTAAACCCCAAAAATATATTGGTATCTGGTGGGGAATGCATGTGCCCAACACCATGTCTTGGGAATACGCACATGCACCAAATATTAAACTAAAAGACACCAACTGGAATGCATTGACACCACTTCCACAACATGGTGCAAGCAATAAAAACGTAAAAAGGTATATCGATTTTGCAGCTGCTAACGGATTTCCGGGTTTGTTAGTTGAAGGATGGAATGTGGGTTGGGAGGATTGGGTAGGAAACTGGAAAGAAGAAGTTTTTGATTTTGTAACACCTTATCCTGATTTTGATATCAAACACCTGAACGAATATGCTCATTCTAAAGGCGTTAAACTGATTATGCATCACGAAACATCTTCATCTGTAACAAATTACGAACGGCATATTGATAAAGCTATCGAGTTAATGAAAACACATGGGTACGAAGCCGTAAAAACAGGTTATGTTGGCTGGATTATTCCTCGTGGAGAAAAACATGACGGACAATGGATGGTAAATCATTACTTACGGGTGGCTGAAAAAATGGCAGAAAACCGATTAATGCTAAATTCTCATGAATCTGTTCGACCAACCGGCTTACATCGCACTTACCCTAACTGGCTGGCTTGCGAAGCTGCCCGTGGAAATGAATTTAACGCATGGAGTGTGGGAAACCCACCCGAACATGAAACCATTTTGCCTTTTACCCGTTTGATGGGAGGCCCAATGGATTATACACCTGGAATTTTTGAAATTAAGATGAGTTATTATGAACCCAAAAACACCAAACAGGTTCACACCACGCTGGCAAAACAACTTGCATTATATATAACCATGTACAGTCCGCTGCAAATGGCTGCTGACCTTCCAGAAAATTACGAAAAACGAATGGATGCTTTTCAGTTTATTAAAGATGTGGCTGTGGACTGGGACGACACAAAATATCTTGAAGCTGAACCAGGCGATTATATTACTATTGCCCGAAAAGAGAAAAATTCAGACAAATGGTTTATAGGTGCAATAACTGATGAAAATACCCGAACATCAGTTATTACATTCAACTTTTTAGATGAAAATACTTGGTATGTGGCCACAATTTACGGTGATGCTGCCGATGCTGACTGGAAAACAAATCCTATGGCCTACAAAATTCAGAAAGTTCTTGTAAATTCTAAATCTGTTTTGAAACAAAAGTTGGCTAACGGTGGTGGAGTTGCTATCAGCCTAAAAAAGGCATCGAAAGAAAATATGAAGGAATTGAAAAAGATTTGATTTTCACAATATAATATATTTATATTCAATATATTAAAGTCATTAAATGAAGGTTTCGGGTATGTTCGAAACCTTCATTTTTTATTTGAATTTAAAAACATTAATGAAAGAAATTATTTCATTCTGAAAAATTCGCAAAAAAAGTATTTAAAATCCAAAAATATAATTAATTTTACCTCGTGAAACTCAATATTTATTCACTTTATAATCAAATATCATGAAAAAAACACTATTACTATTTTCTATTTTAATCTTTTCTGGGCAATTATTATTGGCTCAAAAACTAGAAATTCAGTCGATTACCCTCCTTCAGTTTCAGAGCAAGGAAGGATTTTTCTATCCTAAATTTAGTCCTAAGGGTGATTATCTATTGATTACAACATCGAACTATGCAGGATTAAGCATGTACGATTTTGCCCAAAAATCTTTAAAAACGCTGAACACCGATGCTGGTGCGGGATATGATGTTCAGATAAGTGATGATGGAAATACACTTTTATACAAAAAAACTGATTTCATTAATAACCGCCGTAACAATTCATTAATTTCTTATTCAAGATTGACAGGTAAAAAAAATCAGCTAATCGCGCCAGGTCGTGAACCTATTACTCCAAAGTTTGCTGCCAACAAACCAACTTTCGTAAAAGGAAAGAATTTGGTTCGTACCAATGTTTCGAATACAGAAGCTCAACCGATTATCTGCATTGAGGATCAAAAAATGGTTGTTTACACAGCCTCTTCACGTAAAGTGCTAGCTCCTAATGGACTTGAAGCTAGTTATATATGGCCATCTATTTCACCCGACAGAAAAAATATTGCTTATACTGTTGCAGGAAAAGGAACTTTTGTTTGTAATATTGATGGTATTAATGCTAAGTCAGTTGGAAAAGTGAATGCACCTGTTTGGCTTAATAACAGTTGGTTAGTTGGTATGGATGATAAAGACGATGGTGAAAAGCTAATTTCATCAACATTAGTTGCCACTACTATCGACGGAAAAGTCCGTCAAACACTCCCAACTCCCGAAGGAAAAATGGCTATGTATCCCGCTGCTACAGCCGATGGCAAACGCATCGCTTTTAATACCGAAAAGGGCGAAATTTATATTTTAAATATTGTCATAAAGTAAAGGAGAAAAAATCATGAGAAAAAATACCCTGATTGTCATATTGCTTTCAATATGTTCACTACTTTCAGCTACCGATTTTTCAGGAATTAAAATTTATATCAACCCGGGACATGGTGGTTGGGATGCTAATGATAGAAATTTAGCAACTATTCCCTTTGCTTTAGGAGATACCATGGGCTTTTACGAATCAAAAAGTAATCTGGTCAAAGGTTTGTATTTGAAAGAGTTGCTTCAGTCAAATGGTGCTGGCATAATTATGTCGCGTACTAAAAATCGCACCGAAGATGATAGAAGTATATCAGAAATTGCAGCCGAGGCCAATGCCAATAATGTGGATGCTTTTTTATCTATTCATAGCAATGCCGTTGCTAATAATATTGGCACAAACTATTTGTTGTTGCTTTTTCATGGAAGAGATGCTAAACCAAAAATTCCGGCAAGTTTAACCATGTGCAATGCAGCTTGGCCACGTATGATGAATAATCAGCTCACCGTGTGGACCCATTATACCACTTCAACCAATATACGTGGTGATTCAACTTTTTACGGAACTTATGGCTTAGGTGTTTTAACTCCGCTTACAGTTCCCGGCTTTTTAAGTGAAGGATCTTTTCACGATTATAATCCAGAAGCTCACCGATTGCTTAACAGTGACTATTGTAAGCTCGAAGCAATGAATTTTTATCGTTATTTCTGTGATTATTTTCAATCAACTTTACCTGCAACCGGTATTATTGCCGGATTTGTAAAAGGGAAAGATGAAACCATTAATAATGCCAAATTTGTATACAAAGCGGGTACACACGACAGATGGCTGCCACTCAATAAAGCAAAGGTAAAACTTATGAATGCTGCGGGTGATTCACTTAATTTTTATCAAGTTGACTCACTTTACAATGGTGTTTTTACTTTTCATAATTTAATACCAGGAACATATAAGCTTAGGATGACTGCTGCCGATCATACCACTAAAGACACTACAGTTAACGTAATTGCAGCTTCCACTTCCTATGCCAAAATGTTGTTAACCAACCCAAATATTATTGTTGCAAAAGATACAACGCCCGATTTTCCAAACCCTGTTCAGGATTTTGGAGTTATCCCATTGAATAATTATAAATTTAATACTGCTTCGCCAATTGTTCCCGATTGGTTAAATCCAAATTTAATTAAGAAAGTACTTTACAGAAACGAAAAACTATATGTACTTACCACCGAACCAAAAATCATTATTGCAAATGCTGTAACCTCAGCCAAAATAAGTGAAATGAATTTAACAGGTATTTCGGGAGGTGTTGTAACTTTAAACGATATTGCTTTTACCTCAGATGGATTTTTACTGGCTTGTAACAAAGATACTATTTCGTTTAGCGAACTAAAAGGCCGTTTTCTCAAGATTTATACCTGGGACGATGATAATGCCGCTCCAAAACTTTTATTTCAAACTCAAAACCAAGCTTCTTGGAGCAATGGTGTAGTGGGAGAAACCATGGCAGTAAGCGGATCACGCTGGAAATGTACAATTTATACCCCTTCGGTAACCACAGGTTCTACAAAAGCTATCAGAATAATGGGATTGGGATACGAAGAAGGCATTAGCGCTATTGCTTACAAATATATGATGGATGCAACCAACTATACCGAAGCACTTTGGGGTCAAAAGTTTAAATTTTCAATCTCGCCTACAGGTAAAGATCATTTCTACCTCGACAGCGAAAAAGTATTAGCTACAGAGTTTCAATTTGATTGGGCAAAACCCGATAGAGACCCCTTGGTGAATAAAGGTGTATTTGCCGAAAAAGGTGGTTTTCAAATTCAACCAGTTGCTTCTGGAAATTTCTTTTTCCGTCATGCCCGAAATGTATTTATGGCTTCGCCGGTTTGCAATGCCGATTCAACCAATGTTAGTGTAGTTTTATTCAACATTACAAATGGTTTGAATAATGCAATGAAAGTTTCAGAAAAGCTACCTGATGCAGGTCTGGGTTTGACAAAGGCCACCTATATGGCTGCGGCTGCCAAAGTTACCGGCTATGATATTGAATTGTTGATACTAGCTCAAAATCAGGGATTAGCTCGTTTCAAGACACTAGCTCCTGCTTCCAAAGCCAATATTTATGCTTCGGAATTGATGGCTCAGGTTGTAGCTACTGGTTATGATTTAAAGTTTACGCTCAATGAAACTGCTTCATCTGTAATTATTAATATTTATAATGGTGAAACTGTAGTTAAAACCATAGATGCAGGTGCATTATCCAAAGGAATTCAAACAGTAACAGTTTTATCAACCGATTTACCGTCAGGCACATTTACATGGACAGTAAAAGCCATGACCGACGGAATAGACAGGCCTTTGAAAATTTCGGACAACACGCAAACCCAAATGCAATTCTTTTCACCTCGTGGTGTTGCGGTTGATAATAGTTTCGAAAGCCCTTATTTTGGTCGCATTTATGCTTCTGAAACCGTACCAGGAACTGTTACAAGCCGTACAACTAAGGATGGGATTTACATATTAAATTCAGCCTTGCAAGATATTACTAATCAGGGAGCCAATAGCTATGCCGGAGGTATTTCTTGGGGAGCAGCTAGTTCGCCTATGAGGTTGGCAGTAGCAGAAAATGGCGATGTTTATTTAACTGACTGGAGCGATACAAATTCAGGTGTGTGGATTATGAATCCAGCCAATCCAAGCGCTAACTTTAAACCTGTTTTTAGTGGTTTAACAAGAGCTACTAATGGACTTTCGAGTTTTAATGGAACCAATGTGCATGGCTCTATTTCACATTGTTGGATAACTGGTACTGGTGATAATACAAAACTTTTCACTTTCGATCAGGATTATATTGATGCAACAGCTACGAATACCGGAAATGTATTACAATACAATATAGGTAATCTACAAACTCCTTGGCAAACTCCTTGGCAAACTCCTCCAAGTACCATTGTTTATAATGATGCACTGTATGGAAATTTACAACAGAATTTCAATTCATGTTTAGCTCCCGATGGTCTGGGTGGTTGGTGGATTTCGCAATATCGTGCTACCGATGCAGCCACTATTCCTTCGTTGATACATATTAATGCAAGTGGAGTATTGAATTTCAATTCAGGCATAACACCTTTATTGATAGGAAATTCGGTAACTGGAGGAATGGCAGTAAATTACGAAGGTACTAAATTGGCTATGGGATGTCAGGACGAAATAAAAGTATTTGCCATAAGCTACAATGCTTCCGGAGTACCAACGCTAACATTACTACATTCAATAAAACCAGCCATGGGTACTAATTCGGCAGGTTTAGCGTACGACCGTGCAGGGAATATCTATTTAATATCAAATAGTTCTGAACGATTGGGAGTTTGGGCAATGCCAAAAACAGAAAATCATTTTATTACAAAAGCGCCTTCGAGCCAAACTTTAACAATAACCGGTACAGGTATAGGACAATTGTTAAATGCTGATGATTATGTAAAGGTTTATCCAAACCCTGTGGTTGATTATATAAGAGTCGAATCGAAAGGAGCAAATATTCAACAGATTGAACTTTATAGATTGGATGGACGTTTAATTATGACAATTCCAACAATTGACAATTCGAATCATATTTCATTATCGTCTTTACAAACAGGTTTTTATGTAGTAAAAGTGAAAACTAACCTTGGAACAGCTGTTAAAAGGATAATGAAAAAATAATGAACTTTCTTTTAACTCCAAATTCTCAAAAGGAAATATGTTTTTGAGAATTTGGAGAAAAGAGAAACTAAATTCAAATTTGCTCAATAAAACAAGACTATATATGGCATTAAATGCAAACGTTTGCATATTTTTATCAGTATTTAGTAGTTATAAAATCAACTAATCAATTTAAATTCTATATTTTTACAAACAAGATCAATTAAATTTTTTATTAATCATTTAAAAACAAAAATGTTATGAAGAAGATTACTTTTTTAATGGCTGCTCTTGCACTCAGTTTTGCATCGTATGCAGTTGACATGACCGGTACTTATACAGTAGGAACAACCGGAACTTACACTAACCTTAAAGCAGCAGTTGATGCTTTGAAAGCTGGTACCATTACAGGAAATGTAGTGCTTGAAATTACATCAGATTTAACAGAGGCTGCCAATATTGGTTTTGGTGTGAACACCGCAGGTTTTAGTATTACAATACGTCCAGATGCTGATAATGATAGAACAATAACTTTTACACAAACAACTGATAATGGTGCTTCTTCAGGTGCAATTGTTTTTGGATTGTCAGATTTATCTACTTGGGCATCTTTGGTTACTACTAATAATATCACTATTGATGGATTTTCTGTTGGTGGTAGTACTCAAAGATTAATACTTACTACAGCATCTACAGCTAATGCAAGTGCTACACCTATCCATATATTAGGTGATGTTAATAACCTCACAATCAAAAACTGCAAATTAAATGTTAATCAAACAACAGGCACAGCTGCTTTTGGGGCAATCGCAATGAGAGCAGGAAATTGGGGATCTGTAGATTATTTACCGGATAATATTAATATTGACAATTGTATAATCAACACTTCTACTCCATCAGGTGCAGGTATATCTACATCAAATACAACCTCAAACAGTGGAGCTGTTCCAACTAATAGACCAACAGGTTTAGTTTTTAACAATAATGTTATCAATGTAAAACACAGAGCTGTTTCACTAAATTATTCAGGTACTTGTAGTGTTTTTAACAACACAATAAGAGTAAATCAAACAGCATCAGGTATGTCCAGTTTTGCTATTGGAGGAACTTCTGCAGGATTAGTTACAACAAATGTATATAATAACAGAATTGTCCAATTGGGAACTGCAAATACTGCTGGTGGTGGTAATGGTATTCGTGGAATACAAGCTTCTGCAGGTGGCACATGGAATATTTATAATAATTTTATTACTGGTTTCTCTACACCGGCAACTGGAACAACTGAAGCACTTGGCATTCGAACTGGTTCTTCTTCTAATGTTTACAATAACACTATTGTCTTAAATAATATTGGTACAACAGGTGCAGGAACATCTCCAATAGGATGTATTGTAAATTATGCATCAACTTGTAACTTAGCGAATAATATATTAATCAATCAAGAAGATGATATCGCATCTTATTGCATATATCAAGCTGGAACGTTGACAACAAGTGATTATAATATATTATATAGAAGTGGTACAGTAAACGCAAAAATTGGATATGCAACATCGGCAAGAGCAACTTTAGCTGATTGGCAAACAGGTTCTACAAAAGATGCAAATTCAAAATCAGTTAATGTAGTATTTGTTGATGCAGCAGCAGGTGATTTAAGTATATCCGGTGCTTCTATTCAGGATGCCAATCTGAAAGTACCTCGTTTATCCGATGTTTCAAAAGATATATTTGGTACGGATCGGGCTAGCGACACTTATGCCGGAGCCCACGAATCAACTTTGCCATTTATTATATCGTCTGTCGAAAGTCCGTCTGAAACTTACCGCATTATACGTACTGTCAGTGGTTTACAGGTTGAATTAGATCGTACGGCCACCATTGAAATTTATAACATGAACGGTATATTAATAGACAAAGCCGTTACAAGCGGTACTTATAACCGTGATTTAAACAACGGTGTTTATATTATTCGCATTAACGGTAAAGCGACAAAATTTATGAAATAAAACTCTAATCCGTAAAGGGAAATAATTACAACCGTCTTTTTCAATTTTGAAAAGACGGTTGTTTTATGAAATATATGATTTAATAATGAAAAAGCTTTCAATTCTTCCATTTTACATTTTTACATTTTTAATTCTTTCCGCACAAACACCACCCAAGCGCGAAATGCGTGCTGGTTGGTTAGCAACTGTAGCTCGTATCGATTGGCCTACAACACTTATGAGTAATGTCACCCCTCAGAATATAGCAATCCAAAAGGCTGAATTTACTTCCATACTCGATTCTGTAGTTGCTGCCAATATGAATGCTGTTTTTTTTCAAGTCAGGCCAGAAACTGATGCATTTTATAATTCAGCGTATGAGCCCTGGTCTGAGTATCTTACCGGTACTCGAGGAAAAAATCCGGGTTACGATCCTTTGGCTTTTGCTATCGAAGAATCTCATAAACGTGGTATCGAATTACATGCTTGGTTAAATCCTTACAGATATGAACGTACTGTGGGGAAAAATACAGGTAAACCAGGCGATTATAGAACTTCAAATCCCGAATGGATACTAAGCTATTCCGACATAGCAATTTTGGATCCGGGTAATCCCGCAGTTCGTAAACTAATCAAGAGGATAGTTGGCGACATTTTAAGCAAGTATGATTTAGATGGAATTATTTTTGATGACTATTTTTATGCATATTCTGGTACAAGTACTACACTTGATGTTTATTCTCAAAACTTGTATAAGCCAATATCGATGACCCTAAGCAACTGGCGTCGTGATAATGTTAATAAAATGGTAGCTGATGTTTATGATACAATACAAGCAGTAAAACCTCATGTTATATTTGGAGTCTCTCCTTTTGGAATATGGACTACAAGTTCAACTGTAGCTGCTACCGAAGGCTTAACTTTGCCCGTTGGCATTACCGGATCTAATATGTACGAACAGATTTATTGTGACCCAATAGCTTGGATAAAACAAGGGAAAGTGGATTATATTTCACCACAATTATATTGGACTACAACCAGTACGGGTCAGGATTATAAAAAACTTTGCCCATGGTGGTCGGATGTAGTTAAGAAATACAATAAGTATTTTTATTCAAGTATGAGTTTAACAGCCTTAACATCAAGTTATAATGCACCCAAAATCCCAGAAGTATTTCCAGTTTTAAATACACAATTAACTCAAGCAGAAAATTTTGGCCTTACTCAAAACGAAAAACGTATAATGTCGGAAATAAATTTTGATGACAGTGAAATAGGATTACAAATAGATTGGAACAGAAATTCAACAAAGAATGCTGCACCGGGTGCCGTTTTTTTTAGCATAAAAAATCTTTGGACAAAAGGAAAATTTACCAAATACCTGAGAGAACAAAAATTTCAATTTAATGCTTTAACTCCGGCGATAAACTGGAAATCAACTGTTTCGTTACCAGCCCCTACCCAGGTTTTACATAAAGGCGATTTGTTAACCTGGCAATATGCAGAACCTGATCACAGATTTGCAGTATATACCATTCCTAATGCTTTGCACAATGATATAACTGCATTTAACAATGCCGCTAATTTGCTGGGAATGAGTTATTCAAAATCTTACGATTTATCAAAATATGTTTCAAAATATACTACACATCAGTTTGCCGTATCGGCGTTAGATAGATATGGAAATGAGTATACACCTACTTTTGTAACAACCGGAATTGCTAATCCAACTGAGAATAATTTTAAGATAGCTTATGTATTGAATGGCATTATAATTTATACTCATGCAACTGCCACTGTAAAAATTTACAATATTCATGGTCAAATTCTATTTTCAAAAACTATTTTAACCAAAGAAGAAATCAATTTACCAAAAGGAATGTTTATAGTTAGTGTAAATGGAATAACTTCAAGATTCATCAAATAGAAGTAGTGGGATAAATAATAAAATAGCACTTCAAAACAGAAATGATTCTATTTACCATCTTTTGGTGAAATTTGGTATTTAGTTATCTGTTTACATATTCTTTGCTCAGATCTTCTCTAAAGAAGAATATTTCATTAATTTTATCCGGATTAGTATAGCTAATAATCGAGTTATTCGTTTAATATTCAGTTACCACTGTCCTCCCGGATATAACTTTCATTCTTTTGTAGGATAATTCGGGACGTTATTGTTGGGATTTATTTCCAATCCAACTCTTGTATTCTTTCCCGAGATAGTTATCGGGATTGTAATGCGCTCTTATAACAATTTGTTTATCGGATTAAAACCCCGAAAGCTTTCGTGGTATAGTACAAAGGGTGGGATAAAAAGAAAATTCTACCCACCCTCATATAAATCCTAACTTTTGAACATTTAAACAATTACTTCTCACTTCATAATTGACGAAAGTTTTGATTCTCTTAAATTTTCGAATATAGAGATAGTTTTTTCTTTCAAATTCAATTACAATTCATGTTTTTTTCAATTTTTTTATGAAATATTCATTAGAATCAGTCTCCTTATATTTCTTAATATCAGTTATATACAGATCATTTTTATAGTACAAGACTAAATTTATTTTACTGATTTATTAACTGGTTTGATAATTTTGGCTTCGTAACCGATTTTTTTGAACCCGGCTACAAGATTTTCGACATTGGTTTTACGAGTATCATATGATACTTCAACTGTTTTTTTTTCCAGATTTACATCAAGTCCTTTTACACCTTTCTCGAAAGCGATGTTTTTTTCAATTTTTTGCTTACAACTATTACAATCCATATTTACAGAAAGTAAAACTTTTTCGTTATTTGCCGCTTTTTTCGTTTGTGCAGCTAAAGGAATTATTGATAAACAGACTAAAAATAAGACCATTAAAATGCTTTTTTTTGTTTTCATATACTTTTGTTTTTTAAATCCAAAGTTTTAAACCTTGGCATAATTTAATAATTTTAAAATAAAGGATGTTAGTAAATAAAATACTACTAAATATCATTCCCGATCTAGCGCCCAACGGAAACCCAGATAAAATTTGCGACCATGTATTGGTCCCCAAACCATAGAAGCATCAAAATCGTCACTCATTGGATTTGTAACATCTATTACAGGATTCTTTTGCACAAAACCAGTCAAATTTTCGGAACCCAGATAAACGGACCAGGTTTTGAAGTACTTGGTAATTTGAGTATTAAGAATCGTGTATGGTTTGTATTCTTTCTCCCAAAGTGGATTAGAAAGATCCGGATCGGGCAATCGTCCGCCACCATTGAATTGTGCTGTAAAATCAAATTGCCATTTTTTTAGCGGTGTTTGGTACGATGTTGTTAAAAGACTTTTTGTTCTGTTAGTCAGTGGTTTCTCACGCAATACTCCCCCAATAGTTGATTTTGCATCGTGTAACCGATGTGCTATTGTCATTGTTAAACCTTTTACAATTTCCATATTTGCTTCAATTTGAATACTTTGAGAATACGACTTACCATTCAGATTGCCAAAACTAACTTCGTGTGGATTGGAATCCATATCTATTATGGTTTGATTTAAAAAGTCTGTGTAATACCATTCGCCGGTTAAATTCAATTCTTTACCAAATAATGGTATATGACTTTGAACACTCAGTCCGTAATTCCACGCTACTTCCATTTCTAAGTCCGGAGCAATATTTATTAACCTGTTACTGGCTAGCAGAAAGTTGTTTTCGGCTAAAACATTAGGTGAATGATAACCTTTTCCAATGTTAGTCCGAAAATGTAAATGATCATTCACATTGTATTTAACATGAAACCGGGGTGTGATAACAGTTCCGTATTTTGAATTTATATCAGCCCTTAAACCACTCATTAATATCAGTTTATCATTTAGATTATAAGTGTATTCGGCAAAAACACCCGGCACAAACTCTTTACGGGGAAAAACTAAAGTTTGACCAATAAAAAGGGTTTCGTTATAATTATCAAAATTAAAACTTGTACCAGCAGATAATTTATGTTTGTGTCCAAAATTAGTCTGATAAATCAGATTGGTATAAAAATTCCCCTGATTACCATCATATTTTTTATGACCATACATAGCATGCTGATTGTGTAACGAACCACTTATAATAAACCCAAGACTAGAATTTGTTTCGTGATTGAAGGTATATCCGTTTTTTAAGAAAAACTCATAACGTTCGGTATCAATACCTATGTGATAATCGCCGGCAATTTGTCCACCGGTTCTATTTTCGGATAAAGCTCTCACAAAAGCCTGAGAAACAAAATCATTGCGTTTATAATACCATCTATTGATGAAATTATATTGCTTTACCATGGGCATATCCATAAAATTGTCACCATTCTCGTCGAGTTCAAAAAACTCATCTGACGCATGTAGCAAAACACCGGTTGATAAATATTCTGAAATTTTGGCCGAGGCATTCATATTGGCTTCTATTCTTCCAGAATTACTCATAAATACATTGGCAGCTACAATTTCTGATGTTTGAGGTTTTT
>JFJP01027679.1_pt1 | contig 14252 bp, 13 predicted proteins | sample 431651 | NCBI WGS metagenome assembly JFJP01 (sample SAMN02602958, study PRJNA72255) | Microbial mat metagenome, whole genome shotgun sequencing project. | biome: fresh water; feature: sink hole; material: water; isolation source: purple microbial (photo- and chemosynthetic) mats found in... | reverse complement strand
TTTCATATGATTTTGGATATGATTTTTTTTTTTTTTAATGATTTTTTTTAAAGTTTTTTTTTTTTTTTCAATAAAAACATTTTTGCATGATTTTTTTTTTTTTTAAAGAATTCTGTATGAATGAGATATTTAATTTCTATTTTAGTATATATATTATAGGGTCCTTAGATATTTAATTCTCATGTATATTGAAGTTTAAATGAAGAGACATGTCATGAAATATTTAATTTTCATGTATATATGTCAATAGACTATAATGTTAATCTTTGTATTTTTTTAATATTTTTTTTCATATTTATAGTTTTTTTCCTTATTAATACTAGAACTAAAAGTTTATCTATATAAAAATGCGTACCATGAAAACCTCATTCATAAACTCTGCAAAAACAAAGTATCCTAATTTGATTGCCAGCGTCTTCATCACAAATGTTTTATCGTCTTTCTCGAAACTCCCTTTGTCATAAATGACTTTCTTCTTGTTTTCGGGGAAGAATTTATTCAGGAACGCTAGAACCACATCATCAATTCTGAGGAAAACTGTTAAACAAGCCGAGTTCGATAAGATATTAAGTATAGTTGATGATCGATTTATCAGACTGTAGCTCACGATCCCCACAAAGGTTCCGCTTACATATTGCATAGACCCAAAGAAATTTATTCTTTTCTGATGTCCCTGAGCGAAAGTGAACATTCTCCATCCATCGAAACATTCGCATTCTGCTTGGATGATCATGAAGGCTGTGAAGAAGTATTTGGCTAGAAGAAAGAGTGTGTAGTTAGAGACGATTTGGCTCGGAGGAGGAGTCAGAGTCAAATAGTCTATAAGACAATAGAAGGTCGTGAAGAAAAAGAGGCTCACTAATATTGGGAGGAAGGTCTCGACCCAGTCTGAAACATTGTTGGTCTCGTGAACAGCATATTGCCAAAGACTTGAACAGTCTTCTTCGGCTAAAGTGGAATGAGGCTCGGAAAGGGAAGGATTGTCTTTTTTAGTGATATTTTGAGACGAAAGGGGAAGTAATTCAATTTCTTCGGGCTTTTTTTTGGAATACATCAATAAAAATTTTATTAATGAATTTGATAAATTTTGTTTTTTAATTTAGATATTTACCTTTTAAAAAATATTTTTTTTTATTTTGATAATTACTGAATTTTGATCCTTTAAAAATTTTTTAGCTTCAATTTGGAAAATGCACTTTTTTTTTATTTGATGAATTAAATTGTTTTTATGCAAAAAAAATTTGTTCAAAAAAAAGAAATTACTCCTTCTCATTTTCAAACTTCAAAATATCTGCGCACATCCTAAACAGAACCGACATTGTATCCCTTTCCGCATACTTCAAAATATCCTTATCATACTTCCCAGCTTCAAGAACCTTCTTCACCTTCACACTCCACAACTCAGCAAACCTCACAAAGATCTTCGGTTTCTTGCCTTTCATGTCATCAATAAACACTTTCAAAGTTCTCAAAGCAGTAATATCCATTTCTTCTAATCTTGAGCAATCGAAGATAATCCCTCTAATAGTAGTTGATCTTTTGATTTCTAATCTTTTGATTTGTGCTTCAGTAAGTTTTGTTTTCTCTGCAGGAGTCAATAACGGTTCTTTATTAGCATCCAGTTTTTTTTCAATTGGTTCATCATTAATAGAAAATGGCTTATCGTTTTTTTCTGATAATTTTCTATCTTCACCATTTAACTCCATATTATTATCATCATTTGATTTCCAATCCTTTTCTCTTTCTTCTTCTTCCTGGATAACTGCCAAATTGCTTCTATTCTCTTTGAAATCAGCTTCAGCCACTTCTCCGTTCTCCTTGCTTTTCTCTTCTGTTTTCTGTGAGTAATTTTCTAATGCATCTACGTCTAAACTCAAGAAATCTGCATTTTCTTTCAGTGATTTCACATTCGCATAATTGAGAAAACCATAGAAACTTATCACCATAATATGGCATTTTTTGTGGCATTCTAGATCATGACACAAACATATATCAAAAGCTGTTAAAACCTGATTATTTGGGTTCTTTCCCCAGCTTGTATTGCTTAGTCTTCTTAAATTGCTGATCCAAGGACTAGGCTCATTCTCATTCAAAGCATTCATATAATTCTGAGTATTCATGCGTTCCTTTTGTTTTTTTCGCATTTCTTCTTCAGAACTTGGTAGTCTTTCTTCATCTGTCATAAAGGTCTTGAAGGTCCAAATGCTTTTCGAGGAGTTATACAGCACATATAACATAGAAACAGCTATGGAAATAATTAATCCATTTGCCAAACCCAAAAACACACAACAAAGAAAAGATAAACAGAAGAATAAAAAATCCTTCATGAAATATTTAGCCATAAATATTAATTCCGGCAAATCACCAAAGACTAATGAACATGAAAACACCACAAAAGCACTTATTACAGTAATAGGTATCTGTTCTAATGCAAAATTGACTGCCAACGCAGCGATTATCACAGTGAATCCAGTCACAAAGCCAGCCAGTTGTGATCTAGCCCCAGTGATCTCTATAATAGGACTTCTGACCAAAGAACCAAATGCTGGTAAAGCTGTGAAAAAAGAACCGACGAGATTTGCTAAGCCTAACCCGTAGAATTCATAAGTTGCATTTATAGGATAATTGTATTTTTTTGCCAGTTGTTTGCTGATTAAAAGCGATGCTGTATAGCTCACTAAACTAATTTTCAACGCATCACCCCAACACGTAGATAATTTGCTACCATCAAGAAAAGAAATGTCGAAAGGTGGGAAGGTATTTGGTACTTCATCAGCAAGTTTTAGACCCAATTTGGTCTTCCAATCAAGACCCCAAGATAAAGCAGTGCCTATAATCGTAACATAGAGAGCCATGCAGCTCAGAAACAGACTTTTGGGGTATTTGCGAGTTTTAATATAATGTGTTGCATAGAAAATCAGACAGCAAATTATTCCGATCACTAAGGAAGCTACGTTGATATCCATGAAATTGGTGAAAAAATCACTGAATTTACTCCAAATCTGACCTTGCATTGGTATGTTGCAAATCTGTGGGATTTGATCAACAATGATCAGAAAGCCAGTTGCCACCAAATAACCCATCATAATAGGTTGTGAGAACACATTTTCAATAAACCCAAGTCTCAAAAAGCCCATCATAATCAAAAAAAATCCTATCATAAAGGCCATATTCCTTCCATATATCTCCCTTTCAGCTAAAACCTTACCATTTGTATAGCCATCAATCGCTTGACCCATCATCATATATGTAGTAGCTAAAGGTCCAATTGATAATTGTTTGCTACTAGCGAACAATGAATAAACTATCAGGGCGATTGTACAGGAAAAAACTCCAAATTTCACTGGAAAATCCACCATAGTACAATAGGCCATTGATTGGGGTACTGTCACTGTTGCCACTATTATGCCACCGACCACAGCATTCATGATCAAACGAGGATTGGCTTTCAATTCAGGAGCCCAATCGAGTACGGTGGGCCATTTCATCGTGGATTTACGCTCTCCTCGAATAAGATTCTCAAGTTCTAGAGACTCTGAAGGCATGAATTCAGGACGGTCGGATCGCATAAAGGAATCACGTGCCTTTTTCATTGTTTGCTTATAGGATTTGGGGAGGTCTTCTTGGGGTTGATTCAGGAGATTCTCGAGATCGGCAGAAGGTCCGTTTTGAAGTTGGTCATCAGATGGAAGAGGATCTTCTTGTTGCTGCATCCTATAGTTTGTTTATAAAAAAAAAAAAAATATTTCGTTTTTGATACAAAAATTGAAATTTTTTTTGTTTTTAATTTGTTTTTTTTTATTTAAAAAAATATTATTTAAATTTCTTTTATTTTCCAAAAATTCAAACTAGAAAAAATGAACGAAGACACGCTGTTCCTCAAAATCATCGTCGTCGGCGACAGTGGAGTAGGCAAAACCTGCCTCCTTAACCGTTTTTGCTACGATAAATTTGAAAACAACACCCAACCTACTGTTGGCTGTGACTTTTGCACGAAGGTTATAACCGATTTCAGAGGAAAAACCCTACGAATGCAACTTTGGGATGTTGCAGGTATTAACAAAATACCCGCTTTTTAGAAGAAAAACTTAATTTTTCTTATTTTTAATCAAGAACTAAAATCATTTTCTCAAAAAAAAATAATTTTATAGGTCAAGAACGTTTTAAAAACCTTTCAAAAATGTATATAAGAGGTGCATTGGGTTGTGTGATCGTGACTGATATCCTAAAGCCGGAAACAATGGAACATGGAGCTTTAGATTGGAAGAGCTTGGTGGATACCCAGGCTGATCCTTTAATCGATGGAAAGACAATTCCGATAGTTTTGTTTAATAATAAGGTGGATTTGGTTGATAATAAGTCATTATTGGGGGAAAATGAGCAATATTTAAAGCAATTTGTGAAGAAAAATGGTTTTGACGGTGGTTTTTTGACTTCTGCGAAGGAAAATGTGAATTTGACTGATGCTTTTTCCTATTTAACTCAGCTGATTATCAGGCGACATTTATCGAAAACTGATATTTCAAATGATTTCGAGGGAAACAGAACCCATGCACTTAAAAAAAATTCTTCAGAAAAAAAGGAAAATAGTGGTTGTTGTTGAAAAAAAATAAAAAATTCAGTTTTTGTTTCTTTGAACTGCAAATTTTTCAAATGAAAAAATAACTTAATTTTGTTTTTTTTTAAAAACAAATTGCAATTATTTATTTAAAAGTCAAAGAAAAAATTTTTATAAACAATTTACAAAAATGATTTCTTCATTTTTTCTTCATTTTTTCTCATTCTAAACTCAAAAATCCCATCATAATCCTTAATATTAATCGCGACAAACAGTGATTTCGAATCTTCAGGATTGAAATCAACTCCAGCAGTCTCTCCAAAATAATCAATCTGTTGAAAATACCCATAATCCTTCTTACAATCATAAATATTTACGTAATCAATCGCCTCCCCCATGACCAGAAACCTTCCATCATTTGAATATTTCGTTGTATAAATCGAACCAATTTCTCCTTGTAACACATGAAGACTTTTATCACATCTTCTTATATCCCAGATTCTACAGGTGGTATCTTGATTTCCAGTGGCTATTTGAACACCATTTGGATGCCAATCCATGCAAAAGCCGTAATCCTCATGTTCTCCTAAAGAAAAAGCCACCTTTCCAGACTTTACATCAAGGATTTCTGCTTCTTTCTGATCAGAATAACTCCCTATAAGTTCTAAATTTGGTGAAAGAGAAACAAAATTTATGGGATTAGGTCTTTGAATGAGAAGAATTGGCTTCAAAATATTATCAAAATCTAGAATACGAATTTTAGCATCATTCGCTCCAATTAATATCTGATACTTCTCGTTTTCTTTATAAATTTTCACACTATTCACAATATGTTTTTCTTCATTCTCCAAAAAAAATCCACTAAAAATCTGTGATTTTCTTTTGATATCAAATAAATATAATTTCCCTATACTGTCTCCCAAAGCGAAGAAATCCCCTAAAACAGTTAAACAAACTGGATAAATACTTGAGGGTATTGCGAATTTCCGCTTGGCTTTGCGAATTGTGCAATAATGGACCACTGAATCTTGGGTCAAAAAATAAAGATCATGATAACTTGATGCTTGAAGATTATATCGCAATTGAAAATGACCCACTATAGGGGTAAGATTCTTGTAGAAATTGATGAATTTATAGTAGGAATGTGAAGGGGAAAGCTTGAATTTTTGAGGAAAACGAGAGAGTATTTGGGTCTGGTTTTCGCTGAGATATGGATGGTATTGGTGATTACGAAAAGCACGATAAATGTTGCGAGTTTTATTCGTGAGTTCTAACCAAGAGATTCCTTGGTAATCAAAGGTTTCAAAATCAGTGGAAATTTGCTTGTAATTGATAACGGGGTCATTTTCTTCAATGAAATTCATTGCAGAAAATAAATATTCGAATGTTTTTTGGCAGAAAATATTTAAATTTTTTTGATTAATTTTTTTTTCTTTAAAACACAAAAAAAATTTTGAACACCATGGGATAATCGATTCCTAAACCAAAAGAAATGAAAATTCACACATCTTTTGCTTGGTTGAATCAGTTCATTGCAATAAATATTTTCATTGACAATTTTTAAATTTATATCACAATTTTTATAAGAAACTAATCTTTTCGCAAAAAAATTTTTTTTTAATGCCACTAAATTTTTTTTTTTTTTATTCAAATTACGATAAATTGAAAAACAATTTTCTTAAATTAAAATAAACATATGTTATCAAAATCCTTAAATTTTCATCCAACTTTTATTATTCAATATTCTCCCTCTTTTCTTCGTGAAGCTCAACTCCCCTTCCTTGCCTCTTCTAAACGCAAGATCCCCTCTCAACATAGTTAAAACCACTTCTCCATACACCTTCACCCCATTCAAACTATAGTCTTTCTTCTCTTTAATCACAAGATCATTAAACTTTCTGATCTTCTTTATCTTAAAAGGATCCCAAACGACCAAATCCGCCAATTTTCCTTTCGCTAAACTGCCTTTTTTCTCTAAAAACATCAATTTACTAGGGTTCCAGCTCATTAAAAACACCACTTTTTTGATCAATTTCTCCAAATCTTCTTTCTGATTTTCTTGATCTTTCACATCAATTTTCTTATATTTGATCCTCAAAAGGCTATAAAATCTGGTCCAAAGCATAGCTAAGGACCCTCCAATGCAGCTGATCCCGTTCAAGGCTCTTCTGAAATTCCCTTTATCCACTTCTTTATATGCTTGCGGCATCGATAAATGATAAGAACTCACACTGTCGAAAATCAAGGCCTTCACACTTCTCAAAAGGAAAAACTGCGTTTCTTTATCACGAATCGGAGGCGAACTCTTGAATTTTGTTTGTGAATCTCCGATCATTTCCTTATTAAAGAAAACAAAAGGAGCTGCTGTATCAGCGAATATTTGAAGTTTTGGAAGGATTTTCTTAGCTTCTCGAAGCTGGAAAGCGAGACATGGGCTAGAAAGATTAGTTAGAATAAGTTTTTGCTTTGGATTCTGGGCTTCTTTAAAGAATTTCAACACGAGGTTCACGCCGTTTGTTTCCCAGGAAACTGGGTGGTTTGGAAGAAAGTACATATAATTGCGGTTTTTTATATTTTCTTTTTCGTGATGAACTGTCTTTTGAGTTTTTATAAGGGTAATGCCTTTGAATTTTGACAGGGTTGTCATAAGGTTTTTATTGTTTTTAAAGGAACTTCTTCTTTGGCCAAAGGAAGAATTAGAAGAAGGCCTATTTTTATGCCCGGAATTCCAACTATTATTGCTATTTTCACTGGTAAAAACTACAGCATCTTCTTTGTTTATTTCTTTAAAGGCATCTTGTAAGACATTTTTTATGTTAAAAGCCAGAGTTTTACATGGAATAGAAGGACATGAGTCAAAACGTTTTACTATTGCTTCAGGATTTGTATTTAAGGTGAAATCTCTTGCGATTTCTAAAATATAAGGAGAATTGAAGTTTTCTGAATGATCTTCTCCTTTAAGATCTTCTTCTTTTTTCAAATTCGCTAATAATTCCTCTTCATTTAGAGAATCATCGACTTCCAAATTTGAATCATGGTCCTGAAAATCGAAATTTAAACTGCTATTACTATAACCATTTCGTAATGCAACACTGGAATCCTGATAATCAAGCAATTCAAGATCTGACACATGTTTTAGTTCAAGAATATTCGATATTAATCGAGAATTCAGCCCTAATAAAGCAGTGCTAGGGCTTGAATTATCCATTTTAAAAGCTTCTTTATTTTGAATATCACTCAAAAACTCAATAATACTGTCTTCTTTTTCTGAAGGTTTCTTAGTGTTTAAAGAATGAAATTTTCTTCGGTTTTGTTCATCTTCTTCATCTTCTTCAAGATAAACCCCATGATGTCCTCCTCCAAATCCACTGAAATTATGAATATCATACTCTAAATCCAGTCTAGAACTCTTCGAACAATTTCTACAGGGCGACGCCATAAAAAGATCACGATTTGAAGCCATTTCACAATTGATTGAAATAACAATTTCTTCACAAAGATTTTTTATTTCATTTGATTGAAGAAGTTCTGCGAAAACTGCTAAATCTTTTGGGTCAAAGGCTGGAAGATTCATTTCAAATGGCTGTGACAGATAGAGTTTAAAGCCTAGAACCCCTGTCTCTTTGAAGATTTTACTGAATTCAAGGTAATTATGAGAAGAAATATAGGCGAGAAGTCCACAATCTGTGAAGATTTTGTCTTGAAGAAGGAGCTTTCTTTCATTAATATTAGAGATTTCTTCGATTTCTTTGGATTCTTTATGGTTCATTATAGGATTATCTATCAGAGTTGTCACCCCACCGATCAAGGCTTGTTTTGTGAGGTTCTCTACATCGGGCCAATCTGCGTCGTAGTTCGAGTTCAAATGTACATTGATATCAATTAAACCTGGGATTATGTAGTAATCACTGTAATCTAGTATCGTGTAAAGCGAAGAAAGTTCTGAATTGAATTCGGAAAAAGGGAGGATTTCTTCAATGAATTCATCAGAAATCAGGATGTAAGCTGATATGGGAGAAGAATAAGGGTCGGGGAAAATATGATTGCTTTTTATGGCGATTTTCATAGGAATTTAAAGATTTTTGGAAGAAATTTGGGGAATTTTGTGAGTATGTTTCTTTTTTGGAATCAAAACAATAACAAATGTTAAGAGAAAACTTTGGGAATTTTTTTCACACTGGTTTGTAAAAGCAAATTGACTTTATGATTAATTTATTTAAAGAAATTTTATTATATTTGCGAAAAGTGTAAATTATTTCATGTCAATTGACGTTTTTTGCGTCGATTTGTAACTGTTTCTCCATTTCTTCCAATTTCAATAAGGTTAAGGATTTCAAGGGCAGGATTTTTGGTTTGCAGAGGATCTCAGAAAAGGAGCCTTTTTCTGAATAAACCAACCCATTTTTCGGAATAACCTCCTTCAATCGGTTCAATAAGTCCTTTGCATTCGTCAATCGATTGTCCATTTTTTTTTAATTTTTTGTGTTTTATTTTAAATCTTTTTCAAAATAATAAATAAATATTTTATTTTAATTTTTTGTTTTTTGTTTAGCAATTTTCTTCATTATTTAACTTTATTTCACCTCATTCTTGCATTGAGCACTCTTGCAAATCTCACTTAAATTATCTAAAGTGACTTCTGCGATGGCAGTCAATGCTTCCTTCGTGAAAAAAGCCTGATGTCCAGTAATAATCACATTGTGGAAGGTCATCAATCTTGCCAACACATCATCAGTATTGACTTCTTCGCTCAAATCTTTGAAGAAGAAATTCTCTTCCTGTTCATAAACATCAATTGCCAAAGCTCCAATCTTCTTATTCTTCAATCTTTGAATAACCTCTTTTGTATTAACCAGAGCACCTCTTGAAGTATTTATAATAAAGACCCCATCCTTCATTTTATCAACATTCACTCCATTGATCAAATATTTCGTTTCTGCATTCAAAGGCACATGTAAAGAAATTATATCAGATTCCTGCCAAATCTCATCTAAACTCACATATTTCCCACCACATTCCTCCACGAAATACTTATTAGGATATGGGTCATACCCTAGAATCCTCATGCCAAATCCTTTGCAAATACTGGCAAAACAACACCCTATTTTACCAGTTCCCACAAGACCAACGGTTTTCTTGAATAAATTAAAGCCAATCAGTCCATTAATATCAAAATTTTCTTCTTTTACTCTGTTATAAGCCTTATGAGTCTTGCGATTCAATGCTAAAAGAAGTCCCATAGCATGTTCAGCTACTGCATAAGGCGAATATGCTGGGACTCGAACCACTTTCATTCCGAGCTCATTGGCGTGCTTTATGTCCACATTGTTGAAACCAGCACATCGCAAGGCTATTATTCTGACTTTATTTGTGTGAAGAATGTCTAAAATTGCAGAATTGCAACAATCATTCACGAAAATACAGACCACATCGAAATTAGTGGCCATTTTGGCAGTACGCTCATCTAGGCGATCATCAAGGAATGTAAACGAAAACTGAGAGTCCTGAGGAAGAGAGACGTTGTAGGCATTGAAGAATTTTATGTCATAGTTCTTCGTGCTGAAGAAACAAATGCTTTTAAGAGGGGTTTTAATAGGTTCCATTTATAATATTTTTTATTATTAAAAAAAAGATCAATATTTTTGCAAAAACTAAGAATTTCATATTTTTTAAAATAAAATTTCAGATTTTTTCGTATTAAAAACAAAGAATTTTGGTTTCTTTTATCAAAGAACTTGCTAAGGAGTGGAAGCATGAACAGTCAATCTGATGAAAAACAGAAGAAAATTTAGAAAGATGAGTGATTTCTTCTAATATTTTTTTATTTTTAGTGAAGAAATAACCAGTTTAATTACATAATTAAAAGCTTCCTTTGTTCAAGGATTTTTTTGGAGTTTCTCTTGTGTTTTTTTATATTTAGACTTTTTTCAAGAAAATCAGCATTTTTTAAATTAATTTTTATTCCGGCTGAATGATCGGTGGCTCTCTTTCGAACAGCACCATATCATTCAATAGCACTCCTCCATGATGACAATAATTCAGATTCCTGGCACTTCTATGTTTTTGATTGCTCCACTTCACAAAAATTTTTAAATTATTCCCTTAATAATTATAAAAAATTACATCATCCATGCTTAAAATCACATAAGAAAGAAACGGGAAGAAAAAAAAGAATAAATGCCAGCCAAAAGAACCGATATTCCATTGTTCTCCATCATATCTGTTTATAAAAGGAATTTAACCAGAAAGAAAACACTTCGAACCGGAAATCGAAATTCTCCAATGCAAAGAAATGCTCCATTGCAAATTGATCTCTTTTCAAGGAATAAACATTGAATGCTCCCAAAGCTTCTGGGTAATAATCGAAGACGTAATAATATTGGTAAATGTGCTTCGGCACTGGCTGTTCTTCCGGACTGCCCATCAGAGTCCTTCCGGAGGTGTAATAGTTCGAATGACGGAGACTCTTGATCTGACTGCTGGAATTTCTTAATAATCGGAATAATGAAGGCATTAATAATTTTTAATTTCCAAAAAGAAAAATTTTTTTAATGGAAATCAAATTTTTTTTTTAACACAAAATTTTTTTTTGTTAAATTTTTTTTTTTTAACACAAAATTTTTTTTGATATTTGTTGTTTTATTCATTTTTTTTTATTTGAAAAAAAGTCACATAAAGTTTAAATTTTTATTTCATCATTTTTGACATCTTTCTCTTGCAAATTCGGCTTAGAAGAAGGACTTGTGTAAATCTTATTGGCATGTGTGATCTCAACCTCGCTTTTATGGATTCCAAGCACTGCTCTGCCAGACTCATCAGTGTTATTCTTAAAGCTAGGATCCCATTCCAAAGCGTAAGAAGTTGAACAAGCAATGCTTTTTGCATAAGCTACAGTTCTTGAAGATCTATAAATATTATAAATTACAGTTCTAATACTACATTTCTCACGATTCTGTTGGAAAATATGATTCGAATATGCTTCTGAACAAATACATTTCCTTAGTAAAAGGTGGATGGTATGGAAATCGTTTATCTGCATGTTGAAACATGTCATCAGAAACGCTTCTTTCGACCAAATCCTTGATAAATAAACATTAAATCACGAAAAACAAAGATTTATAACCCTTAAACCATCAATCCAACTATAGCCTACTCCATCAGAAAACTGTTCTTTTTGTCTCCAGAGCACTTCTTTTGGTAAATAAGGGTTTTTTTCATCATCAAATGCTTTTCTTTATAAAAAAAACACTATCAAGGATTTCATTTATTCTTTATAAAACGAACCGAAGAATATATTTCTCAATCTTAACAGGATTATTCCCTGGCATTTTATGCTCCGGTGGGATGCTCATCGTATATTCAATAAAGGCCTTATGCAGGAACGGAGGCCTGATTTCCACTCCCCAGGCCAAACACGACTTATTCGCTCGCAAAAGATCATATTTATATAGATCTTTCATTTTTCTGATCAGTTCTTTATGGAATTCTTCTTTATTTGGAGCCATATGGAAGTATAAATACCCTCCGAATAGTTCATCAGCTCCTTCTCCACTCATAACCATTTTAATCCCATAATTCTTTACCCTTCTAGCCAGTAAAAACATTGGAGTGCTGGCTCTGATAGTCGTAGCATTAAAGGTCTCTGTATGGTAAATAACCTCTTCTAAAGCATCAATACCCTCTTCAACAGTGAAATGTATCTCATAATGTGTGGTTCCAATGAAATCAGCCACTTTTCTCGCAAACTCCAGATCGGTAGACCCTTTCAAACCTACACAAAACGATGGAACTTCGGTCATTCCTCTCTTCTTTATATCGATTTCTCCAGATTTCACCATTCGCATGATAATAGAACCTATAATCGAAGAATCAACACCTCCAGAGATCAATATCCCAAAAGGAACATCTCCTAATAATTGTGCTTTAACAGCATTTGTGAGGTTTCTTCTCAGTTCCATTAGATCGAAAGGGCCATTTGGAATATAGCTCATTTCATGCCAACGAGGAAAATACCATTGGGTTGGCGTGAAGGAATTGTTTAGATAATGGCCTGGAAGCAAGATCTCTACCCATTCACATTGATCGTGAATAGCTTTTAGCTCTGATGAGATGTATTTAGCACCATTGGAATCCTCACCGTAATAGATCGGAATTATACCAATATGGTCTCTTGCTATTAAGAAGCTATTGGTCTTTATATTGTAGAAGATCAAACCCCACATACCCTCCATTTCTTCAAGAAATTTGATATCTCCCTTATAATGCTGGTAAAGACAACCCATACCCTCACCATCAGAAGTACCAAAGAATTTGTATTCATCACTATATTTCTTACGGATTTCTGGATAATTGTATGTTTCTCCATTGCTTGCATAGACGAATTCACCGTTACTGCCCATAAATGGCTGTTTCCCACACTCACTTAGATCGTTAATTGCGAGACGCTCTTGACAAATCACCACACTTTCATTGGTTTCTTTGTTGTACTATAGAGATTTTTATCAGATTTTTTGGAAATTAAAAAGGAAAAATACGTTGAAATATATGCCGGATTCGTCAGGTCCTCTGTGTTTCTGTCTTCTGGAAAGACGAACTGCCAGTTTTCGAATGGCAACTGGGTCGCCTTTAATCTTGAAAATCGCTAAGATCCCACACATTTTGATAAGTTTTTATAAGGATACCTTTAAAAAAAATTTTCCCTTAAATAATTTTATTTTATTATTTTAAATGTTGAAAAAAGAAAAACCCAGTGTTTTTTTTTGAGTTTTTTTCAAAAAAAAAAGTGTTTTTTTTTGAGTTTTATAAAAAAAACAATTTTTTTTAATAATTTCTTATGGAAGAGGATTGCTTTCAATACCCTCGCTTATCTTTCGTTAATCCTTCAAACAGCGATATCCGGGTTTCCTATTATCCCAATTCATGCAAGGAATACAATCTGAGACTTCTGCGCAACCCCCTTGAGTCTGACAAGCCTCTTGATTCTCATAACATTTAATACCTAAAGCCTGTGGAATCGTGTTTCTTAATTTTTTCAGTCTTTCTTCTAAATTCTCTGTGGTAGAATTTTCGTTACGAATTCCTGAATGAAAGACGCCTGATGAATTGAATCTAGAGTTTTCATCAAAGAATTTGCGCTGTTGTTCACGGAATTTCTCTAAATCTGCTGCCATGTCTGTGTGATCCCGACGATTGGAGGAGTCGAAACGGGAGGGGTATTGGGAAAGAAGGCCTTGTAGGGTGAGGAAAAGGAAAAGGATGATTAGTTTGTTCATTGAAAGTTTTTGAAAAATTAAAGGAAATTATTATAAAAAAATGTGAATTTGGCTTTTTAGATTTTTTTTTAATTTTTTTGTTAATTTTTTTGTGATTTTTGCATATTTTTCATTTTAATTTTTTTTATTGAATTTCTTTGATTTATTCCTTGCGAAATTCAGCAGTTCTTGCCCATTCTTTGATTTGTTTAAGGTAGAGATTGTTCATGGGCGAATTCCTGGGCAATTCCAGTTCTCCTGTGACATATTTTGTGAGTATTGGGGTTTCTTGTTCTAGTATTTCCTTTTGATATTCAAGACATTCGTCATAGGAAAATTGAGGAATATGTTTTATCGCCCATTTTCCTATAATAATATCAAGTTCTAACATGCCTAAATTGCTGCTTCTAAAAGAGAAAAACGATTGAATTTATAGTAAAAAT
>JFJP01012279.1_pt1 | contig 14252 bp, 13 predicted proteins | sample 431651 | NCBI WGS metagenome assembly JFJP01 (sample SAMN02602958, study PRJNA72255) | Microbial mat metagenome, whole genome shotgun sequencing project. | biome: fresh water; feature: sink hole; material: water; isolation source: purple microbial (photo- and chemosynthetic) mats found in... | reverse complement strand
TCTCAAAGACTCGAAGAGAAAAATTTTATTTTCTTGCAAACAAGACTTCTGCCATATCAAAAAAACCTTTAGGGTCTGTTTTTCGAAAGAAAAATTTGACAGATGAGTAGTTACACGCGCGGGCTCAAGGAAAACCAGGTGTGATTTATAGAAATCTGCGTATGGTCAGTTAATAAACTTCGGCAGCGGCTTTCGTCATGGTGTATGGAGTATGCCAAAGCCGCCGTTGAAGGCCAAAAAGAACCAAACCAAAGGAGAAAAAAATGCCCCAAAATTTGAATGCTGCACAAGAGTACGCTCAAAAATGGCTGGAGATTATCGAAAACCCCGCCCGCCCGCCGGAGGATGTGGGCAAGTGGATCATCGAACAATCCATGCAAAACTTTGCCGACCATTTCAACAAAGGCTGGCTGGACTATCGTAAATCAGTCACCCAGTCTGGACAGTGGGCCGCCACCGAATGGACAGGACGCGGCGCAACTTTTGAAGATGTGCTGGGACGTAAATTCATTGACTTCCTCGGCGGCTTCGGCATGATGGATTTGGGCTGGAGCCACCCCGAAATTGTAGCGGCGGTGCAATCTCAACTGTTGCGAACCCCCATGCCCAGCCAGGAGTTGATCGATCCCCTGCGCGGCGTGCTCGCCAAACTAATGGCAGACATCACCCCCGGCGATTTGAAATATGCCTGGTTTGGCGCCAGCGGCACCGAAGCCATTGAAGCGGCGATCAAATTTGCAAAAGTTTATACCCAAAAGCCCGCCTTCATTGTTGCGGTCAAGGCGTTTCACGGCAAGACCATGGGCGCGCTTTCAATGTTAGGCAAGGCTGATTATCGTGTTCCGCCCGGTGTTTTGTATGGCGGTCCCGTCTATCATGTTCCGTTTGGAGATGCCGCCGCCGTCGAGAAGCAGTTGGAAATCTGCGAGAAGGTTGGCGTGGGCGTGGCAGCGGTGCTGATGGAGCCGATTCAGGGTGAGGCGGGCGCAATCGTTCCGCCCGATGATTTCTGGCCCCGCATCCGCGCCGCCACGAAGAAACACGGCGCCCTGCTCATTGCGGATGAAGTGCAGACCGGCTTGGGGCGCACCGGCAAATTGTGGGGCGTGGATCATTGGGATGTCGTCCCCGACATCATCGCGGTTGCCAAGTCTCTGGGTGGCGGCGTCATGCCCATCTGCTCGGTCATCACCACCGAAGAAATTTTCGCGCCGTTCATGTATCCCAATCCATTCCTGCAAACCACCACCACCGGCGGCGGCGCATTGGCTTGTTCCGCAGCCATAGCCGCAATCAACATCACTGTGCGTGAAAAACTGTGGGAAGTTGCCGCCGAAAAGGGCGACTACATTATGAACGCAGTGCAGGAATTGGCGGCGAAATATCCGAATGTGTATGAGAAAGTCACCGGCAAGGGCTTGCTCATCGGTCAGCATTTCCAGACCCCCGAAATTGGCGGGCAGGTGGCCGCGGAAACATTTAAGCGTGGCGTGCTTGTCGCAGGCGCGCTGACCAGCGCCCAGACCATTCGCATTGAGCCGCCGTTGGTCATCACCTACGACGAAATCAATCAGGGTCTTGCCAGTTTGTCTGAAGCGGTTGAAGTGGTTTCCAAGACTCTTTAATCGAAAAGCATCATCTTTTGTGCCTGCGGAATATTTATCTTCCGCAGGCATTTTTATTTAAAAAATAGCACAGATCGTATTTTTGGTTTATAGTTTGTTGTGAAATAGATCATCAGAGTTTAGGTTTCGGAGAATGTTGAATGACGAGTGAATTTGCGGTTGAAATGCGCGATGTGGTGAAAAAATTTATAACGCCTGAAGGTCATGAAATTTCGGCAGTGGATCATGTGACCATGCAGATAAAAAACGGGGAATTCTTTTCCATGCTGGGCTCTTCGGGTTGCGGAAAAACAACGTCCCTGCGCATGGTCGCTGGTTTTGAGTGGACGACCGAAGGCGAGGTTTTTATTGAAGGCAAACCCATGGGGCACATCCCGCCGTTTCAAAGAAAAGTGAATACGGTTTTTCAAAGTTACGCCTTGTTTCAGCATTTAACCGTTTTTCAAAATGTGGCGTTTGGCTTGGAAATGGAACATGTCGAAAAAGAGGAAATCAAACAGCGCGTGGGGCGCGCCCTGGAGATGGTTCAACTGACCGGCATGGATCGCCGTAAACCGAAACAGCTTTCCGGTGGGCAGCAGCAGCGTGTTGCGCTTGCCCGCGCTTTGGTCAAAACCCCCGAAGTGCTTCTGCTCGATGAGCCGCTTGGCGCGCTTGATCTGAAATTGCGCAAGGAAATGCAGCTTGAATTAAAAGCCTTGCAGCAGCAACTTGGTATTACGTTTATTTACGTCACGCATGATCAAGAGGAAGCGCTTGCCATGTCTGATCGGATTGCGGTGATGAGTCACGGCAGGGTCCAGCAGATTGGCTCGCCGGTTGAGGTGTATGAACGCCCCGTCAATAAATTTGTTGCGGACTTTATCGGGGAATCAAATTTTCTCGAAGGCAGGATCAACTCCATTTCAGAGAGCGAAGCGAAGGTTTTCATCCACAGCCTGAATGTTGAATTGATCGGCATTCCTATTTCGGAGGGATTGGTCAATGGCGATGAAGTCACTGTTTGTATTCGCCCCGAAAAAATTCGCATTGTTGAAGAGGATATTCCCAATCAAAATATATTCTGCGGCAAAGTGGCAAATACAGTTTATATCGGCGCGGATACGCATGTCTTTGTAAATTTGTATGGGATTAAATTAAAAGTTTGGGAGCAGAATTTTATTTCGCGGCTTCATTCAAAATTGTATGCGGTTGGGCAGGATGTTTGCTTGGCGCTTGCGCCCGAAAATACGCTTGTGTTGAAAAAGGATTAGCATGTTCCAACGTCTTCGCGAAAGTAAATCTGCACGGGGTACGTTATTGGCGCTTCCAACAACCGCTTGGTTGTTTGTGTTGTTGATCATTCCGTTGATTCTGACGTTGATCGTAAGTTTTGGTCAGCGCAGTCCTGACGGCAATGTGATTTATACCTTTACGTTAAATAATTACATCCGCCTTTTTGGCTACAGTACAGATTGTCCCGTCGGGCAGGCTTCGTGCTTTGAACCGCTGTATTTGAACATTCTTTGGCGTTCCTTGTCGCTGGCTTTTAATACAACATGGGTCGTGGTTATTATGGCGTATCCGCTGGCGTATTTTATTGCGCGCGCGCACCCAAAGAAACGCAGTTTGTATTTGTTCATGGTGCTGATTCCACTCTGGACCAATTTTGTGATCCGCGTGTATGCGTGGATGATGTTGCTGCGGAAAGAGGGCGCGATCAATGCCATTATTGGCTGGCTGATGCATTTGTTGAATATTCCATTTGTGCCGTTTGAAATGTTGTACACCCCGGGCGCGGTGCTGGTTGGCATGGTCTACGAATTTTTGCCGTTTATGATTTTGCCCATTTACACGTCGCTGGAAAAAATTGATAACTCGTTATATGAAGCCGCCGCAGATTTGGGCGCGAATTCGCTCAAGACATTTTTGCGCGTCACGCTTCCGCTCTCCATGCCGGGCATGGTGGCGGGGACGATTTTGGTTTTCATCCCCGTCATGGGAACCTTCATCGTTTCGGATATTCTCGGTGGGCGGCAGGTGATTTTGGTCGGCAATCTCATTCAACGTCAATTTTTGGATGCGCGTGACCCGACCTTCGGATCGGCTGTTTCGTTGATTCTGATGGTGATGACTTTGATTGTGACTTATTTTTACACGCGCAAATTTGGCTTTGGCGAGGAGATTGTATCCGCATGAGTCCTTTCCGCCGTTCTCCCGTCATTATTGCCGCAACGGTTTTTGTGTACTTTTTTTTATATGCGCCGATCGTTGGTTTGATCCTGTATTCTTTTAATGCCTCGCGTACCAATGTGACTTTTGAAGGATTCATCCCTGCGTACAGCAACCGCGTGGTGATGGATGGCAGTCTCGTGGTGTCCAGTCCGTGCGGACCGTTTCACTGGTATTGCGACCTCGCCAAAAATGATGATGTGACAGAGGCGGCAGGCAACACGCTGACCATTGCTTTCACAGCGACGATCATCGCCACCGTTGTCGGCACCATGTCTGCGCTCGCGCTTCAACGCTATAACTTCAAGATGAAGCCGTTCTCGCAACTTTCGCTTTACATCCCCATTGTGATCCCAGAGATCGTGATGGGCATTGGGATTCTGACCCTGTTCAGCCAATTGTTCGGCTGGATCAATCAAGTCCTCAACCTCAACGGAGATGCGCGTCTCGCGCTTGGTATGGCAACGGTTACGGTCAGTCATATTGCGTTTATGATTCCATTTGTCACGCTGGTGGTGCAGGCGCGTTTGCAGGGCTTTGATAAATCCTACGAAGAAGCCGCCATGGATTTGGGCGCCAACGAGTGGACAACCTTCCGCCGCGTTACCTTTCCCATGATTTTGCCCGGTATTCTTTCCGGCGCGTTGCTGGCATTCACGCTTTCGCTGGATGATTTTGTGATTACGTTTTTTACCAATGGTCCAGGCTCTACAACTTTGCCAATCTATGTTTATGGTTTGTTGAGACGCACCATCACGCCGCAAGTTAATGCGCTCTCAACTGTCTGGATTTTGGTTGTCTTTGTGGCGATCTTTTTGCTGCAAATTTTTCAGAACCGCAATTCAACGCAACATTCATGAACATCAATGCCAGTGGTTCTGATGAAAAGAGGAAGAAATGTACAAAAACAGGATATTCATACTACTGCAATTTTTTGTAATTGCAATCCTGATGTTGGCGGCTTGCAGCGGCGATGGCGATGTTGTTGCAACTGTAGTGACCGCAGATACAGAAGTTTCCAGGCTCACCTCAACGGGATATACATGCCCTGAGCCTGAATTTCCAACGACGGTAACATCCACAGAACTCAACCTTTTTGTGTGGACGGAGTACATCCCCGCTGAGATGATTGAATGTTTTGAACTGGTTTATGGGGTCAAGGTAAATCGCAGTGAATATTCCAGCAACGAGGAGATGTATGACAGGCTTTCTGCTGGCGGATCAAATTATGATCTGACCCAGCCTACCGACTATGTGATTGCGCGGATGACACGCCAGGACCTTTTGCAGGAATTTGATCACGCAAAATTACCGGCATTAAAAAATTTCGACCCGCGCTACCTTGATTTTGAATTTGATCCAGGCAATAAATATTCCATTCCCTATTTGGCTGGGACAGATGCGATTGTTGTAAATACAGGCGCGGTTGAGAATATTCCGCAATCTTGGGCTGATCTTTGGAAACGGGAATATGCCGGTCGCATGGTATTTCCAGATGATTCGCGCTCGGTGATTGGGCTTACTTTGCTGACGCTTGGCTATGACGTTAATACAACTGATCCCTTGCAACTTGCGGAAGCCAGAGAGAAATTATATGAACTTGTTCCAAACATCAGGTTATTTGACAGCGACAGCCCGCAAACGGCTCTTCTTGCAGGCGCAGTTGATCTTGGCATGATGTGGACTGGCGAAGCCTATCTTGCGCGGCAGGCAAACTCTGATATCCAATATATTTTTCCAACTGAAGGAGTAATCCTTTGGCAGGATAACTGGTCAATGCTCAAGGACGCTCCGCATCCCGATGCCGCTTATGCCTGGTTGAACTATATTAATCAGCCTAATATCTTCTGGATGGTGTTGCGCGATTTTCCCTATATTAATCCGAACACCGCCGCGTTTAATTTTGCCAGAAATAATCAAACAAAGGTTGTCGGTGTAAATGGCAAAGAAACAACATTGGCAACCCTCTACGTTGCCTATATGGCATCTCCAATTACCAGCATTTCCAGCGCTGTTATTAAAAATGGACATCGCATCGTTGATGTAGGTGAGTCTACGCGGTTGTACGATGATGTGTGGGAGGCAGTAAAAAATAGATAGTGGGATTAATTGAAACTCACTGCTAAAACGTATTATGCAAAATGCTTATTTTGCATAATACTTGAAAAATAATAACAAAAAATCATAATAATATTGACTTTGATAACAAAAAGGAATAAAATAAATCAATGGAAAGCGTAATCGGTAATAGTCAATCCGGACGTCTTGATAATATAGACCAATATATTATTGATGCCATGCGAAAAGATGGCAGAGAGGCGTTTGCCCAGATCGCTGAGAAACTTAATGTCTCGCCAGGTATGATTCGCCAGCGTTATAACCGCCTTGTTGAACTTGGCTACCTCAAGGTTGTGGCGGTTACAAATCCGCTCATGATGGGGATGCGTACCATGGCTCTGATCGGCATCCATACCGATGGACTTAAGATGTTGCAAGTTGCAGAGAAGGTATCCAAACTTGATGATGTTGTTTATCTTGTGGTGGTAAGCGGCCGTTATGACATTATCTGCGAAGTCTTTTGCCGCGATCACGAAGACCTGCTCAAATTCCTCACTGAAAAACTTGCGAAAATTGACGGTATCCGCGAGACTGAATCTTTTATACACTTGAAGATCGTCAAGGAAATTTATTTTTAGAGAATTTTCGCTGTACTCCGGCTTCAAGCCTGATGTGGCGAATTTTTTATTAATCCATCGTCATTCTAACTCGCAGATACGCGGGTTATAAAATCAAAATGGAGTACAGATCATGAAAGTTTTGCTCGTTGGTGTAGGCGGGGTAGGGGAAGCGATTGCGGCGATTGCAAAGCCGCGCGCCTGGATGGAACAAATGGTGCTGGCTGATTACAACGTCAAACGCGCTGAAGAAGTGCAGAAGAAATTGGGAGACAGCAATCGTTTTCCGGTTGAGTTCATTGACGCCAGTAATCAACAGATGATCGAAGGACTCGCTAAAAAATATGGCGTGGACTTGATCATGAATTCTGTTGATCCGATCTTCAACGAACAAATTTTTGATGCCGCGTTTAACGTCGGTGTGACATATATGGACATGGCCATGACTCTGTCCACACCGCACCCCACTGATCCGTTTAATAAGACGGGAGTTAAACTTGGCGATTATCAATTTGAAAAAGCCAAAGACTGGGAACAGAAAGGCTTGCTCGCCCTCGTCGGTTGCGGCGTTGAACCCGGCATGGCTGACGTATTCGCCCGTTACGCCCAGGATCATCTCTTCGACGAGATCGAAGAACTTGGCATCCGCGACGGCGCCAACATTGCCATCGAAGGCTATGAGTTTGCCCCCAATTTCTCAATCTGGACAACCATCGAAGAGTGTCTTAATCCGCCTGTAATTTGGGAAGAGGGGAAGGGTTGGTTCACCACCGCGCCTTTCTCTGAACCAGAAGTTTTTGATTTCCCAGAGATCGGACCTGTGGAAGTGGTCAACGTGGAGCATGAAGAAGTCCTGCTCATGCCGCGTTGGCTCAAGACCAAACGCGCCACCTTCAAATACGGCTTGGGCGATCAGTTCATTGGCGTATTAAAGACTCTGCACATGCTGGGTCTCGATAACAAAGAGAAGATCACCGTAAAAGGGATGCAAGTTGCTCCGCGTGATGTAGTTGCCGCCTGTTTACCCGATCCTGCTTATTTAGGTGATAAAATGTCTGGGAAAACATGCGCTGGCACATGGGTCAAAGGTAAAAAAGACGGAAAAGATCGCCAGGTCTACCTTTACCAGGTGGCAGATAACGCCGAATGTATGAAGGCTTTTGGGTGCCAGTCTGTGGTGGCGCAAACTGCTTTCAACGCCGTTATCGGCATGGATTTAATTCAGAGTGGTAGTTGGAAAGGCGTAGGCGTTCTTGGACCCGAAGCCTTCCCGCCTGAACCCTTCATGGAGAAAATGGCTGATTACGGTTTCCCGTACGGCATCAAAGAAATGTAACCGCCCGATTTTGTTAAATGATCCCCTGCCTATGCCAAAGAATGGGCAGGGGGTGTAATTTAAAAATCTCAAAGGAAAATTGGAGGAGCAGGAAGATGTCAAAAAGTAATCAAAGTGGCGATGCAGTTGTTCAGCGGGAGTCGAAGAAACTAAAGCGCGGGCTGACCTTGATTCCGCTTACAGGTTTGATCTACTTCACTGTTTGCGGCGGCTCGTTTGGAATTGAACCGCTTGTTGGGTATGCCGGCCCCGGTTTGGCTCTTTTGTTGATTGCGTTAACGCCAATCATTTTTAGTTTACCCAACTTGCTAATCGTGCAGGAACTTCAGACCATGATGCCTGCGCAAGGCGGCTATTACCACTGGATCAAACGCGCCTTTGGCCCATTTGCCGGCTTCCTTGCCGGCTGGAACAACTGGGTGGTTTCCTGGCTGGATGTGTCCATTTACCCGGTGTTCGCCGCCCTGTATTTGAGCGCATTCATCCCCGCGTTGGATACTGGCGCTACGCTCTTTGGAATTGCTCTTCCCGCCAGTCTTTTGCAATGGATGGTGGCAGTTGTGATGATCTGGTTCGTAGCCTGGCTTCAAATTCGCGGCTCACGCGCCACCGGCTTTTTCACGAATTCGCTCGGCGTTGTCATGATCATTCCTCTTATGATTTTGGCCGCGCTTGGGTTTTACGCCTGGTTCAAATCTGGCGTAACCGTGCATTTGCCGTTTTTACCGGGCGGCGAACCCGTCCACTTTGGATCATTAACTGCCGCTTTTAGCACCGGTCTATTTGTGGTGATGTGGAACTACATGGGCTGGGAATTACCCTCCGCCGCTGGCGACGAGGTGGTAGACCCGCGCAAAACATATCCGCGCGCCATGGCGATTGTGCTGGTTCTCGCAATCCTGACATACTCGCTTCCGGTTCTCGGTTCCTTGTATGGTGGCGCTGGCGAAGATGGCCGCTATGCCGTGTGGGGCATTGAAGCCAGTGATGAAGAAGCTGGCGTTGCCGCCGATGTGGAAGGGTATGGCGTATCTGCCGAGCAGATTGACGGCTGGGGCGTCTCTTCTGCTTCAGCCGCCACTGGCTGGGAATTCCCAGAAATCGGACAGGCGGTCGCCGCAAAAATTACCGGCGATGCCAATTCTCCACTGGCGTTATTTATGGTAACGATTTTGACCATTTCAGCGGTGCTTTCCATGCTTGGCTTGTTCATTGGCAACAGTTTGGGCGGCAGCCGCGTACCGTTTGCGCTGGCTGAAGATGGTATGTTCCCGCGCTGGATGGTTATTGTTCATCCGAAATATGGTTCACCTTTTATCGCCATCCTTGTGGTGAGTGTCGTTTACACAATTTTTGCCACCAATGCCTTTGAGTTCCTTGTGGTGGCCGATGTCTTCCTGCAACTGTTGGTCGTGCTGGCTGAAATCGCCGCTCTGTGGATGCTGCGCCGCACCGAGCCAGATCGCCCACGCACCCGCGTACCTGGCGGAATTCCTGGCTTGGTTCTGGCTTCGGTCAGTTTGGCCGGCATCATCTTGATTGCCTTTTATAGCCAGATTGCCGACGCAGGCTGGGGTTCCATCGGCGTGGCTTTGGCTTTAATGTCAATCGGTGGTGTGTTGTATTTCCCCATCCGCAAGATTTACAAACCGGGCGTTCATGATGTTGACCCGTTTGAGCAGTCAGCGGAAGAGGATTAGTAATTTTCTGTAATCAGTAATTGAAAAAAAACGGGTTGTGCGGCAACTTTGGTGGTTGCGCAGCCCGTTTTTTATTTGATGTGATTCGATGAAATTGGAGAGATGATAGAATCAATCAAAACACAAAAAGGAGAATGATCATGCTTTCAGTTGAAATCAAGGAAAATGACAAAGTGGTTGGTTTGTTGACTGCCGCCGAAAAACTATTCAAAACGGGTTCGAGAGGTTTCTTTGGCATGGGCAAAATTCAGATCGGCGAGAAGCGCTACCAAGTGCAGGTGCAACTGGTTGAGATTGGATCAAAGCCCAAGTCTGAGGGCGCCCCGTTGAAGGACGAATAATGTCCCTCGAAACAGGATCAATTGTCAGTTGGCATGGATGCGATATTTGAGACGCAAAAAATGACAATCTTCGAAAATTCAGTTGCCTCAACTCATCTGCAATTGTATAATTGAAAAAATATTCACAAACCCGAATCAGGAGGACGAAATGCCCAATGGTTATATCGGTAAGATTTTGCACGTGGATTTGACAACAGGCGCGTTGACGGTGGAGGAGCCGCAGGAGGCTTTTTATCGCAAGTATCTTGGCGGAAGCGCGATGGGAATGCACTATATCCTGCGCGATATGCCCAAAGGCGCCGATGCGCTCAGCCCCGAAAATGTTCTGACGTTGATGGCTGGGGTGGCGACGGGGGCGGCTATTTCGGGTCAGAGCCGTTTGAATGTGAATGCCAAATCTCCGATTAGCGGCGGCATTGGCGATTCGCAAAGCGGCGGGTTTTTCCCTGCCCAGTTGAAGTTTGCGGGTTTTGATGGAATTGTGGTCAAAGGCAAATCACCCAAGCCTGTGTACCTTGCGATCATCGAAGGCAAGCCTGAGTTGCGCGACGCCGCGCATTTGATGGGCAAACTATCGGGGGAAGTGGACGATATTATTCATAAAGATGTTGACCCGAAAGCCGAAATTCTTCAGCACGGCATTGGCGCGGAAAATGGCGTGTTGTATTCAACATTGGTTTCGATGTCCAACCGTCACAATGGGCGCACAGGCATGGGGCTGGTGATGGCTTCCAAGAATTTGAAAGCGGTTGTGGTGCGCGGATCAAGAAAAATGCAGTTGGCTGACCAGAAGTCTTTAACTGCGTTAAACCGCAACGGGCTGAAAATTCTCCCAGACAATGGCGACATGGATGGTCTTGCCAAGTTCGGTACTGCGGTTGTGGTGTTGTTTAATAACACCATTGGCACATTGCCGACCCGCAACTATAACGAAGGTCAGTTTGAGGGCTGTGAGCCGATCAGCGGCGAGAAGATGTCCGAGACCATTTTGAAGGAACGTGATACCTGTTATGCCTGCGTTGTGAAATGCAAACGCGTGGTTGAGATCAAAGATGGCGCATACAAAGTTGATCCACGCTATGGCGGACCTGAATACGAAACACTTGGCACATTCGGATCGTACTGCGGCGTGGATAACCTCGCGGCGGTTTCGATGGCGAATCAAGTTTGCAACGAATACGCAGTCGATACCATCGCCTGCGGCGCGACGATTGCCTTTGCGATGGAATGTTACGAAAAAGGCATCATCACCAAAGAGCAAACGGGCGGACTTGACCTCAAGTTTGGCAATGCCGAAGCCATGCTCGAAGCATTGGATCAAATTGTCCACGCCAGCACGCCGCTTGGTAAATTGCTTGGGCAAGGCTCTGACCGTGTTGCACAAGTTTGGGGCAACGGCGCGGATGAGTGCCTGGTTACGTCCAAGGGCGCGGAATTCCCCGCGCACATGCCGCAAGCCAAGCGTAGTCTCGCGCTTATTTACGCGGTCAACCCCTTCGGCGCGGATCATCAATCCAGCGAGCATGACCCGTACTATGAAGAAGGAATCGGTGACTTCAACCTGGATCGCCTGAAAGTGATTGGACTTGGATCGCCGCAGCCTGCGTATAGCCTAACCGAAGAAAAAGTCCGCTTTGCGTATGAAACGGAAGTCTTTTACTCGATGATGGATTCTGCTGAACTGTGCCAATTTGTTTATGGACCCACTTGGACGCTTTACGGTCCCAACGAAACGGTCGAGATGATGAAATCTGTCACGGGCTGGGATTTGACGGTTGAAGAATTGATGGAAGTTGGACGCCGCCGACTTGATCTTTTCCGCACGTTCAACGCCCGTGAAGGACTCGGACGCAAGGATGATAAACTGCCGAAGAAATTCTTTAAGGCATTGAGCGGAACTGGACCCACAGCGGGTTTCACCCTGACTCACGCGGAAGTTGATTCTGCCATTGATCATTACTACAAACTGGCAGGGTTGAATTCTGACGGTGCGCCAACCCGCGAGACTTTGAAGAAGCACGATATTGAGTGGGCGGCAGAATATTTGCCAGCATAAGATCAGTAATTAGTAATTGGTGATTAGTAATTGGGGATGGGATGATGAATCTCATCCCCAATTTTTTTAGCAAAAAAAGAGGTTGCTTCGGGCAAGGAGCAAAAGCGCCCTCGCAATGACATAAGTCGTCAATTACCAGTTACCAATTACCAATTATTTCCCAAAAGGTAAACATGACAACTCAACTCTATCAAGATAATTTCCCCTACATGACTCCCGCATGGAGCCGCATTTTCAACTTTGTTGCTGATCGCGCCGAAGGTTCCTACATTTACACCGACGATGGCAAAAAACTGCTGGACTTCACCAGCGGAATTGGCGTGACGAATACCGGTCACTGCCACCCGAAAGTCGTCGAGGCGATCCGCGAGCAGGCGGGCTTGTTCCTGCACGCGCAGGCGAACATTGTCATTCACAAGCCCATGCTGCAACTGATTGAGGAAATCCGCAAGATTGTTCCGCCTGCAATTGATAGTTTCTACTTCGCCAACTCTGGCGCGGAAGCCTTGGAGAATGCGGTCAAGATTGCGAAAGCCGCTACAGGCAGGCAGAATATTATCGTCTTCAATGGATCATTCCACGGGCGCACCCACGCCACGATGGCGCTGACCACTTCAAAGACTGGCTACCGCACGGGATTTGGCCCCCTGCCTGCGGGCATCTTTGTTTCACCATTCCCGTATGCTTTCCACCTCGGCATGAGCGAGGAAAAAGCATCCGCGTATGCGCTGGATCAACTTGAATATTTGCTCGCTTCGCAAACTGCTCCCAAAGACACCGCCGCCATCTTGATCGAATCTGTGATGGGGGAGGGTGGGTATATCGTGCCGCCAGCCTCGTTTATGAAAGGCTTGCGCGAGATTTGTGACAAGCACGGAATTTTGTTGATCTTCGACGAAGTCCAATCGGGCTTCGGGCGCACGGGCAAATGGTTTGCCATGGAGCATTTTGGCGTCGTCCCAGACATCATCACCGCCGCCAAAGGCATTGCCTCTGGAATGCCACTCTCCGCTGTTTTCAGCCGCACTGAAATTATGAAGAAGTTGGATGTTGGCTCAATCGGCGGCACGTATGGCGGCAATGCAATCGCCTGCGCCGCTGGCGTGGCGACGATCAAAGCCATGCGCGACGAAAAGATGCTGGAAAACGCGGCAGAACGCGGCATCCAACTGATGACTGGCCTGCGGAAGTTCCAGGAAGAATATCCGCAGATTGGCGATGTGCGCGGGCTGGGACTCATGGTCGGCACTGAATTTATCGTGGATGGAAGCCAGGCGAAAGCCAAGCCAATGGTCAAGCAGATCATTCAGTCTGCCGAAAAGCAGAACCTGTTGCTGCTCTCCTGCGGAACTTATGACAACACCCTGCGCTGGATTCCGCCGTTGAATGTGACCGCCGAGCAGATCAACGACGGCTTGAAGATTTTTGGCGAAGCATTGAAGGAAAGCGTGAAATAGTCGAAGGTCAAAAGTCGAAAGTCAGAGGCCGCGAGGTTTTTGACTTTCGACTTTTTATTCAGAGTATAATTTTCAATAGAGGCAACTATGACACTTAATACTCTTGAATCCAGCGCAAAACGTTTATTTCCCAACCGTAAACCCGAACAGGCAATGGCGGAGTTATTGCTTGAAAAGGCGCAGAAGAATCTCATCAAGTACCAAAGTATGGCGCGCCAGTTTCAGGAAAAATATCAGGAAACATTCGACTCGTTCCGCAAGAAAATGCTGGCGGCGAAATTAAATTCCAGCGCCGAGCAGGATTACTTCGATTGGGAACTGGCAACCACTGGTATTGAAGATATGCAGGACGAAATCAAAAAACTCAAACTGCTGAGTAAAAAAGCATGAAAGTTCCAGATATTGCCAATGGCTTGCAGAGGGAATTGAAACGCCGCAAGTATTTTATTCATTTGGAAATACTTGAACAAACCTTGAGTTTGATAAAAGCGCGCTTGTATATTTCTTCTGACTTGTTTGTGCAAGTCTATCGAAATGACCGTTTTCAAACCACAAACCTTGTTTTGATTCATAATGGAAACAGGCTGTTTGCGCGTGATGAAGTGGATGGTCGTTGGCACAGGCACATTCATACTGCTCCTGAAGAACACGATTTTAGCCTGGATGGTCAACGCGCAATTGAATTACAAGAATTTCTGGACGAAGTGGAAAAAATATTAGCAGATCTAAATTTGCCATAGGTGAAAAAATATGACACAGTCCCTTGATCGCTCCAAACTTGAATCCCTGCTCAAATCGGAAGAGCAACTCTTCCACAAAACTCACCCCAAATCTTACGAACTGTACCAGCG
>JFJP01039184.1_pt1 | contig 14255 bp, 16 predicted proteins | sample 431651 | NCBI WGS metagenome assembly JFJP01 (sample SAMN02602958, study PRJNA72255) | Microbial mat metagenome, whole genome shotgun sequencing project. | biome: fresh water; feature: sink hole; material: water; isolation source: purple microbial (photo- and chemosynthetic) mats found in... | reverse complement strand
CCATCCAATAGCAAAATAAACTCTCCGCATCATAGTTTTTAAACGCCCATATTGAGAAAAACATTTTAACCTCACCCACTTTTAATCACACACGAAGGAAAAGAGGCGCGAGATTTTTTTCAAACTCCATCAAGCGTGCCGGCGATTGAACAATTTAATTATTGGAAATTTTTTTATTAATGAACAGCTTTCATGCGCGAGGAAGTCGGTAAAGAAAAAATCTTTTAAAATCAGATGGGAAACAGCTATAACGAAAGTCATGTATCATGGGCAAATGGCTTCTGTGAGGTTCCAAGTGGAAAATTGGGCGGCTTGGGCACCTGGGCTGAGTCATCGGGAACAATGGTCTGAGTGGCTGGCCTCTCCGAGTCCCTTGCCGCAAGGAGGTGATACGGCTTCTAGTGCTCTTTCACAAGTGCCGCCTTTACTGCGCCGCCGCTGCGGATTTTTGGGGCGAGCCGCCTTGGCGACCGCCTATGAATGTTTGGGGGAACGGAGACCTTGTCCCATTGTTTTTGCTTCGCGCTACGGGGAGATGAGCCGTTCGGTTGAGCTATTGCAACAACTCGCCGAAGGTGAGACTTTGTCGCCAGCCAGTTTTGGATTATCCGTTCACAATGCCATAGGAGCCCTTTTCTCCATAGCACGCGGGGATCACGGGAATCATACATCTGTGAGCGCAGGCGAGGAAACCATCGAAGGCGGTTTTATCGAAGCATTAGGACTACTCGCTGAAAGTGGATCGGATTCAGTTCTGCTAGTTAATTATGACGCAGAACTTCCAGAAATTTTTTTAGATTGGAATGTGTACACTCCATTTTCCAGAGCGTTTTCAGTTCTCCTGAGTTTGGGCGAGGGAGCGGGTTTTAGCCTGACTTCCCGACTTAGTAACGGAGAGGCGTCCGAATCAGATTTGCCCCCTGATTTGTCAGTCTTGCGTTTTTTGACAAGTCAGCAAACCATTTACAGACACCGGGTGGGTCATCGCACTTGGGAATGGCGGCGACATGAGTAGGATGTTAGACCACATTTGGAGAGTGTGTGCCACTGGGTTCTCCTTTGCTGTATTTGGAATCGGTGGATTAATTTTGGGGATGGTGATATTCCCCCTCCTGTCACTCGGTATCAGAGAGACCAGAGAGAAAAATCGGCTGGCCCGTTTAGCCATCCATCATAGTTTTCGTTTTTTTATCGGTTTGATGCGGTTGTTAGGCTTGCTGAGTTACGACATCTCTGGCATCGAACGACTCAATCGCCGAGGGCTATTGATTCTCGCCAACCATCCGACCTTGATAGATGTGGTGTTTCTGATCTCCCTCGTTCCCAATGCCAACTGCATCGTAAAATCTGATCTGGCTCACAATCCTTTCACCCGTGGGCAGGTGCGTGCGACTGGTTATATTTGCAATGACACTGGAGTGGAATTGGTGAACGATTGCGTTGCTGCACTTCGTTCAGGAGATAACTTGATTATTTTTCCCGAAGGCACACGAACTCCTGTGGATGGAAAAATAGTATTGAAACGGGGTTCTGCCCATGTGGCCATCAACGGTATGCGCCCCATCACGCCTGTGCGCATTAGTTGCAAACCACGGAGCTTGACAAAAGGGTTGCCTTGGTGGCAAATCCCTCCAACCAGTGTGCATTTCACAATTAGCGTTCAAGAGGATATTTTGGTAAACAAATTTTCAGAGAAGGATAATCCAGTATTAGCATCCCGCCGCCTAACAGAATATTTGGAGTCTTATTTCAGACTCTCGAAAGCATAAAAAGATTATGAGTTTAGAAACACCACCCATGGAACTAGAAATCAAGAAGCTCTTGATAGAGACTCTCCATCTGGAGGAGATTACCCCAGAAGAGATCGAATCGGACGCTCCCCTTTTTGTGGAGGGATTAGGGCTAGACTCAATTGATGCGTTAGAGATTGGATTGGCATTGCAAAAGCGTTACGGGATTATTTTTTCTTCAGATTCCGAATCCGCAAGGAAGCATTTCACCAGCGTGCGAGCCTTGTCCGCACTAGTGCAGGAACATCGTAAAAAGTAAAAATAAATATGAGCAGAGAAGAGATATTTGAGAAGTTGAGTTCTGTTCTTCAAGAATCGTTTGAGATTAAGTCGGATGCTATTCGACCTGATGCACGGTTGCGCGAAGACCTCGATCTTGACAGCATAGATGCCGTGGATTTGATGGTTCAATTCAGGCCGATCGTAGGGAAAAAATTGCAGCCAGAGGTTTTTAAGAGTGTGAAGACGGTGGATGATGTCGTGAACGCTATGCATGACCTGATGAATTCAAATTAGACAAACGGAATTTTGGTCAATTTTTATGACTCGCCTGAGTTCCATTTTCTGGGCTGTGCTTTTTCCAGTTTTGATATTTGCTGGGATTGGACGAGTGGAGCCGTCAACGATGGCTGTGGGATTTTTGGTTTTGACGCTTCTGCATCTCATCGTTTGTAGAAAACCTACACACGCATGGATGATGCTCGGAGTCGTGCCAATAACTGCACTTGCTTTTTACAGCAACGATTTTCTTCCCCTGAAATTTTATCCTGTCTTGGTCAATCTCACTTTACTGACTGTGTTTGGATACAGTTTAATTTCGCCCCCCAGCATGGTGGAGCGATTCGCCCGTTTGGGCGAGTCTCAGCTATCGGAGGAAGCTATCAGATACACCCGCCGCGTCACCCAAGTCTGGTGCATATTTTTTGTTTTCAACGGTTCGGTAGCAGCCAGCACAGCCGTCTGGGGCAGTGATCTCGTGTGGATGATTTATAATGGTTGCCTCTCCTATCTTTTGATGGGGATTCTGTTTGCTGGAGAATGGATCTGGCGACAACGCCTTAAAAAAGGTGCTGCAGCATGAGCGATTTTTTGCCTCTTCATTCTTTGATGAAAGTCGGAAGGCCAGCAGAATCAGTGGCGGCATGGCAGGGAGGACGCCCTGTTTCATTCTCCGAATTTACTGGCCTTACAGCCGGGTGGCGGGATTTTTTTTCGAGTCAGGCTGGGGTGAAATGGGCTTTATTTTTTGAAAACACGCTGATGCTGGCCACTGCGCTCATGGGAGCTTGGCAGTCTGGGAAATGCGTCTATCTGCCTAGCGACGCTCTCCCGGACACCGTGAATCGTTTGCGCCATGAGGTGGACGGCTTTGCTGGAGACTTCCCCCATGCCACAAAAACAGTCTCACCCGCAGAATTTTCCTCTGGCGACTGGCACGCTTGCGATACGGATGCTCAGTCTTTGGTGCTCTACACATCGGGAAGCACGGGTGAGCCTTGCGCCATTCCCAAAAAACTCTGGCAACTGGAAAACGAGGTGAAGACTTTGTCACAGTTATGGGATGAGTCCTTGGGGCGGGCTCCAGTTTTTGCCACCGTCTCACACCAGCATATTTACGGTCTGCTTTTTCGAGTGTTATGGCCACTTTCTTCAGGAAGGGCTTTTGCGGCAGAGCGGCTGGTCTATCCAGAAAACATCTGGAAGTCTCTGGCGGATACCCGGCTGAATCTGGTATCAAGCCCGTCGCATTTGAAGCGCTTACCTCCCGAGATAAACTGGTCGGCGGTGCGTGGAAATTTGTGTTCCCTTTTTTCATCAGGTGGAGAACTCTCAGAGCAGGCTTGGCAAGATTGCAGCAAATTGCTCGGACGCGTGCCCATCGAGATTTATGGAAGCTCAGAAACAGGCGGGGTCGCATGGCGAGAGCGAAACGATGAGGCCGATACCTCGTGGTGTTTAATGCCAAGAGTAGAAGTGAATTGTCCGCAGGATATTATGACGGTGAAATCTCCTCATCTGCCCACTGACGAATGGTATCAGACGGCGGATCGGGCTCGGTGCCTCAGTTCTGGATTTCAATTACTGGGAAGATGTGATCGCTTGGTGAAAATCGAAGAGAAAAGAGTCTCCTTGACTGCTGTGGAAGAGAGGTTGATGGAGACGCGTTTTTTCGAAGAGGTGCGAGTGATCACACTACATGACGCCCGTTTGCGGCTGGCTGTCTTTGCTATTCCATCGTCAATCGGATGGGGAAAATATGAGGAGTTGGGAAGAAAGGGATTGAACGCATGGTTGAGAGAATATTTGCGTGCATCGGTCGTGCCGGAGGCACTCCCCCGCCAGTGGCGATATTCCCATGAGATGCCACTGGATGACAGAGGGAAAGTGACTGAGTTTTGCATTCGTCAGAAATTTGATTTTCGTCGTCCGCACGGGCGACTTTTAGAACGGACTGGAGAGCGTGTAGTGATGGAATTGGAGGTGGACGCCAGCTCAGTTTTTTTCAAAGGTCACTTTCCACAACACCCGATTTTCCCGGGAGTGGTTCAAGTGGAGTGGGCCGTTATTTTAGGACGAGAGTTATTGAGAATTGAGGGAGGGTTTTCGGAAATTAAAGCTTTGAAGTTTCATCGTATTATTACTCCAGAGACTCGCGTTAAGATGGAATTGGTCTATCAGGCTGAGTGCCATTCACTCCAGTTTTCATTTTCATCGAAAGCGGGCGAACACTCGGCTGGCCGCATTCTTTTTCAAGGAGAGAGATGAAAATTTGCATACTCATTCCTGTTTACAATCATGGTGAGGCGATTGGGATCGTCCTGAATGGAGTGCTCCCGAGCGGGATTCCCGTCGTGCTGGTAGATGATGGAAGTAATCAAGAGTGCGCTGAAAAGCTAGATTTTTTGACAAGAGAGAATCAGAAACAAGTCTCATTGGTGCGTCTGCCTCTCAACGAGGGAAAAGGAGGGGCGGTGATGGCTGGGATGCGAGCCGCTCAAGAAATGGGGTATTCGCATGTTTTGCAAATTGACGCTGACGGACAGCACAATACGGAGGACATCAGTAAATTTTTAGAAACATCTCGCCGATATCCTCGTGCCTTGATTTGCGGATGTCCTGTTTATGATGAGAGCATTCCTCGCGGACGCCTGTATGGGCGCTACGCCACGCATATCTGGGTGTGGATCAATACGCTCTCTCTGGAAATCAAAGATTCCATGTGCGGATTCAGAGTCTATCCGCTGACGCCTGTGATGGAGTTGATCAGTTCCATAAAAATCGGACGACACATGGACTTTGATGTAGAGATTCTGGTGCGCTTGCACTGGCAGGGGATGTCCATCGTAAGTATTCCTACACGGGTGACTTATCCTTTGGACGGCGTCTCGCATTTTCGGCTCTGGGAGGACAATGTTCGTATCTCACAGATGCACGCCAAGCTTTTCTTCGGAATGCTCCTTCGACTCCCCCGCCTGTTAGCGAGAAAAATCAGAGGTTATTCCAATTTGCTTTCAAGATGATATTAAATGGGGCAGGATTTTTTGTGTCTGGCGAGGCGCAAGGAAGGCGCGATACCACTGTGTATCGTAACCGACGCGCAACGATGCCAGACGCAAAAAAGACAAGCCAGTGAGTCTCATTTTGAAAGCAAATTGGAATTAGATCATGTTACCCACATCGCACTGGTCTGAGTTGAGAGAAAATACCTGCGTGTGGGGGATTCGCATTCTTTATACGATTCACGGCTGGTTCGGCTACTGGCCTTTTCGACTTTGCTTGTTTCCAGTGGTCTGTTTCTACTGGGCAAGTATGCCGCTCGCACGCCGCGCATCCCGTGAGTATCTGGAACGGTTGGAGGCGTTCACTGGTGTATGGGGCAGAAAACCCAACTGGATGGATACTTGGAGGCATATCGCCTTATTTTCCGAAACTATGCTGGACAAAATATTGGCGGTTTCTGGAAGATACCCTTTTCAAAAAATTACTGTCTCAGGCGAAGAATTATTGAAAGATCGTTTTGGGCAGGGCGGTATCATCATGACGGCACATGTCGGATGTTTAGAATTGTGCCGCTCTTTGGCTGAACGAGTGCCCCACCTCCATCTACATGTTTTAGTGCATACCCAGCACGCTCAAGAGTTCAACCGGTTACTGGATCGTTTTCAACCAGAGAGCCGCCTCCATCTGATGGAAGTGACCGACATTCATCCAGGGACGGCCACTCTTCTGTCATCGTATGTGGAACGCGGCGATTTCTTGGCCATTGCTGGGGATCGTGTGCCAGTGGGAGGAGGGAAGACCGTGTGCGTTCCCTTCCTCGGGCACGATGCTCCATTTCCCGTCGGTCCTTACCTGCTGGCGCATCTCTTGCAGTGTCCACTCTACCTGATGGTTTCTGTCCACGAAAAGAAATCCTATGCGGTACACATGGAATTGCTTGCTGAAAAAGTCCTCGTTCATCGAGGAAACCGCAAAGAATCTTTTGCGGAATACGCCAGAATTTTTAGCGATGCCTTGGCTCGCCTTTTGAAACAGTCCCCTTACGACTGGTTTAATTTCTTTTCTTTTTGGAACCAAAAACATGAATAACACTTTTGTATTACCCCCGCTGATATTGGATGGCACGCCTGTCAGTGTCCGTGCTGTTTGCGAGGTAGCCCAGCGGCAACGCTCTCTGGAAATCTCTTCTTCTCCAGAATTTCGAGCCCGCATCTCTGCGGGTGCTGAGTTTGTAGATGAGTTACTCGCTAGTGGGGCGGACTCTGTTTATGGAGTCACGACAGGATATGGAGACTCCTGCACAGTGCCGATACAGCCACATCTGGTGGCAGAACTTCCGCGACATCTCTACACTTATCACGGATGCGGTCTAGGGCGGTATTTTTCACCTGAAGAGACTCGGGCGATTCTCGTGGTTCGTCTCGTTTCACTCGCCCGAGGAATGTCTGGAGTAAGCGTGGAATTACTCCAACAAATTGAGCTTCTTTTGCATCACGACATCCTTCCGCTGATTCCCTCGGAAGGTTCAGTGGGTGCCAGCGGCGACCTGACACCTCTTTCCTATTTGGCAGCCGTTCTTTGCGGGGAGAGAACCGTCTGGTATCGTGGAGAATGTCGTGACTCGGCGGAGGTATTTACTTCTTTGGGTATAGTCGGACTCAGGCTTCGTCCCAAGGAGGGGCTGGCGTTGATGAATGGCACGGCTGTCATGACCGGCCTCGCCTGTCTCGCTTGGTCTCGTGCCGAATATTTTTCGAGATTGGCTACCCGTATCACGGCGATGAATGTGGTAGCTGCCGCCGGAAACCCGCATCACTTTGATGAAGGTCTTTTCGCCGTGAAGCCGCATCGCGGACAACAGCGAGTGGCCTCGAGATTGCGGCAAGATTTGCCAGACACATCCGCATCGGGAGAGACCGTCCGCATCCAAGACCGTTACTCCCTGCGCTGCGCCCCCCATGTGATCGGTGTTCTGGAAGACGCTCTTGATTTTTCCTGTGAGTGGATAGAGAACGAGCTGAACAGTGCCAATGACAACCCCATCATTGATCCGGTGCAACGCCGAGTCTGGCACGGCGGCCATTTTTACGGTGGGCACATAGCCTTTGTCATGGATAGCATCAAAGTGGCTGTAGCCAATGTGGCAGACCTTTTAGACCGCCAGATGGCCTTATTGGTAGATGCTCGCTTTAATCACGGGCTACCCGCCAATCTTTCCGGGGCACAAGGAGAGCGCGCCTGCATCAATCACGGATTGAAAGCACTTCAGATCAGCGTATCGGCGTGGACTGCCGAGGCACTCAAACAGTGCGTGCCAGTTTCCATTTTTTCCCGTTCCACAGAGTGCCATAATCAAGATAAAGTGAGTTTAGGAACCATAGCAGCGCGGGATTGCATCCGGGTGCTGGAGCTATCGGAGCAAGTGGTCGTGGCACTACTAATTTCAGGTCGGCAGGCTATGGCCTTACGCCTAGCCTTGGATAGCCGTTTGAGATTGAGCGATTCTTTGCAATCCATGTTGGACGAGCTATCCGCAAAAATCCTCTTCATTCAGGAGGATCGGTCTTTGGAGTCGGAATTGCGCGATTTATTGACCCTTTTAAATGCAAGATATTGGAGGTTGTATGTCTGATTGGGTTCACACGATAGAATTAGCTCCAGCCTTTCATGATCTCGACCCGATGGAGGTTGTCTGGCACGGGCATTATGTCAAATACCTCGAAATCGCCCGGTGCGCACTTCTTGAAAAATGGAACTACAGCTATGATTAAATGAGCCAATCTGGTTATCTGTGGCCCATTGTTGATATGCGCATCAAATATGTGCGTCCCGCTCGTTTCAATCAGAGATTGCTGATTCGTGCTGAAATCACTGAATGGGAAAACCGTCTCAAAATAGACTATCTCATCACCGACGCTCTGACTGGGGAAAAAATCAATCAAGCACACACGATTCAAGTGGCAGTAAACAAGGAAACCCAAGAGATGCAGTATATATGTCCACCTGTCTTGCGAGAACGCTTGGGAGTATAAACAAATTTACCGGGACCGCCAGCGTCCCGCTGGCATCTTGTCGGCAAAATCAGAAGATGCCGGCGTGACGCCAGCGGTCCCGGCACTCCGCGTATCAGCATGATGCCGTATTTCCAGAATGTTGATGCTAATGATTCGGGTGCGAACAATTCCCGATTGATTGACTCTCGGAAATGGAGTAGCATTCTTGCAAGTTTGCAAACGGGCACCGAAAGCATGAAAAAGTATTTTCCATACAACTGTTGGAAAGCGTGTTTGTTGGCGGCTGGTCTGTTGGCCGTGCCGTCCGCGCTTCTTTTTGCCCAGATGGAAATGCCGGAACCAGCCAATAATATTGCTAAACAAGGCGGTGTGCGTGCGGTGGATGCAGGCCGTCTAGGATTTGATGGGAGGCCGGAAGACCCTTCTAAGGCGGTCGTTGTTCAAATTGAATCACCAGAAAACGGTGCTTTTTTGCAGGGCGATTCGCTGGATGTTTTTGTTAAATCCAATAATTTTCGCCTCGCGCCGGGCGGCAACCGCATTCAAGTGGCACTGGACAACCGCCGTTCCGAGTTGGTTTACGATACGGCGCAGCCTGTCACTTTCAAAAATCTGGGGGCGGGCGGGCACACGCTCAGGGCTTTTGCAGTCGGCGGTAATGGTGTCATGTCTAAAGATGCGTCCGCATTCGTAATGCGCCAGTTTTATGTGAGGGAGAAAAACCTTAAAAACATTCCCTCTCCAGAAGAACCTATCCTCACCGTTTCATCGCCGCGTGCCCTAGTTTACAAGGGGGAAGATGCTAGGCTCATACACTTTGATTACCGCATCGGGCAGGCCGCGCTTTCCGAGTCGGGTTTTCGGCTACGCTATTCGTTGGATGGTCGCAGCAATATGACATGGGCATCTGGCCCCGTTTACTGGCCAGCACTCAAAAACGGTGTCCACCGTTTGATAGCAGAGGTGGTGGATCCTGAAGGCCAGCCTGTCCCCGGTATTTTTAATAGGGTGGAGGTAGCTTTTACGGTGGAGGAGTCGCCCCTGCCGCCGCCAGTAGCGGCACCGCTTGCCACGGGCGCAGATGTGATGGCAACGGAAGTGGTCGCCCCTACGCCGCCATGACGCATGAAAGGATGTTTTGATTATGATATCAGAAATTGAATCGCAGCCCGATGCACGCGGATATTTTGGCCGTTACGGCGGTATGTTCGTGCCCGAAACGCTCATGACACCGCTGCGTGATTTGAGCGAAGAGTATGAAAAAGCCAAGCGCGACCCGGCATTTCACCAGACATTACAGGGACTTCTGAAAGACTATGTCGGGCGTCCTACGCCGCTCTATTTTGCGGAAGGGTTGACCCGCGAACTAGGGGGAGCGAAAATATATTTGAAACGGGAAGACCTCCTGCACACTGGAGCGCACAAAATAAATAATGCTATCGGGCAAATTCTGCTGGCGCAGAGAATGGGCAAAAAACGCGTCATCGCAGAGACTGGTGCAGGCCAACACGGCGTGGCGACAGCGACAGTGGCGGCCAAGTTCGGTTGCGAGTGCGTGATTTACATGGGCGAGGTGGACATGAAGCGGCAGTCGTTGAATGTAGCTCGCATGAAATTTTTAGGGGCGCAGGTGGTGCCTGTTACCGCTGGGCAAAAAACTCTGAAAGAGGCCGTCAATGAGGCCATGCGCGACTGGGTCACGAACATAAGAACCACACACTACATTTTGGGAACAGCCTACGGCTCGCACCCGTACCCAGCTATGGTGCGCGATTTTCAAAGGGTGATAGGGGATGAGGCACGCCGCCAGATTTTGGAAAAAGAAAACGGGCAGCTTCCGAAACAGGTGGTTGCGTGCGTAGGCGGCGGCAGCAACGCCATCGGCATTTTCACGGCTTTTTTGGGGGATAAGGAGACGGGTCTGATTGGGGTCGAAGCTGGTGGGCGCAGCCTTGAGCCGGGCGAACATGCCTCGCGTTTTCACGGCGGCAGCCTCGGCGTTTTGCAGGGGACGCGATCCTATGTTTTGCAGGACGAACACGGCCAGATTATGAACACACATTCGATTTCCGCTGGGCTGGATTACGCTGCTGTGGGGCCAGAACACGCGTGGTTGCGCGAGACAGGCCGTGCGGAATATGTTTATGCCACCGATGATGAGGCACTGGCTGCCTTTCGTCGCCTCGCGCAGGTGGAGGGCATTTTGCCTGCTCTGGAAAGTTCGCACGCAGTGGCTCACGCCATAAAAATAGCACCAGCGATGCCTGCATCGGAAATACTTTTGGTCAACCTTTCTGGGCGCGGCGACAAGGATGTGAAACAGGCCGCAGAATTCGTGGGCATGGACTTGCTTGGTTGAATGGAGAAATATTTTACCCGCAGAAGAACATGGATTTTTTGAAACGCCGAACGGGATAGATTTTATGTTGGCATCGCCTGTCAAAGACAAAGTTTTACTGATCGAAGACGAAGCATCCATTTTGCAATTCCTGACAATGCAGGTGCAAAAAATGGGGTGTCAACCTCTGGGCGCGGCCAGCCTAGAGGCCGCAGAACGGATGATGGAGATACATCCTGACTGCCGTATTTTTTTGAGCGATGAGCGGATGACGGATGGTTCCGGCCTAGATTTTTTGATGAAAATACACGGGCGCATGCCTGATGCGATACGGATTCTGACCACAGGCTACCCGGATCAGGATGTGCTGCTGAAGGCGATCAACGATGGGCAGATATTCCGTTTCATACCCAAGTCGTTCAAGGTGGAGACCGTGGAGGGTGTTCTCCGTCAGGCTCTGGAGCGCGTGAGCCTCGTGCGAGACAATGATCGGTTGCACAACGAGCTTATTCACAGCAACCAGCAATTAAGGATGGCTCTATCGAGTTCGGTCGGGCTTTGCGTGAATGTTTTGGACAGGTTCAACCACTTGCTCGCCAGCCACTCTGAGCGGGTGGAGAAATGGTCTTTGGCCATCGGCAAACGGATGGGGCTATCCGAAAAAAAGCTCGATGTGTTGAGCGTGGCGGCACGCATGCACGACATAGGGATGGTGAGCGTCAGCCGTCGCTTCCACCAGTACCAGCAAGTTGATTTCCAGAAGCTACCACTGCACCAGAAAGCCGCTCTGCAAGAACACCCGCGTGCAGGGGCGCAACTGGTCGGATTTTTCCCTGAAGAAGAGGTTTCCAAAGTCATCCTGTGCCACCACGAATGGCACAACGGGCAGGGCTACCCCAACAACCTCGCCGGAGAAAGCATTCCATTACTTTCGGCCATCATGTCTGTGCCAGATGCCTATGATGAGATAAACCTCCTCCCTCGCTCTGATGCTAAGGCTTTCGTGGAACAAAATATAGGCATCCGCTTCCTCCCGCAGGTGGCACACATTTTTCTCCAGATATTGGCCACATGCCCAGAGTATTCTTACCGCGAACAGGAGGTCACAGTTGACCAGCTCAAGCTAGATATGAAATTGACCTGCGATGTTTATAACAATGTCGGGATACTGATCATCCCCAAGGGTCGTGTGCTGGACGAAAAAGGGATCATGTTCATCCGTCGGTTTCACGCTTCAGACCCGCTGATGCAGCGCATTTATGTTGAAATGTCCTAATCGTGCGCCCGCGAGGAGGCGGTTTTTATCGGCTGCATTTGCCGCCGCGTTCTGTTTTGCTTCCACCCTGTTTTGCGGAAGTGCGGCGGGTGCAGATGGGGAGCGGCCTCTCTGGCGTGCGGAAAAAATTATCGCACGCAGCGATGCCTCTCCAGCCGATTTGGGCACGGCTCTAAAAATCTGTTCCCAAATAATTTCCGGCGGTGGCAAAGATGTGGCGGAGGCGTGGTTGCTCAAGGCGCAGGCGGAATGTTTCCACGGGCGCGGCACACAAAGTGCCTTGCCGTTTTTTGAAAAAGCCACGGCTCTCGCCCCGCCGCAAAGTGCAGTTTGGATTGAGGGGCTTTTCGGGCAAGGGTTCTGCCTCTACCGCGCCGAACCGCGGAGCCGTCGCACATATTTGCGGGCGCAAAGCAAGTTTGAATCACTGGTTGTTCAAGTACCAGATTCTCCATTCGCGGTTCGATCACTGATATTTCTCGGGCGGATAGCTGAGGGCGAGCCCGAATGGAAAACCCCGCCGTACTACACTTTGGCTAGGGCGCGATACCAAAAAATAATTGATGAGCAGCCTGGAAGCCCGCTGATTCACGAGGCCGTTTTGCGTTTGGCCGCGACACACATCAAAGAAGGGTTCGCCCCACATCCAAACTCGGAAGCACCTCTCCCCACATGGAAAGACCGCCAAACATCTGTCCAAAATGGAATATCTATCTTGGAGAGTTGGCTGGCCGAGCACCCAGACAACGAGCTGGCATCTGCCATGTGGGAATATGCGGGCAACGGATACCTGCACATGTGGGATGACAAAGCCCATCATGCCAAGGCACTCCAATCTTACTTGTGCGCCACAGGCGATGGTGACATGGAAAAAAAAGGCACGCCCCCTCTGGCCAATAAAAAAAATATCAATCGCGTGAACCCCAGCTACCTCTATTGGCAGATAGCATCTCTGGCTGAAAAATTAAAAAAGAGAAAAATCGCTTTAGAATATTACTGTCTGATGGTAACGGAGGCGGCCCGCTACCAAAAAAATCTGGAGGCACTTTTACGCATGACAGAACAGATGGGTTTCAGCTTCGAAGAGATCGAGCCGCAGTTGAAAAGGCAATGGAAAAACCTCGGACGCTCAGATGAAGAAATAGACCTCCTAATCGCCCAAAACAGGGAAGGTCTTTGGCACGCACAAAGCGCAACGCCTCCATAAATGCCCAAGCACCTCTGATCGCAGGAAACGGGTGTGCATGGAAATATGGTATCATGCTGGGAACGCTGACATTTTGTTGGCAAAATCAGAGGAAGAGCCAGCGTGACGCCAGCGGTCTCAGTAAATACGCAGCCGCAAGCTAAATTGCTATGCGATATTTCTACCGTAAAGATGCTTTTGTTTTTTATACGGATGTTTTAAGACGATAGCGTGTTGTCTTCTGAAAACAGGTTTGTTTGCGGCGATGCGGTGGAAGTCTTGTCGGGTTTGCCAAACGCATGGGCGCAGGCAGTCATAGCAGATCCGCCGTACTTCCGCGTCTTGGACGAGCAGTGGGATTCCCAGTGGAAATCTACCAGCGAGCACCTAGCTTGGTGCGAGCAGTGGTTGCGGCAGTGCATGAGAGTTTTGAGAGACGACGGGCTCTGCTTTATTTTCGGCCAGCTCGGAAAACGCGAGCACGGGTTCATCCACGCCCTGTCGCGTTTCTGCAATCTTTTTGCGTTCCACGATCTTATAATATGGGATCGCGTGGTGGGCTACAACGAGCGGCGGGACAGCCTCACGCCTGCCTACGAAATGATTCTAGTGTTGCGCAAAAGCGACAGCGTGAAATTTTTCAAAGAGAGTGTGCGCGTTCCCTACGACGAAGAGACTATCGAGCGCTACATGAAGGACAAGCGCTACAGCGATAAAAATGCGCGGTTAGCGCATTTGCGCAAAGGGAAGTTTGCCACCAACATCCTTTCCGTGCCCAGCCTCAAGGGTCTCTCGCAAGAGAAGTGCGGGCATCCCAGCCAGAAACCGACCCGCCTGATTTCGCAGCTTATCATGATGAGCACGGAGCAGGGCGATTGGGTGCTGGATATGTTTTCGGGGTCTGGCACCACAGCGTTTGTGGCAGAAGAGCTGGGCCGTCGGTGGATCGGCATAGAAAAGAGTGAGGAGTATATCGCCATGGCCAAAGACCGCATGAAACGGGCGCGGGAAACAGACCTTCCAGGGTTTGAAAAAGAGGACGCCCCATAACTCCGTAAAGGGTGTGATTAAAAGTGGGTGAGGTAGAGCAAACCAGAGTTGGGAAATAGCGTGCTCTTTGTCTGGCAGTGTGGGAGGTATGGAATCAGGC
>JFJP01036528.1_pt1 | contig 14255 bp, 13 predicted proteins | sample 431651 | NCBI WGS metagenome assembly JFJP01 (sample SAMN02602958, study PRJNA72255) | Microbial mat metagenome, whole genome shotgun sequencing project. | biome: fresh water; feature: sink hole; material: water; isolation source: purple microbial (photo- and chemosynthetic) mats found in... | reverse complement strand
TGCTCGTCTTCAACAAGTCCCTCTACATAACCCGCGTCCCCGACCAGCCCGGCGGCGGTACCGTCGAATGGACCACGCCCTTCGGCACCCACCGGTACATCGAGGACATCGAAATCCGCGAGGACGGCGGCACCCCGGGCTTTTTGCAGGCTATCAAGACCGCGCTCTGCATCAGGCTCAAGGAAGAAATGGACCCCGCGCTCATCCGCGAACGGGAGGAACGGTTGCTCGGCATCCTGTTTTCGGAACTCGCGAAGGAAAGCGGCATTTTCGTGCTCGAAAGCGGCAACCGCAACCGGATAGGTGTCGTGTCGCTCTACATCAAGGGCGTGCACCACAACCTCGTCGTCCGCCTCCTAAACGACCGCTTCGGCATCCAGACCCGCGGCGGCTGTTCCTGCGCGGGAACCTACGGGCATATCCTTTTCAACATCGACCGGAGCGCGAGCGACTCGATCACCTGCCTCATCGATTCGGGCGACCTTTCCCGCAAACCCGGCTGGGTCCGCATTTCCGTCCATCCGACCATGACCGAAGACGAGGTACGCTACATCGGCGAGTCGGTCGTCGCGGTCATCCGGAATTCCGCGGAATGGGAAGGCGAGTATGTCTTCGATCCCGCCCTCGGCGATTACCGCCGCAAGCATCCGGTCCCGGTGCCGGGTTTTTTTTGAGGTTGTCATGGAAAATCAGGCCGATCAGACCAATCAAGGCGCCATTCTCCGGCTGAAAAACGACTCCTGGCTCATCCCCGGTCCGACGAATCTCGGTCTCGTCGCATCGGGCGATTCGGTATATCTGGTCGACAGCGGGAACGACAAGGAAGCGGGCCGCAAGATACTGAAAATACTCCGCGAAAAGGGATGGAACCTGAAAGCGATCGTCAACACGCACTCGAACGCCGACCATATCGGGGGTAACGAGTACCTGCAGAAAACCACCGGTTGCGAAATCTGGGCGACACAAGCGGAAGCCGCCTTCATCGAAACGCCGAAACTCGAGGGCAGTTTCCTTTGGGGCGGATATCCGTTCCGCGAACTCGAATCGAAATTCTTCCAGGCCAAACCGTCGACCGTTACCCGGGTGATCCGTCCCGGCGAAACCGAAGGCGGTCTTGCCTTCGTGCCGCTGCCGGGGCATTTCATGGACATGACCGGTGTGATGACCGCCGACGGGATCCTGTACGCGGGCGACTGCATTTTCGGCGAACACATACTCGCCAAATACGCGATTCCCTTCATTTACGATGTGGCGGCCTTCAAGAAGACCCTCTCCCTCCTGCCGACCCTCGACGCCGCCCTCTATGTGCCGAGCCACGGGGAGCCGACAGCCGATATCGCTCCGCTGGTCGCGGTTAATCTCGCCGCGGTCTCCGCGGTGGAAAACCGGCTTCTCGAAATTCTTCCCGAACCCCTGATATTCGAGGAAGTGCTCGAAAAAATGTGCGGCTTTTTCGACGTCACGCTGAACCATGCCCAATATGTACTGGTCGGCAGCACGATCCGCTCCTTCCTTTCATACCTCTACAACGAGGGGAAAATCCGCTACGAGTTCGCGGGCAACCGGATGCTGTGGAGAATTTGACAAGGTAACAGAGGAGGAATCATGGGCATCAGCATCAAGCGGGTAGAAACGGCGGGAGACCTGAAGGTCTTCGCTAAGTTTCCTTTCCTGCTGTACAAGGGAAACAAAAACTGGGTTCCGCCGCTTCTGTTCGACGAGATAAACACCCTGCGAAAGGACCGGAATCCGGCCTTCGAGGACGCCGAAGCCGAATACTGGCTCGCCTTGCGGGACGGAAAGCCCGTCGGACGCATCGCTTGCATCATCAACCGGAAGGCGATCGCCAAATGGGGGACGAAGAACGCGCGGTTCTCCTGGGTCGATTTCGTCGACGACCGTGAGGTATCGAGCCTCCTGTTCGAGACCGCCGAGGTCTGGGCCCGGGAGCAGGGCATGGAGGCCGTCATCGGCCCCATGGGTTTCACCGACCTCGACAAGGAAGGCATGCTGATCGAGGGTTTCGACGAACTCGGAACCATGCCGATGCTCTACAACCATGCGTATTACCGGGACCACCTCGAGGCCCTCGGTTACGCCAAGGACGTCGACTGGATCGAGTTCGAGATCAAGGTACCCGACGAGATCCCCGAAAAAATAATCCGGGTCAACGAGCTGGTGCTCAAACGGTCGGGTCTCAAGCTCGCCGAACCGAAGAACCGGAAGGACCTCGTCAAAAAATACGGAAAACAGCTTTTCGAGATCATCGACGAGGCCTATGCGGGACTCTACGGGACCGTTCCGCTGTCCCCGCGCCAGAAGGACGCGTATATCGACCAGTACCTCGGATTCATCGATTTGAAGTATACCAAGATCATCGTCGACGAACACGACCGGATGATCGGTTTCGGCATCACCATGCCCTCGCTTTCGCGCGGCCTCCAGAAGGCGAACGGACATATTTTCCCGTTCGGCTGGTATCATCTGCTCCATGCGTTGAAGCATCCCGTCGGGCTCGACATGTACCTGATCGCCGTGCGGAATGAATACAAGAGCAGGGGACTCATCGCGCTCATCCTGACCGAGATCAATCGCAACGCCATCGCGGACGGCATCAAATTCGCCGAAAGTTCGGGCGAGCTCGAGAGCAACGGGGCCGTGCAGGGCCTGTGGAACCATTTCGAAAAACGCCAGCACAAACGCAGGCGAGTCTTCATCAAACAGCTCGCCTCGTCGGGCAGGGAGTAATATGTCAATCGTAGACAGACAGTTTCGCTTTTTGTACGCCATCCTTTTCGCAGCCTTTGCCGTCTTCGGCACGTCCATGACGATCGTCGGCGCGACCTTGCCGCGTATCCTGTCGGATTTCGGCTGGGGCTATACTACGGCCGGTTCCGTCATCGCCGCGGGAGCCATCGGCTATTTCTCGGGAGCTTTCATTTTCGGAAAGCTCATCGCCCGCATCGGGGCGCGGATGAACCTGCTCCTCGGCCTCTCTCTCGCCGTCGTGGGCCTCTTCCTTTTCGCCTCCGTTCCTTCGGCTCCGTTCAACTTCCTCCTCAACCTCGCGATCGGACTCGGACAGGGCGCCATCGAGGTTTCGGTGAACATGGCCGTCCTTCGAATGGACAAAAAAGGCTCGGGACGCGCGATGAACCTCATGCACGGCGCGTTCGCGATCGGTGCGGTGGCAGGGCCTTTCCTGATCGGACTCATCCTCCATACCGGCCTCGTCTGGACCCTCGTGTACCGCGGCATCGCCGTTCTTTTCGCGCTGATAGTCCTTGTTCTGGCTGTTTCGCCCTTCCATCTGCTGGGCAGTTTCGCGCCTGGGGAAAAGGGCATGAAACGCCCATCCCTGTTCGGCCGTCTCCTGTACTGGCTCGGCTTCGTGTCGCTGTTTTTGTACGTTGGAATGGAATTGGGCGTTTCGAACTGGATCGCCGAGTATTTCGTGAAGGTATTCGGGACGGAAAGCGCCACCGGCAGTTTCATGGTTTCCCTTTTCTGGGGCGGCATCCTCGCCGGCCGAGCGGGAGTCCCGCTCCTCTACAAAGGAACGAGAAACGGTTTCCTTCTTGTGCTTTTTTCGGGGATAGCTTTCGTTTCCGTATCCCTGATCGCGCTTTCGGGTTTCCTCATGCTTCCACAGGCGTTCGCCGCGATCATGGTGGCTTTGGCCGGGTTCGGCTGCTCGATAATCTATCCGACCGTCATGACCCTAGTCGGCGAGGCCTTTCCCGACGCGCAGAACGACGTTATCGGCTTTGCCGCGACAGGCGGCGGAATAGGCGCCTTCGTCTTTCCGTTCCTGATGTCCGCCGTCTCCGATGCCCTGGGTATCCGGATCGGATTCAGCATCTATGCCCTGTTCGGTCTTTTGACCCTCGGCGCCGGCATCATGCTTGTCCTGTCACGCCGGCAAACCCGGCGCGTCTAGAGCCCGGAGACCCGGTTCCGGCCGCCTTTTTTCGCGAGGTATAAAAACTGGTCCGCACGGGCGATCTGGCTGTCGAGGGTATCGCCCTCGAGCCTGCCCGCGACGCCGATGCTTATCGTGATCGGCCACGGAACCTCTTCGAGCTGCATGTTCGCGACGCCGTCGCGGATGCGGTTTGCCACGAATTGGGCCATTTCCGCGTTCGACTGGACGATGAAAACGATGAATTCCTCGCCGCCGTACCGGGCTACCGTATCGGTGGAGCGGACGAAGGTCTGGATGGTCGTAGCCGTTTTTTGGAGCACCTCGTCGCCTGTCGCATGACCGAGCTTGTCGTTTACCTTCTTGAAATGGTCTATGTCTATCATGAGGACCCACAGTTGCTCCCGGTACCGGACGGCACGGCTGAACAGGTGTTCGGCCGTCTGTTGCATGTACCGGCGGTTATAGAGCCCGGTAAGCGTATCCCGGTACGAGAGATTCCATAATTCGCGGTTTTCTTCTTCGAGCGATTCCATCCGCTCCTCGCTCGGCAGGACATTCCTGCGGATGACCTCGGCTGCCAGCGCCGTCAGGAATACGGACAACATGATGATGAAGGCGTCGTCGGCGGTTAACCTTCCGGTCCCGAACCACAGAATTACGGCGAGCGCGAGCGAGATCGCCGCAACGCTCGAGGCAAGGAATTTGGGCTGGTTCCAGTATACGAGGCCGAGGAGCAGCAGTGCCGGCATCACCAGTACCGGGCGCAGTCCGGCACTGATATCCAGGTAACAGGCCGTGAGGGAAAAAAAAGCCAGCGTAGCGGCAAGGGCGGGATGCTTGGATGAAAGAAAACGGACCAGGGGATCTGTTTTATGCAGGTGTTGGTTGAGGCCGAAACCGAGGGCGAGAAGCGCGATCACCGCAGGAACGCCCATACGGAGAAGAAACAGCGTCCGGCTCCCGGCGGGAACCTCGGTAAACAGTACCCGCAGGGCGAGAAGTGCGGAAAAAAGAAAGAATACATGTATCGTGTGCAGGATATGAAACAGGGGTACCGTCAGTTTTTTACTATTCTTCATTTTTCGGAAAGTCTCCGTTTGTCGCTCACCGTTTATACTATTCTTGTTTGACTGAAGGTATTTGTCAACAGCGAAGTGGTATAGTACCGGAAAAACGGTACGTGAAGCGGGTTTCGGCGGATTTTTTTACCGAACCCGTCTTTATTTAAATCGATACGCGGGATATACTTCTTCTGATTACATTTTCAACCAAATTTTTAAGGAGATAATTGTATCATGAACAAAGCAGAATTGGTCGACGCGATCGCCAAGGAAACCGGACTTACCAAAAAAGACGCGGCGGCAGCCCTGAACGCCTTTACCGGCACCGTTTCCAAAGAACTCAAGAAGGGCGGTTCGGTTCAGCTCATCGGTTTCGGAACCTTCGAAGTAGGCAAACGCGCCGCACGAACCGGCCGGAACCCCCAGACTGGCGAAGCCATCAAGATCAAGGCAGCCAAAACACCCAAATTCAAGGCCGGCAAGGCGTGCAGTTTTGTGTCCTTGGCAGCCTCAATATGGACATGGTTACCCGTGTCCATCGATTCCCTCTTCCCGGTGAAACCGTCATCGGTCAGTCTTTTACCATTTTTCCCGGCGGCAAGGGAGCGAACCAGGCGGTAGCGCTCGGTCGGCTCGGCTGCAGGATCGAGATGGTAGGCGCGATCGGCGACGACATGCTGGGGACACAATACCGGAAAGTGCTCGAAGATGCCGGCGCCCGGTGCGGCGGCGTGATGACTTCGGCCGGCATTGCGACCGGGACGGCCAGCATCGAAGTGAACGCACAGGGCGAAAACCACATCATCGTGGTCGCAGCCGCCAATGGGACGGTAACCCCCGCTTTTGTGCTGGAACGCCGCTCGTACATCGAATCGGCGGACATTCTGCTCATGCAGCTTGAAATTCCCCTCGACTCGGTGCTCGAGGCCGCAAGGATAGCCTCCGCGAAAAAACGGACCGTCATCCTCGATCCCGCCCCCGCGGTACCGCTTCCCGATGAGCTCTACCGGCATATCTCGATCATCACCCCGAACGAAACCGAAGCAGCCCTCTTGACAGGTGAAGATACTTCGACCCTTGCGGGCATGCTGCGTGCGGGAAACATCCTCCTCGACCGCGGCGTCGGCACGGTCATCATCAAGGCCGGAAAACAGGGTGCCTTCCTCGTGGACCGGAACGGCGCAGAACTCGTTCCCGGCTTCAAGGTTAAGACCGTCGATACCGTCGCCGCGGGAGATTCCTTCAACGCTGGTCTGGCCTGCGCCCTCGGCGGGGGGAAACCGCTCAAGGAAGCGATCCGCTTCGCGAATGCCGTCGCCGCCCTCTCCACCACCCGCGAAGGCGCCCAAAGCGCCATGCCCTCCTACGCCGAAGCGACGGAATTGCTCGAAAAATAACTGAACGCGGCCCCAGCCCTTACTTTTTCAACTCTATTACTATTCCCGTGCCTGTCGTCCGCTCGATGCGCACTGTTCCGTCGAGTTGCTTGACGAGGCCGGAAACCAGTTTCAGGCCGAAGCCCGTGGAGGTGGCGAAGTCGACCGAACCGGGTATGCCAGCGCCATTGTCGGCGATCCGTATCGTGACCCGGTCGCCGTCAATTGCAGCCGAAAAAATGATGCGGCGGTCGGAGACCGAGTCAAAGGCGTGTTTCATGCTGTTGGTGAGCAATTCGTTGATGATGATGCCGAGCGGCTGGAGGACGGCTGCCTCGAGCGTGAAGTCCGCGATCTTTTTTTCCACCGTCACTGATCCCGAATCGGGAAAATTGGAAAGAATTTCGTCAAGCAGCGGAGAAAAATAGTCGTTGACCGGCAAGCGTGAATGGTTCGTCGAACGGTACAACTTGTCATACAGCAGCTGCATGCTCTTGACCCGTTTTCCGGCATCGTTGAGCGCCTCGGCTGCCGACGGGTTGCTCATCGAATTTGCCTGTATGATGAGTAGTCCGTAAATTGTGTTCATGTTGTTCTTGATCCGGTGATGGACTTCCTTGAGAATCAAGTCCTTTTCCGAAAGAAGCGTCAGGATCTTTTTATCGGCCAGTTTGCGTTCGGTGATGTCCAGGACGATTCCGGCCACTTTCAGCGGGGTGCCGTTCCGGTCCCGTTCATTGATCGACCTGACGTCATAAAACCATTTATATTCGCCCGAGCGGGCCCTGATACGGTATTCCGTTTCATATTTTTCCTTTATGCCCGTAAAGTGATCGTGCATCGCCTTCATGGTGTTCCCGTAGTCGTCCGGATGTACCAGACGGGTAAAATCCCGGTAATTGGTGAATTCATTGGTGGAATAACCGAGCATGTCGGTTTTTTGCCGCGCGAAATTGACGTTCCCCGTCGCGATATCCATCTCCCACCAGGCAACGCTGGCTGCTTCCATGGTCAGCTCGATCCGTTCCGCCAAGGTATCGCATGACCCCGCAGTGCGGAGTTTTTCGGTAGCGCGTTGCAGCTCCTTGAGGGCTGACTGCTGTTTCAGGTTGGCTTCGTACAGCTTGAACGCCATCTTGATCGAGGCGTCGAGCACGGTGAAACTGGAGTTTTTGACCACATAGCCGTAGGACGTGATTTTTTCGGTTTTTTCGACAATTTCGCTCTCGGTATGGGATGACAAAAATACAACCGGAATTTCCCGGAGCTGCAAAATAAGTTCGGCGGCTTCGGTCCCGTCGATGCCGCTTCCCAGATCTATGTCCATCAGGATGAGGTCTATCGGGGTTTTCTGTCTGACCGTTTCGACGGCCAGCTCTCCCGAGGTTGCGGTTAGTACGGTGTATCCGTATTTTTCCAGGTTGATTTTGACCATCAGGGTCTGGACGACTTCATCCTCGACCAGAAGTATGATTTTTTGCGTGACTGGACTCATGTTTTTTGGATCTCCATATTCACTAATTATAAAGTATAGGGTATCGACCATCTGTTTTGCCAGCAAAGGGGGTGATTGTTTCTACAGAGCTTGCATAATATGGACATTTAGCATAAATTGGAGAAAATATGTGACAGGGTACATAAAACCATCTTGCTGGTCGAAGACGAAGCGATTTTGGCATTTGTAAAAAAGAAGCAGCTCGAAAAAGAAGGACATACCGCTTCTCTTCCTGTCGTCCCATACCGAAACCGAAATCAGGGATCGGGCAGCATCCATCGCCCATTACGGCTATGTGATAAAAAGTGCCGATCCCGGATTTTCTTTCGGCAACTATGGGCGAACTTTCTTTTCGATGAGTTTACCGTTCAGATATTTGTGAATAATACTCGCAACGAGTGTTTGATACGGCAATCCCTCCTCAAGGGCCTTCGTCTTCAAACCTTCCAAATCCCGCTGTGTGATTCTGATATTCATCCGCTGATCTTTGAGAAGAGTAATTTTCGCCGCAGCCTTGAATTCGGCACGCCTCTCCGCGACATTCGTTACGGTTTTCCATTCGTCATTTTCTATCGTTTTAATCAACTGTTTTTCTTCTTTCATGTTCACTTCCTCGTAACCGGCAGATATTCGTTTGTATATTTTCTGCTGGCAAAAATAGTTTTCAAAAAATAGACGTCATTGTCCATCACACAGGGCACTACATACACATACTGGTCGATTTCAACCAACAACAATACCTGATTCGGATACTTTTCCTTGTTCGGATGATCCCGTATATCCAGTAAATGATCTTCTTCGATTGCCAAGACGATTCTTTCAAAAGAAATGTGACGTTCGCGAATAATTTGGATGTTTTTATCATCATTCCAATCGAACCGCATACTGAAAGTATATGCTGACGTGTGCCTTTTGGCAACCCGGCAAGGACGTCCGCTTGAGGGGGCTCCGAACGATGGTTGTCGGACCCTCGATGAGCTTTGTGCCTCGACCTTGAAAATCCGTAGGCAGAAAGGGACATTTCACCGTACAATAGGGGTATGGAAACTGTTTCTGCGGGAGTTTTCGGCACGCTTCCGGCCTCTTTTTTTTCGCCGCTCGCGAGCCCGAACCGTGCGCTTTATTACCGGACCTTCCAGGAGACACCTCACGGCGTCGAGCGTTCGCTCCTGATAGCCCGTTTTGTCGACTACATACAGGCGCATCGCGGACAGTTCGAGACAGAAGAAGACGGCGAAGCGGATGAAAACGTGGATGAAGGCGCCTCGTCGAACGAGGCGGTCGAGCCGGCGCGGGCGATGGCGTCGCGGTTTTTGCGGACGCTCTTGCGTACCGGCTGGCTCGGCTCGGAGGAGCTGGGCGACTATACCCGCATGGTGAACATGCAAGGCCATGCGAAGCCTTTTTTCGAGGCGCTGGCCCGGGTGGAAGAGGGGCTCAAGACCGAGTACGAAAGCCATGTCGTCGCCGTGTATTCGCTCATTTGCGGGGAAGCGGTCGCCGAAAACGGGCACTATGCCGTGCTCAACGCCCACGCTTCGACCGTCGCCCTCGGCGATTCGCTCAAGGTGCTTTCGCAGAGCATCAAGGATCATTACGAACGGCTCGGCGCCCTGGCCGCAAACGGGAACATTCCGGACCTTCTGCACCTTCATTACGACATTTACGCGAACGACATCCTCGACGGCGCATACCGCCGGCTCAAGACTTCGGACAATCTGTCGCGCTACCGGCCTCGGATCCTCAAGCGGGTGGGGGAACTGCTCGCAGACGAGGCCTGGTTGAGCGCAAGCGCGCTCAAGTATTCCCGGACCGGGCGCTTTACGGCGGAAAAGGCGCGGGAGCAACTTGAAACCATGCTCGGCGAAATCCGCGACATCCTGCGGGCCGTCGATCCTCTTCTGGACGAAATAGACAGGCGGAACATGCTGTATTCGCTCGACCATCGCCGGGCGCATCGCCGCCCTCGCGCGCGAGTTCGCCCAGGGCAAGGGCAGTTGGCGGCATTTGGGCCATCACCTCTACCAGGCGCGCCTCGTGAGCGGCGAATCCCGCTACCGGCGCTGGCTCCGCGAAGCCCTCGAAATAGAATACCGGAACGACCGGGAGGCGGAGACCGAAGCTTTGGAGCGGGCGGAAGCCGAACTGCGTCTCCGGCTCGCGCGCCAGCTGGGGCCGAAAAAGGTGGCCGATTGGCTCGACGATGCGGGAGGCGCGACGCGGCTTTTGTCGTCGGCGGAACTGGTATGCGATACCGATTCGTTCGTACGCCTTCTCTATGCGGTCTTGTACGCGGACGCGCGGTCGCTCCGGTTCGGCTATTCGGTGGCGGAGGGCCCGGCGGGACGGGTGGAGGTCGCGGGGTATGATATCCCCGACCTTGTATTCAGGAGGAAACGGTGAGAAGCGACGCAAGCGATCTCGCGCTGATCGGGGACCTGACCGACGGCGAATACGATCTTTTCAAGGCTGCCGCGAAGGCGCTCTTGTCCAAAACCTTCATCATCCGGGGCGCCGAGCGCGACGAGCGGCTCTACGATTTCGCCATCCGGAACATCCGTCTTCTCGAGGCATGGTTTTCGTGCGCGGATGCCGACCTCAAGAGGGACGAGAGCCTCGGCGTGATCGCCTGCCGACCGGGGGGAGAGATGCGCTTGCGCCTCGGCCGCGAGGAAACCTGTGCCCTTCTGGTGTTGCGGCTGTTGTACGAGGAAAAGAGGCATGAGCTGAGCCTTGCCCGCCACCCCTCGGTGCAGGTGCTGGACTTCGCGCAAAAATATCGGGCGGTCGTCAACGCGGAACTGAAAAAGACGAAGCTCGTCGAGATACTGCGCCGCCTTTCTTCCTGCCGCCTGGTAGGCATTCCCTCCGATCCCTCGGATCCGGAAGGAATCATCGTGCTGTATCCTTCTCTTGCCCTGACACTTGACCAGGCCGCCATCGACGAGATATCGGATGCGCTCCACAAGGAGGCCGAAGCATGATTACCCTGGAACGCATACGCCTCGTGTTCTGGCATTTTTTCGACGACGTGACCATTCCGATCGGCAACCGCTGCCTCTTGACCGGCGACAACGGCTCGGGCAAGTCGACCATAGTGGACGCCATCCAGTACGTGATGGCGGCCGATCTGCGGAAGGCGCGCTTCAATGCCGCGGCGGGCGACCGGCGGGGCGGGCGGGATCTTGCCGGTTATATCCGGTGCAAGCTCGGAAGCGAGGCGACCGAATACCTCCGGGGCGATACGGCAGGACATGTAATGCTCGAATTCTCGACCGACGCGGGAAGTTTTACCGCCGCAGTCTGCGTCGAAGCCTATACCGACGGCCGCACGAGCGACCATTTCTGGATTGGAGACAATCTTCCGGTCGATACCCTGACTGTCCGGGCCGCCGACGACCGCCCCCTTTCCTGGCGGCAGTTCCGCGACCTTGCCGTGCCCCGGGGAGCGGTAACCTACGACTCGGCATCCCAGTACCGCCGGGAATTTACCGCGCGCCTCGGGGTGTTCAGGCGCATGACTGCCTACAATCCCTACCTCGAAGCCTTCACCCGGTCGGTGAGCTTTACGCCGCTCGTTTCCGTCGACAAATTCGTGTGCGACTATATCCTTGACGAACAGCCGCTCGACATACAGGTGATGAAGGCCAATCTCGAAAGCTACAAGGAAGCGGAGCGCGAGGCCCATGCGGCGAGGCGGCGTATCGGGGAGCTCGGCAGGATCATGGCGGCCGCCACCGAGCATGCCAATTACCTGCGGGTGCTACGCCAGCAGGAGTACCTCAAGCGCCGGGTGGACCGCGACCTCGAAGCGGAGCAGGCGGAACGGTTCGTCCTAAGGGAAGGCGCTCTCGTCGCCGCTCTCGCGCGCATCGATACGGAAATCGCGGAGACGGGGGCGGCAAAGGCGTCGCTCGAGTCCGCCCGCCTCGAAACCGGGACCGCCCTCGCGCGGGACGACACGCATCTTCTTTTTACCCGGATGAAGGAAAAACGCGAAGAGCTGGGAAACCGCCTCTCCGCCGCCCGCTCGCGCGCCGACCGCTGGAGACTTCTTCGCTCGCAGTGCGCTTTGCTTCTGGGCCGCCCGCTCGGGGAAGAAGGTGAGGACGGCGATGCGCTCGAGGACGAACGGCAAACCGCGCTCCGCGAAGGCGACAAGCTCGTGGAAGGGCGCGCGGAGCTCGATTCGTCGCTCCGCGAGTTTCTTTCGGAGCTGGCCGACCTCGATCGCGGCATCCGCCGCTTTCCCGCTTCTCCCGTACGCCTCCGCGACGAGCTTAAAAGCGCCGGCATCGACGCCCGGATTCTCGCCGATCTCGCCGAAGTGACCGATGGCGAATGGACGGACGCGGTCGAGGGCTGGCTCAACACACTCCGCTTCGCCTGCATTGTCGAGCCCGATTCGTTCCAGAAAGCGCTCGAGGTGTACGACCGGCTGCCCCGCGATGTCGCGGGCGTCGCCCTGCCGAATATCGCCAAAATGCGCGGCTCGGAACGGCGCGAGGGCTCGCTCGCATGTCTGGTCGTGACCGATTCGCCCTGGGCGCGATTCTATCTCGACTGCGTGCTCGGCGATGTGATGACATCCGACCTCGCGAAACTGAAAAATTATCCGAAGGCGGTCACGAAGGACTGCATGAGCTATTCGCGCTTTACCGCGATCCGGATCAAGGAGGAAGCGTACCGGCCCGCCTTTCTCGGGGCACGCTCGCGCGAGGCGCGGAAAATCTTTGTTTTGGCCGAGACAGCGCGGCTCCGGAGCGATCGGGACGGACTGGATGCTAAAATCGCCGCAGCTTTCGAGCGGTGCGAGGTCCTCCGCCGGGTATCGAAGTCGCTCGCCGAAGCCAGCCTCCTTTTTCCATCGGTTGCCGAAGCAGCGCATCTCGAAACCGCTCTTGCTGAACTGGACGCGGAACTTGCGGCCGTCGACACGTCGGCGTTCCGCGACCTTGAATCCCGCATCGCCGCCCTCTCGCTCCGCATCCGGGAGACGGAAGAACACCTTGCGCGCCTGCAGCGCACCGAGCTCGAGGAAGCGCGGAGGAAACTCGCTTCGAGCAGGTCGGCTCTCGGCGAACGCGAGAAGGACCTGTTCGACTATGTCCGCGCCAACGAGGAAATCGCCGCCGACTGCGAGAAATACGCCGCGGAACGCCTCCGGCAGGCAGGAGCGCGGGAGATAGCCGACAACTACGCGAGCGCCCGCAAGGGGATCGAAACGAAGAGCGAAAAAGTCCTCCGCGATTTCCGCGGTCTCGTGACGCGGTACAACAACGAGTTCAACGCCATGCTCCTACCGGAGATGGAACAGACTTCCGTCATCGCATCGCTTCTCGAGCGGCTCGAGGCTTCGGAACTGCCCGCGTATCTCGAAAAAATCGCGCGTTCGAGGCAGGATGCGGAACGCGAGTTCAAGGAGCATTTTATAGCCCGGCTCAACGAACTGATCGAGGGTGCCAAGGAAAGTTTCAAGGAAATCAACGAGACGTTGAAAGCGATGACTTTCGGTCACGACCAGTATAGTTTCGTTCTTGCGGAACGCTCCGACCGGCGGGGCCAGATCGAGATCGTGCGGAAAACGGCCGAAATAGCCTCGTACGAGGACGGCCTATTCGCGCAGCTTGCCGATCCCGCCGAGCGCGAGGCGGCGGAAGCTCTTTTTACCCGCATCCTGCATTCGAGCCTCGATTCCCCGGAACTGCGCAGCATTTGCGATTACCGTACCTATTTTACCTACGACATCCGCATCCGGGACACCCAGTCGGTGGATCCCGCCACCGGGAAGGCCATGGAGCTGTCCCTTTCGCGGGTGCTTCGCGAGAAGTCTGGCGGCGAGGCGCAAACACCGTATTATGTGGCAATAGCCGCCAGCTTTTACCGGTTTTTCAAGGGAAAGGAGGATAAGACCATCCGGTTCGTTCTTTTCGATGAGGCCTTCGACAAGCTCGACGACGAGCGGATCGGCAAGATTCTCGAGTTTTTCCGCCAGATAGGCATGCAGACGGTCATTGCGGTGCCGACAGAAAAAATCGAGTCCATCGCCCCGCACATGGACCGGGTGAATCTCGTGATCCGCCACGGCTACGCGGCGACGGTGCGCGATTTCCGCGCAATCGGAGACGAGGCGTGACCACCTGGGAAAAGCGTATTCTGGAACTGCTCGCGGAGCGCTATCCCTCGGCTGCCGCCGCCACAGGCGGTCGTTTTCTCCGTCTCCGGCCGGCCGGCAATTTCCCCGAACTTGCTTCGGCGGGAGCCGACGATACCGAATCCTTTCTCGAAGCCGCCGAAAAACTGGAAAAAGAGGGAATCGTTTCGCTTGTCTGGGAAAAGCACCGGAAAGGCGAGGCAGTGAAGTCGATGACACTGGAAAATCCCGAAGCCCTGTTTGC
>JFJP01027328.1_pt1 | contig 14255 bp, 10 predicted proteins | sample 431651 | NCBI WGS metagenome assembly JFJP01 (sample SAMN02602958, study PRJNA72255) | Microbial mat metagenome, whole genome shotgun sequencing project. | biome: fresh water; feature: sink hole; material: water; isolation source: purple microbial (photo- and chemosynthetic) mats found in... | reverse complement strand
AAAAGAAAAAAAAAAAATTTTCAATAAATAATTTCAATTTTGAATTTACATACAAAAAATAAACTAGAAAAACGATAATTCACTCTTTTCTTAATAAATTAATTTTTAAATGTGAAAAAATTTTACTTTTAATTAAAAAAAAAAAATTCATGTTTTTTCAATTTTTTTCATTTTTCATACAGTTAATAATATACGATTATTTAGTTTAATTTGTTGATTGTGCAAAAGCGAGGCTCTTGCCAAAAACAGCCATTTTAAAAGAATAAGTTTGGCGTAATCTTTTTCAATATTCTTATCATTTTTTTTCGCCTGAAGTTTCTTTGTGTAATTCAACATCTTCTGTTTATTTTTCACCATATGAACTAAATCACAATCGCTACATAATGTGATAAACCTTTGATTTTTTTCATAAAACCTCCTCCATTCATCTTTATTAAAGGGCAATCCTGCCAATCTCACTCTAAAATTCCTCATTAGTTGAAGAAAAGGCACATTTTCTCTGACATTTAGCTCAACATCAATTCCACAACGTCTGCAACCACATTCTTTCTTTTTATTAAGAATATCCGATACCAGTCTCTTTAAATAACCACATTCTTTTGCATTATAAAGCCAAATCTGAAGGATTTTCTTCAAATTTTCAAGGACAAATTTCTTGATTTTTAATATATTTTCTTCATTATTATAAAGAACTTCCTCATGAATTTCTTCATAATTTCCAGCATTTTGCCCGCTTTCTGCATTATTTCCATCGTCTTTAAACCTCGAAAGCGTTAAACCTTCTTTTTTTCTTATCAACATTTCTTCCCGCCTTCTTTCTTTTGCTTCTTGACCGGCCTCATTCTTCAGAACATTATATAGGTTCAATAAATACCCATCATTTTCCTCAAAATGATCTGATTTAATGACCAATTTCAAATTTTTTATGATCCATTCCTTGTTATATTGAATAAAATGCTTGCGAAAAAGATCAGCTTCCATGATGCTTTCGATCTTAAATCCACCAGTATTCAGATATTGATCAATACTTTGTAAAGGAGGGTATTCTTTTCGATCTGGAATCCGCCAAATATTGAAGAAATATGTTAATACAAAGATTATTACGATTTTGCTTATCACTATTATAGAAACAAAAAAAATAATAAATGCAAAAAACACTGGATCTGCAACAAAAATATAATTATTTCTAATTATAATGCTAACCCCAACGCTCATAAGGCAAATCCCATAAATGATAATGGTATTTATTAGATAGAATTGTGTAGAAAAACAGAGGTTATGTAAGGATCGATATTGGATTTGTAAGCTTTTGTCCAGGTTAAAATTATGAGGAATCCATTTGACTTTTCTAGAACGATAACGAAACTGACAAAAGCTGAAATAATCAAACAATTTGAACCCGTGAAGAACCTCAAGACTATTCAACATGAAAATATCGATGACAAATTGAGAAAAAACACAAACGAAAGAAAAGAGCAAATAATAGTCCAAATCTTGGATTTTGAATCCATAAAGTTTCGGTATTTGATTCTCATTAGGAAAAAGTCTGATAAGAACTATGATGAAAGGACGAATGAAAGCTGAATGAACCATTGAAGTATAGGATAAAAGAATTGTTAGAACTGGTTCTAATGAGGAATCTTCTTCAAATAACTTCTCATTTTCAAGATTTCCAACAGTTGAACCAAGATAAAACTCTAATTTTTCATCTCTTTTCATCACAATATACTTCTTAAGGATTCGTTCCAATCCTGCATTCTTCGAAATAAGCCATAAATTCAATTTGTTCATGAAATATTGGATGTTCTTGATGATGGGATCAATATAAGTTCTTAAACCGATCAATAAACTCATTCTTATCAAATAACTGAAGATAAAGCTTTCAAATGTTGCTGAAGCCATAACTGTGACGAATTGAATTATTTCAAAAGCTCCAATAATTGGAGAGATTAACAAAGTCTCTTGTAATAATTTTTTCTGAAGAACAGTAACTAATAAAGCCTGAAAAAATATAAATCCTATGATAAATAAAGGCAAATACTGATCGAAAGAACTCATATAAGAGAGTTCTAAGAAAATAATGAAGAATAAACCACAGAAGAATGTTATGAAAACGTAATGATAACGTTTCCTTGTGATAACTGTTCTTATTTGATAATCTTCATTCTGTTCTTCTTCCTCTTCTTCGTCATTAATTGAACTGGATTCCATATTCTTTTCGTATTCATCTTCTTCATTAAGCCATTTCTCTTCATTTAAATTTAGATTCTCATTACCCTCTTCTTCTGCTGAACCCCCATCTAAAGATTTATTCTTTTTCTTTAATTTTTCTTTCATATCTTCTTTAAGAGTTTTCTTATGAAGAAATTTCTTATTATCTTTATTTGAAGTGTTGTTGGAATTTAAACTCGAATCAGGAGAATTGAGAGAATTTGAGGAAGAATTTGAAGAGTCTTCGTGATCAGAATTGTTAGTCTCATTTGAATTCATCTCTTCCTTCTCTTTTTTCTTCATATTTATCAGTATGTTCTTCTCCTCTTCACGAGTTGGAAGAGATATAATCAAACAAGAGCCAAAATATAGGATAATCACTAAAGAATAAAATAAAATAATAAATTTGATTTAAAAAAATTACATATTTTTTTAAATTTTACTTGAGATAATACAAAGCATAATGCCTAAACGACCTCTTCTATAGGCTGTAAGAACATCTGAATCGGTAATACTTCCTTCATCAAAAGCGAAATAAATATTATCAAAAGTTCCAGAAGCATAAACCAAATATGCTATCACAATCATTCCAAAAACCGGAACTGTTCCTATCAAAGTACCCTATGTATATCAAAAAAACTTCTTTTTAATTAAATAAATATATAAAAAAATACAAAGATTTGAGGCAAAATAACTATTTTAAAAGTTTGATTGAATTTGAGAAGTGGAGGATTTTCTCTTTTTGAAATAGCTTTATTAAACCCCCAAAAGATTATGATCCCTGTAATCGTGAAAAACGAAAAAATGATGAAAGCAAAAAAATAAAGAGAGATCCCAAATTGAAAAGCATTAATAAGATCCAAAAATCCCATAGCAGAAAAAACTACATTTAATGTGTAGCTGGGATGCAGATTTTTAGTATCAATTGGTCTGAAATCACTTAAAATCACATTGGCTTTAACTAATTTCTTTTTAGTTGTTGACATTTGATAATATTCGAGTTTAAGAGTAACTTTGCTTGGATAACCATTGGATAAGAAATTCTCTGAATAGAATATAACTGGTACCATATCATCAGTATTTTCGTCAATCAGACTTGAGAAATAATTTGTGGATTGATCTCTATTGGAGAAATATTCATCTGGAGTAACTCCTTGACTCGGAAGATAATATAAAGATAATTTATCATTAATTTGCCACCATTTTAGAAGATTTGTGGCTAAATTCACTTCTTCTGAGAAAGCACACTGTAATTTAATATTGCAATCATCTGCTGTCGGATATAATCCACTCGTTGGTATTGACTCTACAATGTTTGTATCCTCAATACTTCTAAGCACACAATCTTTATTATATTCCAATAGGTCGAACCAAAGGATTTTGTTACCATATCCTTGGCAATTGGTAAAAAATGGTACCCAAGGTATATATAACATGTTTTGATCTGTTGCAAAAGTCCAATAAGTCACAAGTGAGTTCATGTCTGATTGAGAAAGCTGTTGATATGGAGGGGTTAGAAGTGAAGGATAAATCGTAGGAGAAAGTTCAATGAGATTTAAATCAGTTATTGGACTATTGGAAGGCATTAAAACATTTGAAATTGAGGATTGTTGCATAAATGAAATCAGTGTGAGGTTTTCTCCATACTATAAATGAAAAATATTTTCAAAATTAAGTACAAATCAAATTTGAATAGAGACTGAAAAACGGGAAGGGAATATGTAGCTTATAGAAAATGCATCTGTGATAGAAGTGGAGGAATTTTGATCAGTTAGCTTAAAGTAAAAATAGAAGGTACTGTTGTTATTGTTGAAAATTTTGAACTTCAACTGGAAATCTGTCAAACTCTTTGGAAAGTTTATTTGAAATTATTAGAAGAAAAAATAAAAGAAACATTGCTTGCAACATAGCTTGGAAGAGTCGATGCTAAAAAATTTTTGATTTCTGAAGAAATGGTTGTTGAATTCGGGCTCTGACTTTGAAAACTAATGTTTCTTAAAGTCATTTGATCGGTTAAAATTTTCCTTTATAAGGAAAAATGCAAGTTTAAATGAAAATGTTTATATTAATACTCATTCTTGAAAGCAATCTCAACTAATTGGAAAGGACTAAGTTTTGTATAATTTGAGAGATCAATGTTAGTGGTATTAGTTGAATTTGTTTGCAAACTTCGAAATGTTATGGTCCTTCCAGAAATGGAAACAAAAGCTAAATATAATATGCAAAAAAATAAAATTATTCTCATTAATTGAATTTTGCTTGTTATTTTTTTTTAATTTTTTCAAACAATTAAAAAAGAAATCCAAGTTTTTTTTACTATGAAAAAAAATCAAAATTCAAAAAAATATATCCAATAACACCCCTAAACAAAAAAAAACCTTTAAAGTTAAAAATTTTCCCGAACAAAAATTAAATTTTAAAAAAAAACAATAAATAAATGATACCTCAAAGTACCAACAAAGAATCTCCACCATGCCCTATCTATCGTCTCTTCCAATTTGGTTCAGCAGAATGCGATCAATATGAGATTCAAAATGATGATACATTTGAATCCCGTCGTCCTATAGAACAACCCTATTTCCTTTTAAACAATATACAAATCCATCAAATCTCTTGTGGAGCTCTTCATACATTAATTCTTACAACTACAGGCCAAATCTATTCATGGGGTTGTAACGATGATGGTGCTTTAGGCCGACCAACTCAAATAGAATCTTCCCCTGGTTTAAAAACTGAATCCACAGTTGTATTGGCAAAAGAATCATATCCAGGATTAGTTCCTTTGGAATTCCCAATGGATATGATTTCAGCTGGAGATTCACATTCTGTAGCTTGCAATTCAAAGAACGGGGTTGTTTATTTGTGGGGTGTGTATAGAAATACCATAGGTGGTAATATGTGCCAGCCATACCGTGATCCTGTACGTTGGGGCGAAGATGAGTTTAGGAAGTGTGAAATCACTAAAGTTTTAAGTGGTTGCAACCATAGTTTGATTCTTTCTGATGAAAAAGTCTATGCTTGGGGAGATCCTGATACATGTGTTCTGGGAAGAATGCCTTTAGCGAGAAGGAAGTTCGCTCAAGGGTTATATATAGAAGCTTTGAGTGTGAAACAAGTTCTGGATATATTTACAGGAGGCTATCATTCCTTTGTAAAACAAAAGAAGAAATTAACTAATAAGGATTCAAAAAAAAAAGAAGATCACACAATGATTCTGGGGTGGGGTCTAAATAATTATGGGCAATTAGGAGTGGGAGACACTGAGAATACCTATAAATTGAAAGAGATTAAGGAGTTTAGAGATCTGGATATTGTGGATATTAAAGGCGGTGATGATTTCACTATTGCTTTGACAAGAGACGGAGAAGTTTATAGTTTTGGACGATGTGATGATGGACAATTGGGATTAGGAGAAAATTGGAAGGAGAAAGTCCAAAGGAAGATGAATGAGAAGAGCGAAAAAATAAGAGAAGAAAAAGTTGCCGAAAAAATTGCAGAAAAATTTGTAGAAAAAGTTGATGAAAATATTGGTGGAATGATTGAAGAAAACATTGGAGAAATGATTCAAGAGACCAAAGAAGAAAATAAAGAAGAAAATAAAGAACCAGAACAAAGGAAGTTTGAATTTGTGACTTTGCCAATAAAAATAGAAGGCTTTGAGAAAATCGATAGAATATATAGTGGAGCTTGTTATAATTACGCTGTTTCTCGAATTAAAAATCAGGTGTATTCATGGGGAAGTGGGGATCATTATGTTTTGGGAAGTGGTAAAGAAGAGACAGAATCAGCTCCTTTTGTGATAAAACCAGCGTTTTATAAACTGGAAGAAGTGATTGAAATTGGCTTAGGCGGACAGCATGTCACTTTAGTTACAAGCAATGTGGCAAATGACTGGAAATTACCTGAATTAGAAGCCAAAGTTCATGAAATTGATAAGAAATTACTGGCAAAAAGCAAAGGAAAGAAAGAAAAAAAAAGTTCGAGATCATGTTCAAAAGATAAAAGCATATCTATGGAGAAAATCAAAAGTGTGAATAAGAAAATGGAAGAAATAAAGGATTTGGATGAAGAGAGAGAAGAAATTGAGGAGAGAAATGAAAAGAAAAGAAAATTTAAGGATAATGAAGATGATGTCATCGAGAAAAAAATTTTGAAAAAAACAAAGAAAAATATTTAATTATTATTTTAAATAACAGATAGTTTTGTATTTTTTTGAAAAATCTTATAATTATCGTTTTAGAAAAAAGAAAAGGTTAGTAAATTTCTTATCAATTTTTTGTGCAAAAAATTTTAATTTTTTTGCACTAGACAAAAATTTGAATATGCCTTTAGTAATTTAATTTTCTTTACTTTTAATAAAACTATCCATATTTTTTTTTCTTTCCTCATATAAAAAATCAACAAAAAGGCATTGCAAATGAAGGATTGCTCTCCAACTCTTTCTTCCAACTCAAATTTGAACGTAATCCTTAACTACATACTTTCTTTTTATTAAATCTATTTTTTTTATAAAATTCAATAGACTACGAAGAACATCTTTAGAACAAAATCTAAAAAAGTAATAAAAGATTCCATTTATATTTTTAAATGTATATATTTTAGGTGTTCAACTCCAAAAAAAAAGCAACGAAAATGTAATTTTGACTACATTCTCTTAAAAATTAAAAAAATTATTAAAATTCCAAGAAATTTTGTTTGTTCCAGCAAATATCCTGAGAAATCACCAAAAACAAAGGTTTTTATTTTTTTTTATATTAACTCAAAAATGAATGTTATTTTGTAGAGCGGTTTCGATTCAAAATTCCTTGATCTCTTATCAAAATATATGCTCTCCATGAAGGATTATTTCAATATCCACTCAAAAACACCAACTAATGAAATTGTTTCAATGTAAATATTGCCTTTTTTTGTTGTTGTTGAAAATCAATAATGTTTTTTTTTTTATTTAATTAATTAGCGAAACCCATAAAAAACAGGAAATGTTATGGGCTGAAATCATTGATTGTATTTTCAAATCCTATCTTAAAGGACAAAGTCTTTGCTATTTCACTCATTCAGACAAAGAAGAATACCCAAAAATTTATCATTCAATTCACAATCGAAAACGATTCCCTAAGAAAGAAACACCCAAAATTCAAATACAGACAGAAGAGCCTGTAAATATGTTCCAATCTTGGCTTTTGAATGATTTCTCAGAGGCGGAATCATCTGGGACTGACTGTTCAAGTTCAGATGATGAATGATCTTAAAAAATTTCGCTTTTCTAAAAAAATAAAAATTTACCATTTATAATATTTTTAAGATTCGAGCTTTGTTCTCGTCGTTTTTTGTTGTGATAAATTCATTAAATCAAAGTTTTCTATACAATAAATAATATATATAAAAGATAATTATTTTGGTAATAAAGAACAATGGTTAATATATGACTATTTTAAGTAAAAAAAAAATTTTTTTTTTTAAAATTCCCTTTTTTTCAAAAAAAAAATAAAAATAAATATTTTTTTTAAAAAAATTAAAAAATTATTAATAAATCAAAATTTGTTGATTTTGGGCTTTTTCCCAACTTAAATTCAGCTTCTAAACAAAAATGACAGAATCCGCTAACATAGGTCTTATTTCCTAGAGATTTTTCAATAAACTTCATTTTGTAAAAAAGGGACCCCCCAAACCATCCCACAAAACAACCCAATCAACCCGACCTTTGTCGGAATCAACGGCGAAGTTCTTTTCATATTTCATAAAATTAACAAATCCACAAATCTTCCATTTTTAAGATAACAGGTCTGGGTTTCGCGACACGAGATCATGGAGCTAAAAATGAGGAAGATCAAGGTATATTAGAGTTTGTGACGATAAAAAACGACAAGTCCTATATTTTTTTTCTTTACTTTACTTTAATTTTTTTTTTTTTTTTATAGAAATCATGAAAATATGAAATTGTTGATTGATCTGAAGAATATATTTTCAAGACAATTGCCGAAAATGCCAAAAGAATATATTTCGAAACTAGTTTTCGATAGGAATCACGAATCTCTGGTGATACTTAAATCAAAAACCAAGATTATAGGCGGGATTTGCTATCGAGTGTATCCTTCTCAAAAATTTGCGGAAATAGCATTTCTTGCAGTTACAGCTACTGAACAAGTTAAAGGCTATGGCACAAGACTTATGAACAAATATAAGGATAAAATGCAGATATTAGGCATGGAATATCTTTTGACCTATGCTGATAATTATGCAATTGGTTTTTATAAAACTAACAGAAAATTTGAATTATAAATCAAATGTGTTTTAGGGTATTTCAAAAAGCAAGGCTTCAGCAAAGAACATAGAATGCCTCCTGATCGATGGAAAGGGTATATTAAGGATTATGATGGAGGAACCTTTATGGAATGCTATATTCATCAGACCATTGAGTATGGAAACATTTCCAATATCATCAAAGATCAAAAAAATGTGTGAATTTGATTTTAGAACTTTTAAAATTTCTTTAAATCATTTGTCTTTGTTTTCAAGTTTGTAATAGAACAAGTCAAAAGACTGTGTATCAATGATAGGGTGTTCGATGGTTTGGATTTCTCTAATGTGACAAATGAAACAGTGAAGGACAAAGAAAACATTGCTTTGGTTTTTATTAAGAATGATGAATCGTTTTTTTAAAAAATTCATAAAGGAGAAACAGGAAAAAACTAACACTGCAATTAATGTCGCTGACGTGCCAGGAATAGGTTATTTTTCTTTATAAAAAAAATAAAATGGTTTAAATTTTTCATTCAAAAAGTATTTTCTGGATGGACTTATGATGATTATTTGGAATTAATGTTAAAAAGAATTTTTTCTTCTTGAATATATTTTCTTTCTTATCTATATATATAGTTAAAATTTGGTTTTTTTTTTTCCTTTTCAAGCAAATCTAAAGAAAGGTGTTTCTATCTACAATGCATGAATATCATCGAAACGATGAGAAAACATAAAAGCGTACTCTAAAAAAAATTAAAAATTTTGTTTTAAGAAAAAAAAATCGAAGTCTTGGCCTTTCCTTGAACCAGTGAACAAAGAAGAAGTGGTCGATTATTATGATCTAGTTGCAGATCCCATTGGTAATATATAAAAGAATAATAAAAGAAATAAAAATAATGATCTTTAGATATCAAATCAATTGAAAGAAGACTTCAAGCAAATTTTTACACAGATAAAGAGAAATTTATTTATGACGTTAAAAGAGTTTTTTCAAATGCTCGGTTCTATAATCAAGCAGAAACAATTTATTTCAAATGTGCTAACGAATTAGAAAATTTCATTTTGCCTTATTTGCATTCCTTAAAGGACAATGTGATGGTAAGCGATGATGATTCTGATGTGAATAATGATAAGAAGGGGAGACTTAAGGCGCCTGGAATCAAAAAAAAAATTTTAAAGACGAAAAATTAAACGAAAATTAAGATTTTTTCTGACTAAAAAGTTTTTTAATTTTGAGAAAAAAATATTTTTTTCTAATAAAAAAAACACATTAATTTTTTATTTTTTTTATGAATGTTTCAAAAAATGAAAAAGAAAATGCTGGCCATATCGCTCAATTGTACCCTGAGTAAAGTTCCTTATATTTTTATATAAGAAATGAGACTAAATATTTAGAGACATCATCAAATTGACTAAACTCAGCAGAATTCTTGAAAAAATGGAGATTGCAGAAGCGGAACAGCGAAAAAATCTATCAAAAAATCCTAATTTAACTACCTATAACAAACTTTTGAACCTTTTACACAAAGTTTTTTATTTTTCGTGAAAAATCTCTCTCAAATAGAAAAATCTTTAAAAAATAAGAATTATGAAATTTCGACTTTGACAGCAAACGAACTCTCCTCACATTTAGATCTGATGAACCTCTCGATTCTCTCAGTAGTGATTCAAAAGATTGTGCGTGGTTTTCAGATCCAGTTGAATATTTTTCTACAATTCCAGATCAACTTCTTAAAGAAAGACAAAAAAACAGAATTTTTTAAAGATCAACCTTCTATTGTTGGTTCTGATAATATTTTTCCTGAGGCTGAAATCCTGAGTTTAGGCACCAATTTCAGTACATATCTATATTAAATTACACATATATGACAAATATGTTCATTTCTATAATATATAGATCAGATTTCGGATAATTCCAATAAAGTTGATCTAATTAATGAAAATATCAAATTTTCTTCAAATACAAACTCATCACAAAAAAGACGATTGATCCCGCAAATGAAAAAACCGAGACAAATTAATATTTTACCAGATGATAGCAATCAAATTACTTTGGTTAAAGAGCCCTCCATAGACATTTTTGAACAAAATATGGCTGATCTTGATAATTTAATGGCTCAACAAAAAACCAATCTATATAATCTCAATCTTATTGAATCTAGAAACATCGCAAATAAATCAGAATTACAAAAATTATCAAATGAAATGAATAAAACAGCTCAAGAAAATATTCAAATAACCACAATTGCAAATGAAATTATTGACAATAAAATACCAGACTTAAATAAAAAAATTAGGTTCAAGCCACACACAAAGCAGCAAAGAGTTTCCAATTTATCGAAAAATATCAATGACATTGAAGAGGAATCACCTCAAAACAGTTGTTCTCCTACTAATAGAAAAAGCATTAAGAAAGAAGTTTTTGTTTTAAAAAAATCTCGAAACAAAGGAACAAATGTAAATTATATCATATTTATTTGTAAATTAAAAAAGAAATTTATCTTTAAGCCAGATCCTGATATTTTCGATATAAATATCATATATGCTTTAGAGGAAATTATAAAGAACAGGGATTTAAATATCGACGAAATCGAGAAAAACTTGAAATATAAAGAAAGTAATATAAAGGAGCTTGAATCATTGAATACTTTCTCAAAAAGCGATTATAATTTTTTGAAAGAGAATTATGAAATTTTAAACATTAAATTTGCTGAAGTCAAGATTGTTGAAGCCAATTTGAATATAGAGCTCAATACACTCCATAAACAAATTGGTTCTTTACAGAAGGATATTGGGGCTTGGGAAATTAAATTTGATCAAAAAGAACGCGAATTTTTTGAAATGATAAGAAATAATGAGATAGAAAGCAAATTAAATATTGAAAATCAGAAGAAAATGCTGGAATTTACAAACGAAATCGAGATTTTAAAAGAAAAAGAGAAAGAAATGGAGGATTTGAAGCTGAAAACCTCTGATATTTTGAATGAAAATGAGCATTTAAGACAAATCGCTGAAATAAATGAAACTAATCATGAAGATAAGATGAAATCGGAAAGAAATGCTTGCGAAGATAAGATGATAGGGGAGAGGAATGCTTATGAAAGGTCGATCATGATATTGGAGCAACGAATAAATGAATTAGAGAAAAATTGTGAAGGTATGACTGAAGAAATATTACAATATAAGCATTTTTTGGCTTTAAATGAAATAGAAAAAGATAAGGATTTTCTGGAAAAAACAAAGAAAAAGAGTTTTTGGAACTCTCAAAGCAATAATCCTGCATATTCAAAGGAAAATCCCATAATATTACAAAACAAATTCATTGTAAAAATGCTTGATTCTGGAGTTCAAACAGAAAATCAAGACTCCATTGAAATCTTTATGGAATATCTCAGAGAAAGAGAAATAAAATCAGATGTTTGGCCAGAAATTTATGAATTCATTGGGAAAAATTCAAAGAAAACAGAAGAAATCCTCTTAAATCCGAAAGAAGATTCAAGAAAAAATTCACAGAAAAAAGAATTAATCAGCTTTAATCCGAAAGAAGATTCAAGAAAAGGCTCTTTTTCTAATTCTCGCAATAAATCGCTTTCAGGCAATTTTAACACGAAAACCTCAAAGCCTTCCGATTATTCAAATATTATGAACAAAATGCTTCTTCAAAACAACGAATTCCCGCAGTTAATAACTGAAAGCAACGGGTTGAAATCTATCAGAGACAGTGATTCTAAACCTAGAATTAACTTAAACAATTCATTAGAAAACACTATTTTCAATCCTCTGAATCAAAATCAACAAACGAATTCACAAAAAACACAATCGAATCCTCAAAATTTAAAGAGTCCTTTAGTTTTAAAACAACATTTTAAAGGAAACACTGAAGGAAATTTAACACAAAGCCCGAAACAGTTTCTTAGTAAACAGGCTTCTAATCAACAAATAGAACAATTACTTCCTTTTAAAAAGATTCAAAAGAAAAACAAACGTTTATCAGCCAGTTCTTCCAATATTGACTCTCTTATAAAAAGAGAAGAATCTCCTAAAGTGTCAAATTTAAAAGAAAATATCACACAACAGCTTTGGCAACTTTCTAATGAACAAAAAGAAGTGATTTTTAAAGATATGCATCAGGGATTTACAAAGAAACAAGAGTGCTTATTGGCAAGTCAAAGTAATCATAGAAACTATTTGAAACATATGGTTTTGATTAAACATATAAAGAAAGAAATTTATGGGGAAATTGATGGGAATAATCAAATGCCCACTTTAGAAGAATTCAAAGAATTCATGGAAAGGATGCTGAACAAACATATGAAATGTGGAAAAGATTGCTCACATTTGAAAAGGTTCTATGAGAAAATAGGGTGGAGTTCGGGGGATATAGGATTGGAGAATAGAATTCAGTATAAACCGAAAACAATGAATATTAATACTTTACCTAAAATTTGAATTAAAATTTTTTTCAAAAATTTATAAAAAAACTTTTATTTGAAAAAAAAAATATGAATTAATTTATTTTGTTTGTAATTTTTTTATTTAAATGTCAAAACTCCATCATTGTTTGCAATCCTTTCATTCAAATCGAGAGAAGCTTGAGTCCAAACTCCATTTGTTTTTTTCGCATTACATTTCAAAATCGGACCATATTTCTGCACATCTTTAATAAGGTAGATCTCTTTAGAAGTTTGAGAAAAATTTTCACCCCCCCAAACTAAAACTCCATTATCATTTCCAATAAAATCATCCAACGTTATTTTGGATTCATTCTCTGTTCCGTCATTACATTTACAAGTGGCATGGAGGTGGCAATGTGTATATTCGATGTTTTCAGAACTTTTTTGAAATGACATAAAAAAATTGATTTTTTGCAAATTTAATTTTTCAAATTAAAGAAAATTTGGGGTTTTGAAAATTTTATAATTGTTTTTTGATGTTTTCTTTTGAAGTAGGAAATTTTTTGCGTTACAAAGTTTGAAAGAAATGGGAACGAATTTATACAATATACGCTCGGAAATAAATTTTATCCGCCTAAAAATCAAAAAAAAACTTTGTTCGAAAACTTTTTTTCCCTTCATATTTTTTTATTGTTTAGTGTTATAGTGATTATTCTTTCTTTTTTAACCATAAATCAACTCTCCATTATTGTTACCGACCTTTTCATCCAAATTGATCTCAGTGTGGTTCCAGCTTCCATCGACTCTTCTAGCTTCGCATTTCAATTTGTGACCGTCGTGGATGGTGACGTTTTGGCAAGATTGGGAAAAGTTTTGACCTCCCCAAACCAATTTTCCATTATCGTTTCCAATAAAGTCATCCAAATGAATTTTGGTCTCATTCCAGCTTCCATCAATTCTTCTGCAAGAGGAATGGAGGTGACCTGCTTTGACATGGGTATTTTGGGCTGATTTTGAGAAAGACATTGGGGTTTGGAATTTTTCGGTTTTTTTTTAGCTGCTTTATTTATTTTTAAAATTTTATAAGTCATTTTTTTAAATAAATAAATTTTATTTTAGTTTTTAAAATTTTATTTGATAAATAAAGTTTTGAACTTTTTCTTTTAAAGAAAATTTGTATTTTTCTTGAACCTTGAAAAGCATTTTCTCATTAACATTAAATAAACAAAAATTCCTATTCGTGCATGAAGAATTATGTTTTTAGAGTTTTACATGACATTTCTTTCATGAATTTTTTTCTCTCCTTCAAACTTAATATTTGAATTCTTCGCTTTTTTAAAGCTCAGAAGAAAAAAATAATCAGTTAATGTCTAATTATTGATGAAAAATTGAAAAAAATTAAGAAAAGGT
>JFJP01005681.1_pt1 | contig 14257 bp, 12 predicted proteins | sample 431651 | NCBI WGS metagenome assembly JFJP01 (sample SAMN02602958, study PRJNA72255) | Microbial mat metagenome, whole genome shotgun sequencing project. | biome: fresh water; feature: sink hole; material: water; isolation source: purple microbial (photo- and chemosynthetic) mats found in... | reverse complement strand
CACAGCATCAGGCTGGCGGCGCGGATGGCCGAGGGGCCGAAGCGGGCGCCGGGCCGGTTGGTCACCACGCCGTCGAACGGCACGCCGCAGACCGCAAACGGCTGGTCGGCCAGCGGCGCGCAGGCCAGGAAACGGTTGGTGTTGCTGGCGTAAGCGAACTGTCCGAGGGCCATGGCCGGTGTCCTGAAAAAGAGGAAACCTGACGATACCGGGTTTGCCTCCGGCGTCTGAGGCCAATGCGATGCCGCTGCAACCATCCACCCCGTGGGTGGTGTTCAAGCCCAGCGTGGTGTTCGGCGCCTATTCGGCACCTGATGGAACGAGCAAGGCCGGCTGCTAACTGTGCCCACACCCACGGGCGCGGGCGCGGGCGCGAGCATCACGATGCGGGTGAACAGGCGGTCGAACTGCGGATCGCGCGGGCGGCGGGCGTTCAGCGGGTCCTGGTTGGTGGCAAAGGCGGCGTTGAGCGCGGGCCAGTCAATTCCGGTTCGCCGGCGGCTTCCAGCGCTTGAGCAGCAGCGCGTTGCTCACCACACTCACCGAGCTCAGCGCCATCGCGGCACCAGCAATCACCGGGCTCAGATAGCCGAGCGCTGCCAGCGGAATGCCGGCGGCGTTGTACGCGAAGGCCCAGAACAGATTCTGGCGGATTTTGCGCACCGTCTTGCGCGAGATGTCCAACGCAGCGGCCACCAGCGCCGGATCGCCGCGCAGCAGGGTGATGCCGGCGGCGTGCATGGCCACGTCCGAACCGCCTGGCCCGCCGTCCATCGCGCCCATGGCCAACCCGACATCGGCCGCTGCGAGTGCCGGGGCGTCGTTCACCCCGTCGCCCACCATGGCCACCACATGAAGCGCTCCCCGTGTCTCTGCGTGGTTTGCCGACGGCGAGCGGCCGGCTTGCAGTTGCGCCACCACGGCGGCCTTGTCGCCGGGCAGCACCTCGGCAATCACCTCGCCAGCGTCGGGATTGAGCCCGAGCCGGCGCGCCATGGCGTGGGCAGCGCCCCGGTTGTCGCCCGACACCATGAAGAGGCGCAAGCCGTGGGCGCGCAATTGGGCCAGCGCCTCGCGTGCACCGGCCTTGGGTTCGTCGCCGAACGCCAGCAGCGCCAGTGGCGTCCAGGCCGCGCCTTCACTGGCCTGGCTGGCCAGCAGCGACACGGTGGCGCCCTGGGCCTGGTGCTGCTGCACGCTCGCGGCCAGCGGGCCAAGATCCACGCCGAGTTCGTCCATCCAGCGCACGCTGCCCAGCACCAGCCTGGCGCCCTGCACCCAGCCTTCGCTGCCGCGCCCGCCCAACGCCTGCACCCCGTGCGCCGCATCGGGCGCCAGCGGCTCGCCGCGCTGCCGCGCCAGATCCAGCACCGCACGGGCCAGCGGGTGCTCGCTGTGGGCCTGCAGCGCAGCCGCGGCCCGCAGCGCCGACGCTTCGTCCACACCGCTCACCGCCTCGATGTGCAGCAAGCGCGGGCGGCCTTCGGTGAGGGTGCCGGTCTTGTCGAAGGCGACCGTGTCCACCCGGTGCGCGATCTCCAGCGCCTCGACATCCTTGATCAGAATGCCATGCTGCGCGGCGACACCGGTGCCCGCCATGATGGCGGTCGGCGTGGCCAGACCCAAGGCACACGGGCAGGCGATCACCAGCACCGCCACCGCGTGCAGCAGCGCCTCCTGCGCCGGCGCGCCGCTCCACAACCAGGCGGCCAGCGTAATGGCCGCAATCAGCAGAACCACCGGCACAAACACCGCCGCCACCCGGTCCACCAGCCGCTGCACCGGCGCCTTGCCGGCCTGCGCGTCTTGCACCAGCGCAATGATCTGCGCCAGCGTGCTTTGCGCACCCACCGCGCGCACCCGCATCTGCACCGAGCCCTCGCCATTAAGCGAGCCGCCGGTGACGCTATCGCCCTCGCCCTTGGGCACCAGGCGAGCCTCGCCCGTGAGCATCGATTCGTCGGCCTGCGTCTCGCCGCTGAGCAACTCGCCATCGGCCGCAAAGCGCTCGCCCGGCAACACGCGGATCAGGTCGCCAGGCAGCAGTTCGTCCACCGGCACATCGGTGAGTTCGGTGCGCCGCACGCCATCAGGCAGCAGGTGGGCGCGCTCCGGGCGCAAGGCATGCAGCGCGCGGATCGCACTGGTGGTCTGGCGCTTGGCGCGCGACTCCAGCCACTTGCCCAGCAGCACCAGCGTGATCACCACCGCCGAGCCCTCAAAATACAGATGCACCATCTCACCCGGTTCGGCGCTGAGCCAGAGCCAGGTGGAAAGCGCCCAGCCGGCCGTGGTGCCAATGGCCACCAGCAGCTCCATGTTGCCAGTCAGCGCCCTGAGCGCGTGCCAGCCGGCCTTGTAAAACCGCGCACCCAGCCAGAACTGCACCGGCGTGGCCAGCACAAACTGCATCCAGCCCGGCAACATCCAGTGCTGGCCAAACAGGTCGCCCGCCATCGGCAACACCAGCGGCGCCGACAGCAACACACCGATCAGCACCGGCAGCAGATCGCGAGAAACCCCATGCCAGCGCTCGCCGCCCGGATCGGCCGGCAGCTCCAGGGTGCGAGGCTCGTAACCAGCGTCGCGAACCGCCCGCTTGAGCCGTGCCAGCGTCTGCACCGCGTCACCGTCAGCCACCGTCACCCGGGCCGATTCGGTGGCCAGGTTCACCGTGGCATCGCTCACCCCGGCCTGCTTTTTCAGCGCCCGCTCCACCCGCGACACGCAAGAGGCACAGGTCATGCCGCCAATGCCGATGTCGATCCGGGCGGTGGTGGCGTCAGCGGGTGATTGGGTTTCTTGCCCGGCGCTCGGGAACTTGGGTGGCGCAACAGCGGTGGTCATGCGGCCACTGTAAGCTTTCCCCCCGTGGGAAGGTCAAGCCTGCGCCCATTTCAGCGTGTATCGTTTGTGACCAGAAGCCTGGCGCGCTTGACCTTGACACGGTGTCAGGCCCCAACCTCTGGTTTTTTTAACCTTGGAGATTTTCCAATGAACCAGACCTTCACCGTGCAGGGCATGACCTGCGGCCACTGCGAAAAGGCGGTGACCACCGCCATCAAGACGCTGGACCCGCAGGCCGAGGTGCACATCGACCGTGGCCAGAACCGGGTGGACGTGAACAGCCTGCAGCCCCGCGAATCGCTGGCCGAGGCGATCCGCGAAGAAGGCTACAGCGTCGACGCGTGAACATGGCCAGGGCCATCAGCCGCCAGACGCCAGACACCGCGCTGACCGCCGTGTCGGCCTGGCCCGTCAGCATCGGTGAGGCGGCACGCCTGAGCGACATCTCGCCCAAGATGCTGCGCCATTACGAATCGCTGGGCCTGCTGGGCGCGGTGCGCCGCACCGACAGCAACTACCGCCAGTACGGCATGGCCGACGTGCATACGCTGCGGTTCATCCGTCGCGCCCGACAGATGGGTTTTGGACTGGACGACATCGCCGAGCTGGTCGGCCTGTGGCACAACCGCAAGCGCAGCAGCGCCAGCGTCAAGCGCATCGCCCAGAAGCACCAGCAGGCGCTTGGCGAGCGCATTGAAGCGCTGCAGGCCATGCAGCGCAGCCTGCAGACGCTGCTCTGCCTCTGCCCCGGCGACGGGCGGCCCGACTGCCCGATTCTTGACGACCTGGCCCACCCCTGACACACGCCGCCGCACGAGGGAGCAACAAAACTTTACACAGCAGTCGCACAGCAGCACACACCCGAAACATGGCGCGCCGACACTGCAGGCAAGGCATCAGACCCGGTGTCTTTCTCTTCAAACGCTTTCAGGAGTCACCATGCAATCCACCACCACCCGCAAGCTCATCGCCGCCACCCTGGCCGCCTCGCTGACCTCATTCGCCGTCCTGAGCTTTGCGCAAACCGCCAGCGCGCCATCGCCCGAACTTCGCGCCCAGCACATGGCACAGCGCGCAGACCAACAAGCCACCCCACCCAGCGAGCGCCAGGCCAAGATGCAGCAGCGCCACGCCGAGCGGCAGGCGGCCCTGAAAACAGCACTGGGCATCACCGCCGAACAAGAGCCGGCCTGGAATGCTTATGTCACACGCACTGGCCCAGAATCGAAGGGGAAGGGCGAACGCCACGCCAAGCGGGAAGACATGGCCAAGCTGACCACACCCGAGCGGCTGGACAAGATGCAGGCGCACCAAGCCGAACGCGCCGCCGCCATGACGCGCCGGATCGACGCCACCCGCAGCCTGTACAGCGCGCTGACCCCCGAGCAGCAAAAGCGGTTTGACACCCAGGCGCACTTCCAGCGCGCCGGCATGCATGGCAAACACCGCGGTGCTCACCACGAATCCATGGGCCCGCGCAGCTGAAACCACACGAGAGAAGTTCGCCATTCCCCAAAGCCCCGCCGAGCCGGGGCTTTTTTTCGTTTGCCGCGCGAGTGCAACTACCGGCGACACCCCGGGGAATACCCGTTCTTGCGAGAGATCAAGGCATGTGTCAGCTTCCAGGAATAGATTGGCGCCAAAGTTTTCATAAAAACGCTGCACAAGGAGACAAACCACCATGATTTCCGCCTACATCACACACGCCGACTGTGCCCGCCACAACATGGGTGAACACCACCCCGAATGCCCCGAGCGGCTGGGCGCCATCAACGATCACCTGCTGGTCAAGGGCTTGCTCGATTACATGGTTCCGTATGACGCACCGCTGGCCACCGAAGCGCAGCTGTGCCGAGCCCATGCGTCGCTTTACATCAAGGAAATCTTCAACGCGGCGCCCACCGAAGGGGTGCATATGGTCGATCCCGACACCAGCATGAACCCGCACACGCTCAATGCCGCCCTGCGCGCGGCCGGCGCCGCGGTGGAGGCCACCGACCTCGTGCTGGCCGGCGGCGCGGCCACCGCCTTTTGTTCGGTGCGCCCGCCCGGCCACCACGCCGAGCGCAGCGCCGCCATGGGATTTTGTTTTTTCAACAACATTGCGGTGGGTATTCGCCATGCGCTCGATGTGCACGGACTGCAGCGGGTGGCGCTGATTGACTTCGATGTGCACCACGGCAATGGCAGCGAAGACATCTTCCGCGGTGACGAGCGCGTGCTCATGTGTTCGATTTTCGAAAAAGGTCTGTACCCATTCAACGGTGAACAAGCCACCGGGCCCAACATGGTCAACGTCGGCCTGCCCACCCGCAGCGGCAGTGACGCCTTCCGCGATGCCGTCAGTCAGCACTGGCTGCCCGCACTTCACGCCTTTGCGCCGCAACTCATCTACATCTCGGCCGGCTTCGATGCCCACCGCGAAGACGACATGGGCAATCTCGGTCTGGTCGAGGCCGACTACGAATGGGTCACGCGCCAGCTGATGAACGTGGCCAACCAGCATTGCCAGGGTCGGGTGATTTCCTGCCTGGAAGGCGGTTATGTGCTGAGTGCGCTGGCGCGCAGCGTGGCCGCCCATGTCAAGGTGCTGATCGGCGCAGACTGAACCCACTTCATCGGACCACACAACCGCTCTGGTTGCCCAAAAAACAAGTTTCCACCAAGGCCCAGACTTTCCATGGACAAACACTACCTCACCCCGTTGTTCCAGCCCGAGAACATCGCGGTGTTTGCTGACAAAGGCGAGTCGCCCGAACGCCAGACCACACAGGCGCGCATTCTGCTCGCAGCACTCACAGCCCAGCGCTTCGACGGCCACCTGGTGTTCATCGACATCCACACCACCGGCACCCTGGCCGATCTGGCCCACACACGGGCCGATCTGGCCATCATCGCGCTCCAGCCCGGCGAAGCGGTCGAAGCGCTGGAGGTGGCCGGTCGCATCAAGTGCCGCGCCGCGCTGGTGGTGAGCAGCGGCGTGAGTTCGGAGCTGGCGGCTGAAATGCATCGGGTGGCAAAACGTCATGGCATGCACCTGCTCGGCCCCAACAGCCTGGGCATGCAACGCCCGCGCCTGGGCCTGAACGCCAGCGCGGTCGGTCCGCTGGCCGCTGCGGGTCCGCTGGCACTGGTTTCGCAGTCGGGCGCGCTCACCGCCTCCATCCTGGACTGGGCCGCACAGAATTCGGTCGGTTTCTCCAGCGTGATCTCGTTGGGCCCAAACACCTCGGTCAACCTGTCGCAGGTGCTGGACTACCTCGCGTCAGACGGCCAGACACACAGCATCGTGGTTTACATGGAAGGCATTTCCAATGCCCGCCGCTTCATGAGCGCGCTGCGCGCCGCCGCCAACGCCAAGCCAGTGGTGGTGCTCAAGGCGGGGCGCAAACTCGCTGGTAACGCCGCGGCGCAGACCCACAGCGGCACGGCGGTGGGAAGCGACGATGTGTTCGACGCGGCGCTGCGGCGCGCGGGCGCGGTGCGGGTGCGCTCTTTCGTTGAGCTGTTCTCGGCCTCCAAATGCCTCGCGTCGCGCTACCGCCCGGTAGGCAAGCGCTTGGCCATTGTGTCCAACGGCGGCGGACCGGGTGTACTGGCGGCCGACTGGGTGAGCGAGATCGGACTGTCCATGGGCAAGCTCTCGCCAGACACCATTGACCAGCTGAAATCCCAGTTGCCCGGGCTGGCTTCGCTGCACGATCTGATTGACCTGTCAGAAGAAGCCAGCGCCGAACACTACCGACTGGCCATCAACGCCGCCGGCCACGACAAGGCCGTCGACGGCGTGTTGGTGCTTCATTCGCCCAAGTCTGGTGTGGATGCGGCCGAGGTGGCCGAGGCCATGGCCGAGGTCAAGGACCGGCTGGGCAAACCGCTGCTGTGCTGCTGGATGGGCAACGCCTCGATGGGCGCTGCGCGCGAGGTGCTGAACCAGGCCGCCATTCCCAGCTTTCGAACGCCCGAGGCGGCGGTGGGCGCCTTTGGAAACATCGCCAGCTTCTATGAGAACCAGTTGCTGCTGCAGCAAACGCCGCCACCGCTGTCCAGTCTGGCCAAACCCGACATCGAGGGCGCGCGCCTGCTGATTGAAAACGTGCTGGCCGAGCGCCGCAAGGTGCTGACCGAAATGGAGTCCAAGGCACTGTTGTCCGCCTTTCACATTCCGGTGACGCAGACGATTCAGGCGCGCAGCGCCAACGAGGCCATGATGATTGCCACTCAGCTGGGCTACCCGGTGGCGCTCAAGATCGACTCGCCAGACATCTCCCACAAGAGCGATGTCGAGGGAGTGGCGCTGAACATAGGAAACGCCACCGCGGTGCGCGACACCTACCAGACCATGATTCTCAACGTGGGCAAGCTCAGGCCCGACGCGCGGATCAACGGCGTGACGATCCAGAAAATGGCACGCAACCGACGCGGCCGCGAACTCTACATTGGTCTGGTGACCGACGATCCGTTTGGTCCCGTCATTGCGTTTGGCGCCGGCGGCACCATGATTGAATTGATCGACGACCGCGCCATGGAGCTGCCGCCGCTCAACCAGTTTCTGGCGCGCCGCCTGATCGAACGCTCACGCGTAGCTGACACGCTGGGCGAATGGCGCGGCGCCAGCGCGGTGGATCGCGAAGCGGTGGAGCAAGTGCTGCTTCGGGTGTCGGAAATGGTGTGCGAGCTGCCCCAGCTGCGGGAAATGGACATCAACCCCATCATCGTGGATGAGGCCGGGGCGGTGGCGGTGGACGCGCGCATCGTGATCGACAACGCGTCCAACTCGGCTCACCACTACGCCCACTTGGCCATCCTGCCTTACCCGGCGCGCTACGAGCAGCTGTGGCCGTTGCGCGGCGGCGGCGAATACACCATTCGCCCGATTCACCCGGGCGATGCCCAGTTGCTGCAGGAGCTGGTGCAGAACCTGTCAGCAGAGAGCCGGTATTTCCGCTTTGTGTCGTCGCTTCGCGAACTGCCGCCACCGATGCTCTCGCGCCTGACGCTGATCGACTACGACCGCGAGATGGCTTTGGTTGCGATCCACCGCGAGCGCGTGGCCGATGCGCAGGGTGAGATCACGGTGAAAAAACGCATCGTCGGGGTGTCGCGTTACATCACCAATCCAGACAAAACCAGCTGTGAATTCTCGTTGGTGGTTGCTGACGACTTCAATGGCAAAGGCCTGGGGTCGCGGCTGATGCTCAGCATCATGGAAGAGGCGCGCGACAAGGGGCTGGACGAAATTGAAGGCCTGGTTCTGGCCAACAACCCCGGCATGCTCAAACTGATGAAAAGCTTGGGTTTTCTCATCAAACCATTCCCCGACGACCCCGATTTCAAACTGGTGACGCACAGTTTGTGAGGTGACTTGGGCGGGTTTTGGGTTTTCTCTTCTTATTCTTCTACTGCATTCTTATAAATTGGTAGTAGTAGTAGAGGGCAGCCCGCGCTGTGGATAAGCCACTTTTTCCTTTTCATATCAATCACTTGCCTGGTCCACAATGCTGTTCACACAGCTGCTCTTTGACTCGCAGCGTTTGGGGACAACGCGGGTTTTTTCCACCATGCTGTGTATAACTTAGATTTTTCGTTGAAGTTATACACAACCTTGTGCATACATTGACGGCAAACCGCAGCAGCCGCTCTTACTCGAGGCGCAGCCCGGTCTTGAAAAGCGGCAGCCAGGGTGTTGGATTGCCTGGGGAGTGGCACTGTCACAAGGGGTCACGTGTGCCGGCTTTTGCCGCGCAGTCCCGCTGGTAAACTGCCCGCTCGACCGGTTCGCCACCCCGGGTGCCTGCCTGTCCAGCCCTTGATTCATGACCACCATCCTCAGCGCCACCGCTCCGACCTGCTTTGAAATCAAGAGCGCCAACCTGCCCTTGGTGGCTTTGCTGCTGAAATCGACCGACCTGGACCGCCTCAGCCAGGAATTGACCTTGCGCTTTGGCGACATGCCCGACTTTTTTGACCACGATCCACTGGTGGTCGACCTGTCGCCACTCGGGCTTTGCGGGGTTGATGCGGCCAGCAGCGCCGCAATGAAGGCTGCCCCGCCCATCGATTTTTCAGCCCTTGTCGCTTTGCTGCGCGGTTACCGCCTGCAGCCGCTGGCGGTGCGCGGTGGTTCAGACGCGGAGATGGCCGCCGCCCTGGCGGCTGGGCTGGTGGCCGCGCCCGATGCCTTGGTGCAGCGAACCACAGAGCCTCGCGTTGCCGACACAACGACCGAGCAAACAGCGTCTGCGCCTGTTCCTTTGCCTTCTCCCGCACCCGGCGCGCTGGTGATCGACAAACCCCTGCGCTCCGGCCAGCAGGTCTATGCCCGCGGCCGCGATCTGGTGGTGATGGCCATGGTGAACCCGGGCGCCGAGGTGATTGCTGATGGTCACATCCACGTCTACGCGCCCTTGCGCGGCAAGGCGATCGCGGGCGCCCGCGGCAATGGTGATGCGCGCATTTTTGCCTTGTCGATGGCACCCGAACTGATTTCGATTGCCGGCATTTATCGAACCAGCGAAACCCCGCTGCCCGCCGCCGTGCAGGGCAAGGCAGCCCAGGTGCGGCTGGTGGCCCAGGCCGACGGCGACAAGCTGATGATCGACCCCATGGGGGTCTGATCACTCTCTCTTTTTGTTCCAACCCAGCGAGAAACACCCTTCACCATGACACGTATTGTTGTTGTCACCTCAGGCAAAGGCGGTGTGGGCAAGACCACCACCAGCGCCAGTTTTGCCACCGGCCTGGCCCTGCGCGGCCACAAGACGGCCGTGATCGACTTCGACGTTGGCCTGCGCAACCTCGACCTCATCATGGGTTGCGAGCGCCGCGTGGTTTACGACCTGATCAATGTGATCCAGGGCGAGGCCAACCTGAACCAGGCGCTGATCAAAGACAAGCAGTGCGACAACCTGTTCGTGCTCGCCGCCAGCCAGACGCGCGACAAAGACGCGCTGTCGCAAGACGGCGTGGAGAAGGTGCTCGACGACCTCAAAGCCATGGGCTTCGACTACATCGTCTGCGACTCGCCCGCCGGCATCGAGACTGGCGCGCTGATGGCGATGCATTTTGCTGATGAGGCACTCATCGTCACCAACCCCGAGGTCTCCAGCGTGCGCGACTCCGATCGCATCCTGGGCATGCTCAGCAGCAAGACGCGCCGCGCCATTGAAGGCAAGGAGCCGATACAGGAGCATCTGCTGATCACGCGCTACAACCCCAGCCGCGTGGCAGAGGGCCAGATGCTGTCGCTCGAAGACATTCAGGACATTCTGCGCATCAAGCTGATCGGCGTGATCCCCGAAAGTGAAAGCGTGCTCACCGCCTCCAACCAGGGCACGCCAGCGATCCACATGAAGGGCACCGATGTGGCCGAGGCCTACAGCGATGTGATCGACCGCTTCCTCGGTGCAGAAAAGCCTTTGCGCTTCATCGAGGCCGAGAAAGCGGGTTTCTTCAAGCGCCTGTTCGGGGGGAAGTGACGCATGTCGATCTTTTCCTTTCTGCTTGGCGAGAAGAAAAAAACCGCCAGTGTGGCCAAGGAGCGGCTGCAGATCATTCTGGCGCACGAGCGCAGCGGCCGCAGTGCCTCCGAGCCCGACTACCTGCCCGCCCTGCAGCGCGAACTGGTGGCGGTGATCAGCAAGTACATCAAGATCAACCCGGACGACATCAAGGTCCAGCTCGACCGCCAAGACAACCTGGATGTGCTCGAAGTCAAGATCGAGCTGCCTGACCGCAAGTAGTCCCTTGCGCGTCGCTGCCCGCTTGGCCAGGGCCTGTCTATGATGGCCGCATGCTGATCGAAACCCTGGGCGCTGCCCGCGATATGGGGCGCCTGAACCAGATTCTGGGCGTGCTGATCCGCCACGGCTTTGGCGACAGCGTGCGCCGGCTTGGCCTGGCCGACCGGCTGGAAAAAGCCGGCCACGCCGTCAAGTGGGAGCACGCCGCCGACCTCGCCCGGCTGGAGCCGCCGGTGCAGTTGCGCCTCGCGCTCGAAGAGCTCGGCCCCACCTTCGTCAAGCTTGGCCAGATCCTGGCTGGCCGCGCCGATCTGTTCGGTCCCGAGTACATCGCCGAATTCGAAAAACTGCACAGCAACGTGCCCGCCCTGCCGCTGGAGCAGCTGCGACCGCAGCTGCGCGAAGACCTGGGGGGTGAGCCCGAAGACGTGTTTGCGCGCTTCGACGTGGAGCCGCTGGCCGCGGCCAGCATTGCCCAGGTGCACCGCGCGCAGCTCAAGGATGGCAGCGAAGTCATCGTCAAGATCCGCCGCCCCGGCATCACCGACACCATCGCCGCCGACCTGCGCCTGCTGGCGCGCCTGGCCGCGCTGGCCGAAGCCGAGCTGCCCGCCCTGAAGCCCTATCGCCCTCAGCAGCTGGTGCGCGAACTCGCGCGTTCGCTGCAGCGCGAGCTCGATCTGGCGAGCGAATGCCGCAACGCCGAGCGCATCGCCGCCAACCTGGCCGGCCTGTCCTGGATCGTGGTGCCCCGGGTGCACTGGGCGCACACCACCGAACGTGTCAATGTGCAGGACTTCGTGGGCGGCGTGGCCGGCAACGACCTCGCCCGACTCGACGCCGAAGGGCTGGACCGCAACCTGCTTGCCCGGCGAGGCGCGCAGGCGGTGCTGAAGATGATCGTGGAAGACGGTTTTTTCCACGCCGACCCGCACCCGGGCAACGTGTTCTACCTCGAAGGCAACCGCATCGCCTTCATCGACTTCGGCATGGTCGGGCGTCTCTCTGCCCGCCGCCGCGAGGAGCTGCTGCAGCTGCTCTTGGGCCTGGTGGAGCGCAACCCGCAGACCGTGGCCGACGTGTTGCTGGACTGGACCGGCGACGACCATGGCCTGAACCTGAGCCAGCTGGAAACCGAGATCGAGACCTTTGTGGACCAGTACCACGGCGCGCCGCTGGCCGAGCTCAACCTCGGGCAGATGCTGGCCGACGTGACCACCATCCTGCGCGAGCATCACCTGGGTTTGCCGTCCGACATGGCCCTGCTCATCAAGGCCTTCATCACGCTCGAAGGCATGGGCCGCGGGCTCGACCCCGAGTTCCACATGACCACCGAGGCGCTGCCCATGCTCAAGCGCGTGGTGCGTGCCCGTTACCAGCCCAGGGTGGTGGCGGGCCGTGCCTGGCAGACGCTGCGCCGCACGCTCGCGGTGGCCGAGCAGCTGCCCCACGATGTGTCGCGCCTGTTGCGCAACGCGCGCCGCGGGCGGGTGCACGTGGGCATCGACATCGCTCACCTCAAGCGCGTGGGCGACCAGATCGACCGCGCCGCCAACCGTCTCACCATGGCGCTGGTGATTGCCGCCCTCATCATCGGTTCGTCGATCGTGATGACGGTGAAAGGCGGCCCCACGCTGTTCGGCCTGCCCGCCTTCGGTTTTTTGGGGTTTGCCAGTGCCTTTGTCGGCGGCCTGTGGCTGGTGCGCGCGATCTGGCGCAGCAGCCGAGGCCGGGATCTGGGCGACAAGGAGTAACAGGTGTTCGACCCTGTTCGCGCATACCGTCAGCAAGCAACAGCGCTCAGCCTTTCAGCTCGGGCTGGTTTTGTTGCGCGCGTGACAATCATTCCACATCGCAATATAATTTGCGACGCGCCTTGGGCGACTGGCTGTGTCATCACCCACCAACGGTGACACTGCTGCCCCTGGCAGAGGGGTTGCTGGTCTGGCCCCGCCATGGCGCGTTGCCCACCTTCTCACGGTGAGGCGAATTTTTCCCTGCTGTTGTCCGATCCGCTGCCATGGATCGGTCACCGGCTCCGGTATGGTGTTGACAACCCCACGCTGGCGCCGGACAAGTCAGTCGGGCACCCCGGCACCCAGGGGCTGCCACTTGTTTGGGTGCATCTGCCGGTCGGCCTGACACGCTGCGGCCTTGTGCCATTTGATGTTTTTGATGATTCCTACGATTTCTGTTTCTGCAACGAAGCCTCTTTCTCCCCTGTCTCTGGGCAAGTACCGCATTGCGGCCTGCCCACGCCCCTTGCCCTGCGGCCGTTTTGCTGCCCAGGTGTCCATTGCCAGTGGCACAGGCAGTGCCTCGACCGACCGCGTGATGCGCTTTGTGGACGACTTCCCCACCTTCGATGCCGCCGTGCGCTACGCGGTGGCCCAGGGCGTCGACTGGGTGAACAACGCGCAGCGTGCCCGCGGCGCGCAGCCCTATCCGCACGCGGCGCTCTCGCCGCACCAACCTATCTGTATCTGAACCCGAAGGACTGACGCATGGCCAAGGAAGAACTGATCGACATGATGGGCATCGTCAACGAGGTGCTGCCCGACACGCGTTTTCGCGTGACGCTGGACAACGGTCACCAGTTGATTGCCTACTCCGCCGGCAAGATGAAGAAAAACCACATCCGCATTCTGGCGGGTGACCGGGTTTCTCTGGAACTCTCGCCCTACGACCTCACCAAAGGCCGCATCAATTTCCGTCACATCGAGGGCCGCGGCCCGATGGTGCCGCGCAAGCCGCGCTGACGTTTCGCGCAGCAGCCGGGTGAGCGCAGCCCGGCTGCGCTCACCCGGTATTCTTTTCAGGCGGCCAGGTCGGCACGCCGCTGGCGCACAGCCGCCGCCAGACCCTCGAGAACGGGCACCGTCTGTTCCCAGCCGATGCAGGCGTCGGTCACGCTCACGCCGGGCTGCAGCGCCTGCCCGGGCACGATGTCTTGCCGCCCTTCGTGCAAATGGCTCTCGATCATCACGCCGCAGATGCGCGCGTCGCCACCCGCAATTTGCTGCGCCACCGCATCGGCCACCTCAATCTGACGGCGGTGCGCCTTGCTGCTGTTGGCGTGGGACACATCCACCATCACCTGCTCGCGCAAACCGGCCGCCTTGAGCAGTGCGCAGGCCGCGCTGATATCGGCCGCGCTGTAGTTGGGTTGTTTGCCGCCGCGCAGAATCACATGGCAGTCCGCGTTGCCGCGGGTCTCGAAGATGGCGGCCTGGCCCATCTTGGTCATGCCCATGAAGGCGTGCTGCGCGCTGGCCGCCTGAATCGCGTCGCTGGCTACTTTCACGCCGCCATCGGTCCCGTTCTTGAAACCCACCGGGCATGACAGACCGCTGGCCAGCTGGCGGTGGCTCTGGCTCTCGGTGGTGCGCGCGCCGATCGCACCCCAGCTCACCAGGTCGCTGATGAACTGCGGCGAAAGCAGGTCGAGAAACTCGGTCCCCACTGGCATGCCGAGAGCCAGCACGTCGAGCAGCAGCCGGCGCGCCAGTTCCAGCCCCTCGTTGATGGCGAAGCTGCCGTCCAGGTGCGGGTCGTTGATGTAGCCCTTCCAGCCCACCGTGGTGCGCGGCTTTTCGAAATAAACCCGCATCACCACCAGCAGATCGCTGGCCAGCGCATCGGCCTGTGCCTTGAGCCGCTGGGCGTAA
>JFJP01043333.1_pt1 | contig 14258 bp, 12 predicted proteins | sample 431651 | NCBI WGS metagenome assembly JFJP01 (sample SAMN02602958, study PRJNA72255) | Microbial mat metagenome, whole genome shotgun sequencing project. | biome: fresh water; feature: sink hole; material: water; isolation source: purple microbial (photo- and chemosynthetic) mats found in... | reverse complement strand
AAAATAAAAAAGCCGCAAGTTTTAAACCTGCGGCTTCTTTTTTTTATTCATTTGCCGACTGCTTGGTGGGAGTATTTTGCTCCATCAACTGCATGAGCATATCCATTTTTTTCTGCATAATTTCAACTTCTGCACGCAGTAAATTGGTATTCTCAATTTCGGTTCTCAATTCTCCATTTTGCGATTTTAGAGCTTCTATTTGTTTTTGCTGTTCTTTCATTGCCTGAATCAACACTACGGTAAGTTTTTGATAATCAACCGATTTGTATCCCTTTTCGTCTGTTATCACCAATTCAGGATATATTTCTTCCAATTCCTGAGCTATTAACCCCAACTGAGGTTCATCGGTAAAATTCATTTCGGGGAATTCTTTTACTTTCCAATCGTAGGTTACAGGCTGCAACTTAAGCACATTTGCAAGTGCAAATTCTATTGGTAATATGTTGGTTTTGAAGCGTCTATCAGAAGAACCAGTTACACTACCAGTGGCAACTATATTACCACCGACATTCAAACGAGCTGTTGGAGTAGAAATTCCTATTCCTGTGTTTCCGTTTTTCATTACAACCATTGCATCGGAGCGTTCGGTTAAGCCGGGTCCGATTCCGTTTCCTATCACAAAAACTCTATCCACTGCCGACCATTGCGTAAAACTTTCGGGTTGGTGGTCGTAAGTTGTATTGTATTGTCCAATTACAAATTCTGCATAAGTGCGGGCGTAGGTGTTAAAACCAAAAGCGGCAGAAAATTTACCTCTCGCAGTGCTACCACCACCATTTGCAAACGAATATTCACCATAGGTTTTTGTAGCATTTCCAAACGAAAACGAATAATTACCGCGAGCTTCTGCTTGGTATCCAGCCGAAAATGCCCCCTCGTTGTATGCCTTGGTATCGTTACCAATAGCAAAAGTATAGTCTTTATCTGCCAACGTATTTAAACCAAAGGCAACAGAGTTTGCCCCCGCAGTTTCAGAATTATTACCCACTGCAAATGAGTTGGGACCAAATGCACGGGTATCGCGTCCAAAAGCTGTTGCACCACTTGCACCTGCAAACGTAGAAAGTCCCATAGCAAACGATTGAGGATGTGTGGCTTTTGTGTCTTTACCCATCGCCACCGAAAAATCGCCAACCATAGCATCATCCCAAAAATTACTTCCATCAGAAACATTTCCTGCTCTAAAAGCACCATTTGAAGGGAAAAATATCAATCGAGAACCTCCTCCCCAGTTGCCAATATGAGCGGCAACATCTAATGTACCGCTCGCAATGAGTGCATCTTTGCCCAATTCTACATGAAGCTTTCCTTTGGGTATAGAAGTTCCAATTCCAACTTTTTTATCTAAATTGTATAGATAACTTCCATCGGCTGTCCAGTAGCCTCCTGTAAGTTTGCTATCAACATATTGTTTAACAGCATTTTGAGTAGGTAATGCTAAATCGCTCGATGTTTCACCACCTAAAAGTGGGTCGAATGAAATTTCTTTTACTTCGTAGGCATTAGAAAGCCTCAAGCCTGTTGCTCTCAGCACTTTAGCTTGAAGTGTACCGTTTGTGAGTGTTATATTGTTTGTATTTACCGTCCAGTCGCCAGTAAGGTCAGTTGTTCCGTTTTTCAACAAAAAATCGCCCGACGACACCGTTCCCATTGTCCACTTAGTACCGTCCCAAATTAGAGCGTTGTTTGCGGGAAGAGTTCCTGTAAGGTTTGCAATTTTCTGAATAGTTAGTCCTTTTACATAGTCTGCAGTATCGGAATATAAGCTGTTTCGTGCCCAAAAAGAGTAAGGCACCGATTGCAACTCAGCAGTTCCCATGTCCACAAGTTTGTTCAATTCGGGCTGGTCGCCAAAGTCCACTTTCACTCCCACCGAAAAATCACCTGCTGTCCAATCAATGTCGTCAAAACTATTTTTTGTACCTTTAGTAGTGGTTATACCCTCACCAATTACAAGGGAGAAAAACCCCGCTTCGTTGGTTTCCACTTCATGAATTTCCTGCCATTCAATTTTATCGTTTTTAGGGTCGCTAATGTAAATGGAAAACACCACCACAATTTCGCGATTGGCAATGGGATAACCGTTTACATCACGTGCAACGCCCTGATAATTAAATCCTTTGGGAATAGTTTGTGCAAACAGAGCAGAGGACATAAAGAAAAATACAGCAATAAAAACAAAGCAAACTTTGTGATGAAATGCTGCAAGCGAAATCTGATTATATGTTTTTGTTGTCATGGTAAACCAATTATTGAATTTATGTCAATTCTGTTTCAGAAATTTAAACGATGCAATCGGTTTGAAATTCCGATGAGAAACTATTTTTATAAAATACTGTCCATCAGTTAAATCATTGGTATCTAATGTAATAGTCTGATTGGCTTCAAATACTTTGTTTGATATGTTTAGTTTTGCAGAAAGGCTTCTTCCCAAAATATCGAAAACCTGTATCGTAAATTTGTTTGCCTCACTAAAATTTTCCGCAAAAATATCTACATTTATGTACGTGGTGGTTGGATTGGGATAAACATTGATTCTGAACTGTTCGGCAGGTAACTCCTTTTTAATCAGTGTTTCAATCTGAGTATCTTGTAACAGAAAATTAGATACTACCTGTGTTCTATCACTTTTAATGACAGGGAATACAGCAAACTGCCCAATTACATACGACATACTTTTGCCCGAAGTACTGGTGTACTCATTTCCGGCAGTAGAAATCACCGATAAGGATTTCCACTGCGCGTTTACGTGAGTTGTAAAAATGAGTAAAACAAATATGGAGGCAATAAACTTCATGAAATAAATTATTTATACCTGTATCTAAATATAACTTTGTAGGTGCTGGTAAATTGCAAACTTATTCGCCCAATTGGCGAATTTCGATTATAACACCTTTTTCTAAGCTCTTGTGCATTTCAATGGTTTTTGTTTTTGAGTAATCCATTGTTTCGATGTGCAAACGATAGGCATCAATTCCTTTGTTGATAAGATATTGATAAATAGCATCTGCTCTTTTGCCAGACAATCGTGTATTGTACTCCGCTCTCCCTTCGTAACTATCGGCATAAGCTGTAATTTGAATAGACACCTCTTTGTGATTTGTCATTATAATCGCAAGCTTGTCGAGTACTGGAAACGAAGAAGAAAATATTTTATCGCTTTTAAGTCCAAATTGAATATCTTTGGCTATTTCGCTCGAAACAACCGGCTGTTGTGCGTTGGCTATACTGGTACACACAAGTATTAATAGTACTACAACTAAGTTTTTCATATTTCTAAAAATTTATGTAATTTCAATGATTCTCTAATTTGCTGATTCTTCTACCTCTATCCTTCTGTTTTTAGCTCTTCCCTCTCTGGTTTCGTTTGATGCAATTGAGTTTTGTTCTCCTTTACCATCGGTTTCTATACGTGCGGCATCAATTTTACCTACGGTTACTAAATATTCTTTTACTGCAAGAGCTCGTTTTTTCGAGAGCTGTAAATTGTATTTTGGCGATCCTTCGTTGTCGGTATAACCTACAATTCTGATAGTTAGCGTTTTGTTTGTAGTCAGTTTCCGAGCCAATTTATCGAGTTCTGGAAACGATGATGAGAACAATTTATCGCTATTGGTACCAAACTGAATATTTTCGAGAATATACGGTGGCTTGTATTTTATGCCCGAATTGGGTTCTGCATCGCCAATTTCATCAATCTTTTTCTCCAGTTCAGCAATTTTTTCGTCAGTTTGCTTTTTGTACGTTGTTAATTCTTTTTTCAACTTTTTAAGTTCTTTGCTATCTTCTGGTGGAGCAGGTGGTGGCGGCTCTTCTCGGAAAATACTCATATCTTTATTGCGTTTTCCGTATTTGATAAGGTATCCGAGAGAAATTTCATGAGTTCCTGAAGCAAAACTCAAAATACGCCCAAAGCCAAATTCGTACGTGTAGTTCATTACTATTTTATAATCGAGTGCTCCTCCAAGACTAACCCCAATGGTGTTGCCTTTGCGGTATGTTGCCGACCCCCAAAGCATTTTTTTATACCTTGCCATTACTGTGGCTTCGTAGAAAAATGGGCTATTCTGAGTCATTCTCCCAACCACAAAAGGTTCAACAACAAGGTCTTTGGCTGCTTCTATTGGATAAGAAGCAAAAGCCAGATAATGGCGTGCGAGTCCATACTGATTTCCTTCCACTTGACTGTCGTATTTTACTTTCATTCCAATCATACGAGGCACAACAACTCCAACACTCAATTTATTCATATAGAACACCGTAGAAAAAGTAGCATCAACAGTTGAACCGCGTAGTGAACTATTGTTGGCAAGATATGGGTCTTGACCATCAACAGTTTGATACGATTTTACACTTGAAATATCCAATTGATTTCGGTATGCTTCGGCACTCAGCGAAAGACTAAGCGACATATCGCCCGAAAGTTCTACATGGTAGGCATAAGTAAACAAGCCCGAAAAATATTCTAAATTGCCGGTTTCTTCTTTAGTAACCGAAATTCCAATTCCAGCGGTTTCTTTCTGAAAAGGCATATTGACGTTGATAAATTGCTTTCGGGCAGCTCCCGGAATGCCAATCCAATTTTGCCGAAAACTGAAAAAGGTTTCGGTATTTCCGCTAAAGCCAGCATAAGCGGGTGCAAGCGAATAACGATTTATTTGATACTGATTGTCGAGAGGCCATTGCTGCGCATTTGCAGTTGAGCCAAGCAATAGTACAAAAAATAATATAGTTGTAAATCGGTTCATCATATTTATTTTAAAACAGATTTAGAGCTTAATTCATTACTAACGGATAATGTCAACAAAACCAATTGCTCCTTTACGTCCTTTACTTTCAATAACATAGTAATAGGTTCCGGCATCAAGAGTTTTGGTATCTGTTCCGTCCCATTGATTTGCATAATTGTCGGCATCATATACTATATCGCCCCAAACATTGTAAATCTTAATTGTACAAGGATGTAAATATGCTTCTAATTCTTTTACAGTAAGATAGTCGTTGTAGCCATCACCATTTGGCGTAATAATATTGTTTTCTACTATTACTTCATCAGGGTTTTCAGCATCAATAATGTTGCGTTCTACATTTAATGTAAGTGTAGCAAAATTTTTACAGCCAATTGGGTCAGTAACCCATACCTCAAAAATAACTTCACCCAAAAGTGTTTTTGTATAATCGCTTGTTAGTGTTAATGTTGGACCTGAATGAATTAAATTTCCCTCTTGGTCGAACCACTCATATTTTTCAAACGCATCGGTAACCTGAACAGTTAATTCCTGCTGTTGCTTTATTTTGGCAGTACCGCTTGGGTCAATTCTCACAGAGGGGATTGCATTTACCAATAAGTAATCATCAAGAAACATACTGTCGTTATCGTCCGATTTCACAAGTAACCTAATTCTGTACAATTGAGGAGCAAAATATATGTGACTCGGACTTGTTTTATACGTATAATCGCCATCTCCAAATTCCCAATATGAAAATATATTGTTCTGCGATTTGTTGATGAAATAAACAGTATCGCCCACACATACATTTTTACTGGGCTGTATATCGAAATCGGCAATTGGTTCTCCCCGTTTCGGATTTTTTATCGTATCGTCCGAATGGTATTGAATAGGATTATAAGTGGCATAACTCACTGTTAATCCGAAATATGCCAGATTCAAAATTAAGCTTGATATAAATATTAGTTTCTTCATCTCAGTTCGTATATGTACCGTTTTATTTTGTGTGCCTTGATGTGTTTAGTACACATATAAATCTTTAATTTTCAGCAAACCATCGGGGAGTGAGGTTATTTGATTTCCTACTCCAAGGTTTTCGAGCTTGAGCAATTTTTCGAATTCTGTTGGTATTACTTTCAACTCATTGTCGTAAAGGTTCAATTCGCGCAAATTAACCAGATTTCCCATTTCGTTTGGCAAATTTTTTAGCTTATTGTGTGGCAAATACAAGTTTTCTAAATTGACCAATTTCCCAATTTCTACCGGAACCGAAGTGAGCTTATTGTGCGACATATACAAGCTTTTTAAACTTGTAGCTTGCCCAATTTCTACAGGTAACGATGCCACTTGATTATCGGCAAGACTAAATACCTGCAAACGTTTCAGTTTTCCAATATCTGCTGGACAAGACGTAATTTGATTGTTATCAAGATACATTTCAACCAAATTAACCATTGAGCCTATTCCAGCCGGAATACTTTTAATTAGATTGTGTGCTAAAAAAAGTTCTTCAAGTTTTGTAAGCTGCCCCATGGTAGATGGTAGTGCAGAGAGCTTATTGTAGGCAAGGTCTAAACTAACAAGGTTTTTTAGATTTCCCAACTCCTCAGGTAGTGCAGTGAGCTGATTTTCTGTAAGATAGAGCATTTCCAATTTCACACAGTTTCTAAGGTTTTTTAGATTTCCAATTTCGGCTGGCAATGTGGTAAGATTATTGTCATCGAGAAACAATTTTTGCAATTTCGCCAACTTCCCAATTCCTTTTATATCGGATATGCCGTTGTCGTACAAGTACAAGACTTGCAAATTGGGTAGTTGCGCTAATTCTGGTGGCAGTACTTTCAGGTCGCTTGCAAAAAGGTCTAAAACATATACATCGTTCGGACTGTCCATGGCATCCTCAATCGATTCAAATATATCGGCATCAGACAATTGCTTGTCTGTTAACAATCCTCCTTGCGCATAAGTATATGATTGTGTGGCGAAAAATAGGAAAGCCAGTATGATAAAAAAGCCTATATTTCTCATGCTTTTAGTCTTTAGTCGTTAATATTTTTGTTTGATTTTACTATAACCGTTTAATTACGAATATTTTGTCTGTAAATTTGCTCTTGTTTCGATAATACGAATATACAAATTTTGCGAATAAATATGAAACAACTCCGAAAATTAGACATATTTTTTGTTAATATAACATACATTGTGCCATAAAATTCAGAATGATTTTTTTTTATGGATACGAGTTTATTAAACGAATGTTCTGATTGACGAAGTCGAAAATATGGAGTATTTATTGAACATTTAAACACGTTTTGAATATGTATTTTGCTATTTAACACTATCTTCTGGTTTACTTTTTTTCGATTTTCCTAAAGCAAAAGAATACGCCAAGTCAACATGAAGAAACTGGTTTTGCATCCAAAATGTTAAGTCATTGTCTGTTCCAATCCGAATGATGTCTTTTGCACTCCGTTCGTACACCTTCACCACATTGCTCAACGAATGTTCATAGCGCATATTTAAAGCGAAAATCCCCACGCGGGTTTTGTATTGAAATCCCATTCCACCCGTGACAGAAAATTCGTAACTCGTTGTGCTATCGGCAAATGAAGCAGTTTCAGTTAGCAAGCCTTTCTTGCCGTCAGCCTCTTGATAGGCATTGCTCAAAAAGCCTATTTGAGGTCCTAATTGAAAAAGTATGTTAAAATTTTTACGACCTGTTGCAATGCTTGTTAGTGGTGCAATTTGAAAATATTCAACCTGATTGGAATAAAATTGTGCCGTTTCTTTCCAGCCTTTTTTTACATAGTTGAACTCCATTTGTATGCCTCCGCTAAGTCCAAGCTTGCCTTGATTTTTGGGTTGAGGTTGGTAGGTGATAAAACAACCCACCGTTTGTCCGATGGCAAATTCTTGCTCTATAAGCGGTAATACATTTACTTGACTTACTCCTCCTCCGGCTTTTACACCCACAGCAAATTGAGCCAATGTATTGAAATTCAAAAACATCGAAAAAATAAAAACAGCTATCCATTTTTGGGAACTAAAATTCTTCATCTCTGTTTGTAATTATCAACTAATCAATATTTTATTAAATCATTCCTCTTGCTTTAAATTCTAAATACTTATTTATGGTATTTACAGTAAGATTTTGAGGTTCGGTAAGAATGCTATATATGCCGTGTTTTTGGAGTTCTTTTACAATTTGTTTTTTCTCGAAACTAAATTTTTCGGCAATTGTTTCAATATAAACATCTTCCACTGTAATTTTTTCATTATCCACAAACCGCAATTTTTTCTCTCGTGTTTGGTTGTACGAATTTTTGAGGCTCACAAGCTGATTTATTTCGGTATTTTCGAAAAATATAACAACCACCAAATGATTTTTCGACAATCGGCTAAAAAATCTCAAATTTCGTTTCAAATTTACTAAACTCTCGAAATTGGTATAAATAAGCAACAAACTTCGTTGCTTAATTTGGTGTTTGATAGTTATATACAGCATTTCGTAGTTTGCTTCGGCAAAATTGGTTTCTTGCTTGTAGAGCGACTCCATAATGTTTTGAATGTGAATTGCTCTCCGTTCGGCGGGTAGTACGGTGCGTATTTTATCGTTAAATGTTATCAAGCCAGCCTTATCTTGCTTATACATAGCGATATTGGAAATAACAAGGCTTGCATTGATGGCATAATCGAGAAGGGTCATTTTATCGAAAGGCATTTTCATATTTCGCCCCATATCTATTATGCTGTAAACCTGTTGCGACTTTTCGTCTTGATATTGATTTATCATCAAACGGGCACGGCGAGCAGTTGCTTTCCAGTTTATGGTTCGCATATCATCGCCGCTTACATAGTCGCGAATTTGTTCAAACTCCTGATTATTACTTATTCTGCGCACTTTTTTTATGCCCACTTCAGTCAATCGGTTCGAAATTGCCATAAGTTCGTATTTGCGCATTTGCATAAACGACGGATATACAGGCACATTTGTATTGCGACCGAAGATAAACTTGCGCGAAACCAAACCAATGGAAGTAGAAGCATATATATTGATAGTTCCAAAATTGTATTCGCCTCTCTCCACCGGACGCAGATAATAGTTGTACCCCTTTTCTTGCCCCGCTTTCAACTCTTCTACGATACAAAAATCGCGAATTTGAAATTGATGGGGTATTTCGTCAATGAGCTTAATATCAACATCTTGCTTGTAGTTGTTTGAAATATGAATATGAATTACATTTTCATCTCCGTTCGATAAACGGTTAGTCAATTTTCGCTCAGCTTCTATGGCATTTTCACCCGCGCCGTAAAGCATCAGTATATCAATCAGTAATACAGCAAATAACAGTAATACAGCCAATTCTGCTACTGCAAAGAGTATGGTAAAAAACTGACTGAATACAAAAATGACAATTCCGGCGGCAAAAAAAATGTAAAACCGCTCGTTGATATACAATGACTTATAAAAATGTATCAATTTATTCATTACCTTGGAACTTCTACACTATCAATAATTATTTTTATCACATTTTCGGAGGTTCCACCTTCCATTTCTTTTTCGGGAGTGAGTATAATTCGGTGACGTAGAACAGGATAGGCAATTTCTTTAATATCCTCCGGTGTTACAAAATCGCGTCCCTGAATGGCAGAATATGCCTTGCTGCAATTCATTATGGCAATTGAAGCACGCGGCGAAGCCCCCAAATACAACATATTGTTATTGCGGGTTTTATCTATAATTTTTGCAATATATTTGCGTAAATTTTCTTCAATATGAACCTGTTTCACTTTTTGCTGATATTCGGCTATTTGCTTTGGCGAAAGTAGCGGAGTGATGTTTTCGAGTTCGTTTGCTCCCTGTCGCTCGTGATGGCGACGCAAAATTTCTTCCTCCTCGCTTGCTGAAGGGTAATCAATCACAATTTTGAAAATAAATCTATCAAGTTGAGCTTCGGGCAAACGATATGTACCTTCTTGTTCTATTGGATTTTGAGTGGCAAGTACTATAAATGGTTGCTCCATTTTATAGGTTGCTCCATCTACCGTAATTTGCCTTTCTTCCATCACCTCAAACAACGCCGATTGTGTTTTTGCCGGAGCGCGGTTTATCTCATCTATCAATATAATATTTGAAAAAATGGGTCCCGAATTGAACTCAAAATTTGCTTTGTTGGGATTGAAAACCGATGTTCCAATTACATCTGATGGCATTAAATCGGGAGTAAACTGAATACGCGAAAAACCTGCGGATATGCTTTTGGCGATTAACTTTGCAGACAAGGTTTTTGCTATTCCGGGTACACCTTCCAAGAGCACGTGCCCATCTGCAAGAATAGCAACAAGCAGATAATCAATCATTTTGGTCTGTCCAACTATCACTCGCCCCATTTGTTCTTTAATGGCATTCACCGTTTGGTTCAACTCACTCAAATCTATTCGATTTTCAAATTTAGGATATTTTTCTTCCATTTTTTTTGATTTTTTAGTATATGTAGAAATCGAATTTTTACTTCAGATTAATTCTAAAATCGCACAAATTTACAATTATTTTACGTAAACATTCGAAATTTTACATATTTTTGCACTATACCATCAATACGATTTAATAATTGTGTTCGAAATAAAAAATTCTTATTTGATAGATTTTCAATTAGTTATAAATGCCAAAAATTACCATCAACAAAAAAATGCAAAACCAAAGTCCATACTTTCAGCAACTTAGCGAAGGAATAAAATTCTTTTGCGTTGCAATTGGCTTTTTAGTTGTTGTTACATTCGTATCATGCGAAAACAATAAAAATGAAGTAGCAGATATTGAGTTAGATACAACTTACATAAAAATATTTGAGGCAGATACTATTATAGCTTCAAATAATTCATCTGGAAAATTTGATATAGATAAAGATGGGGTTGATGATTTTGTTTTCACCATGTCGTTTAATACCAAAAGGTTGCCCGACTGCGACCCTGTGGGAGTAAATAGTTGTCAACCGTGGGACGAATATATTGTTACAATCCAGTCATTAAACAATTGCTTGGTAGCTGATACAACGAATATTCGGATAGCTAAGGCATTGGAACTCCCTCCTACTGATTTTGATAATTATAATTGGAACGTGAAAAGCCTTTATTTGATATTTGCACCTTATTTGCCTGTATGTGATGGGTATTGGTGCTCCAACACTATTGGATATTTACCGATAAAAATTGGGGAAGGAGATAATTTTAGAAATGGGTGGATAGAAGTGGAAATTGAGCAAAGTGAAAAAATTATTATAAAACGATACGGTTTGGAGATAACAACTCGAATACAAATGTGAATATAAATATTTTCGCCAAAGCCGGAGTCCTATCCGGCTTTTTTTTCCGTCTTTAATTTACAGTTACAATTAATTGAAGGGAAAACTGAAGAACACAGGGAAAAAAAATTGCAAAACTAACTCAATGCAATAGTCAACCAACACATCGAGTGGGAATTACATAAAAAAAACCATATATCAACTCAAAACTTAAAAAAGTGAATACATCAATCCGAAATATACAGCTTACTGCATTCATTTTCGCTTTCTCTTTTTTGTTTTCGATTGGCTCGCAGGCGCAAAACAAGCTAATAATCAGTAATTTGAAACTCAAATTAAACACTGTTTCGAGCGACAATCAGAAAGCCGAGCTGCTCAATAAGCTCAGTTTTGAATACATGGATATTAACGATTCAATGTTGTACTTTGCCCTCCATGCGCTTCAACTTTCAAAATCAACATCGAACAAAAATGCTGAAATTGAGGCATATACCAATATTGGTTTTTACTACAATAGTTACCTTCGCAATATTGAAACGGCATTTCATTATTTCGATTCTGCTCTTGTGCTTTGCCAAAAAATGGATAAAAAATTCTATATTCGTCAAAATTTGAAAATTGTGCAAACATTTGATTTTGACAAACAAGTAAAAAACACTAAAAAATACCTGCTTCAAGCCTATCATTCGAGCCAATTGCTAAAGCAACCCACCGATGAGTATCGCCAAACACTGTACCTGCTTGCCGATGTGTATGGCAGATTGCGAATGGAAGATTCTGCTCTGTTTTTTTTGAAACTTTTTGAAAAAAATATCGAAAAAGAAAATAAAATTCAAGAGGCAGAACTAAATATTTTATCGGCAATTGTATATGGAAATTATTTGAAACGATACGAGGAACAAACCAATTACTATCAAAAAGCTGAATTGATTCTCAGCAATATACGATTGGATAATTCAAAAAGCAGCCAAGTTCACACATTGTATATTCAGCTTTATCACTCATTTGCGGTTTCGCTCTGGGAAAAAGGACAATGGGAGGCATCGCGTTTGTATTATCAGAAACTAATTGATTATTACAAAAATAAAGAATCACAAATTGCCCATCCTCGCTCTTTTCACTCCAAAATATGGTCGGCATATACGTTTGCCATTCGCAACCTTATAAACGATGGCAAGGAACCACAAACGGAGGAATTGATAAACGATGGGTTGGCTTTTTTTGAAAAGCGAGGAGATAACTACTTCAAAGCCAAGTTATTGTGGAGCATTGAAAGTTCGTACTGGCGTTTTTCGGATTATTACAACGCATTTCGTTTTCAACAAGAGGAATTGAAAGAATGGCAACAAATGGGCAACACGTACTGGTCGTGCATTTGTTTTGAAAATATTGGAATGATACACGGCAGGTTGGGTAATTTCGACAAACAGCTTTCCATTTATTATCAGCTACTTAAAACTGCCAGCGAAAACAAAATTTCCGTGTTTACAATGTATGCCTACAAAGACATTGCTAAATCGTACTACCACCTAAATAAACCCGATTCTGGCTTGTTTTTTATCGAAAAAGCCATTGAATTGAACAAAGAAATTGACAACAGTTTTATTTCGATGGTAAACTACTACACAAAAGGCTTGTTGCTGGAAATCAATGGAATGAACACCGAAGCCATTGATGCACTTACCGAAGCATGGAACATAATGAACAAATTTGCTTACCCCATGAACACCTACGACCGTGTGGCGGCACAAAGCGCGCTGGCTCGTATCTACATGAAAACTGGAGAGTTACTCAAAGCCTACGATTTAGCATTCCTAAGTTTGGCAAAAGCAAAAGCCGAAAATGTAAAAGAAGTGATGCGCGACGATTACTACACCCTTGCCGAACTTTGCAAACGCGAAGGCAACAAAGACCTCGCTATTGAATACTACGAAAGCTATATACAACTGGAAAGTGAATTGGCTGGAGAAGAAGCAAAAAAAGCCATTCAACGTGCTGAAATTGAGAATATTAAGAAACAAAGCGAGCAGGAAAAATTATTGCTTCAAAAAGATAATCAACTAAAAGAAATTCAACTCAATCAACAAAAGCTCATAATTTACACCATTGTTGGAGGTTTTGTGCTTTTACTTGTGCTTAGTGTGGTGATTTTCAGAAGTTACAAGCAAAAACAAAAAGACAATATTTTACTTTCGAAGCAAAAAAATCAAATTGAAGACAAGAACGAAGAACTCCAACTGCTAAACGAAGACTTGCATCAAAAAAATGAAGAGATTCAGTCTCAAAATGAGGAGATTGCAAAGCAACGCGACATTCTGGAAAAACAAACTCAAGACATTACCGATAGCATAAACTATGCGTGGAAAATTCAGCAGGCTATATTGCCTTCCACCGATATAATTTCAGATAAAATGTCGAGTTATTTTGTGCTCTACAAACCGCGCGATATTGTGAGTGGCGATTTTTACTGGTTTAGGCAGATAAACAACCTTTTGTACATTGTGGCAGCCGACTGCACAGGACATGGTGTGCCGGGAGCTTTTATGAGTATGCTGGGCGTGTCGGCACTCAATGAGCTGGTTACAAAGCGAGATATTCAACCTCCAGCAGTGATACTCAACAATTTAAGAAAAAGAATAAAAGAATCGCTTCACCAAACAGGAAAATACGGAGAAGCTCAAGACGGAATGGATATATCGCTCATAATGATTGACTTTGATACCAAAACACTTCAATTTGCGGGTGCTTACAATCCGCTTTACCTATACCGCCCCTCGAACTCAAACAGCGAAGACTTTCAGTTCGAAACCATTAAGGCGAACCGTATGCCAATTGGTATCCATCCCAAAGATAATCAAGAGTTTACTAACCACGAACTCCCACTTCAAAAAGGAGATACCATGTATATTTTTTCGGACGGATACACATCTCAATTTGGTGGAGATAAAGGAGATACGCTCAAAACCAAGCGTTTTCAAGACCTGCTTTCGGAAAACGTAAACAAACCAATGGCAGAGCAGAAACAAATTTTGGATACCTTTCTGGCACAATGGCAAGGCGAATACAAGCAAATAGATGATATTCTGATAATTGGATTGAAATATGAAGCCTAAAATGCCTCAAAAAATAGGCTTTGGTTTTCGCATTCTACAATTTTGACACAGTTCAAAATTTTTGAAATTTTTCACCAAATTCTGGTATTTTTCTGATGTAAGAACCTTATTTA
>JFJP01047382.1_pt1 | contig 14260 bp, 12 predicted proteins | sample 431651 | NCBI WGS metagenome assembly JFJP01 (sample SAMN02602958, study PRJNA72255) | Microbial mat metagenome, whole genome shotgun sequencing project. | biome: fresh water; feature: sink hole; material: water; isolation source: purple microbial (photo- and chemosynthetic) mats found in... | reverse complement strand
CGTTTACTATTTTTATACCATCAAATTTATCGTTGCTAATGAGAATGTTACCATCTAAATCTGCCCAATCTACTAGCGGCGAGAGTTGTGCGGCAGCCGTTACAGCGCACGAGGTTTCTGTCATGCAACCTATCATTACTTTCATATCCAAGGCTCTAGCTATGGTAATCATTTTGTGAGCTTCACGCAATCCGGTGCTTTTCATTAACTTAATGTTGATGCCCGAATACACGCCTTTAAATTTAGGAATATCCGAAATACGTTGAAAAGCTTCATCGGCTATAATCGGAAGCGGGCTGTTTTGTGTAAGCCAAGCTATTTCGTCTATATTTGCCTTAGGCATAGGTTGTTCTATAAAAACGATGCCTTTTTCTTTGAGCCAATGAATAAGGTCTAAGGCTTCTTGTTTGTCTTTCCAGCCCTGATTTACATCTACATACAAAGGTACATCGGTTATGGAGCGAATGCTTTCAATCATTTCTTTGTCGTTGCCGCCGCCAAGTTTTACTTTCAACACTTTGAAATCGAGTGCTTCTCTGGTTTTTTCTTTTACTACTTCGGGCGTATCTATGCCGATAGTGAAGGAGGTATTGGGAGTTTTGTCTGGATTTAAGCCCCATAATTTATACAAAGGTTGCTTTACTATTTTGCCAATCAAATCGTGCAAGGCAATGTCCACGCAAGCTTTGGCGGCTCCATTTCCTGTGTCGATAGCATCTATGTACGATAAAATTTCGTCCAAACGAAAAGGGTCGGTGAATTGGTCGAGTTTTAGTTTGTTCAAAAATTTACTTACACTTTCTTGCGATTCGCCCAAATAAGGCGGCATAGAAGCCTCGCCGTAGCCTACAAGCCCGTCGTATTCTATTTTTGTAAGAATAACCGGCGTAGTTTTGCGCGAAAATCCGGCTACGGTAAACGTGTGTTTTAGCTCTAAATTGTAGGGTTCAAAGCTGAGTTTCAATTTCTTAGAATTTGTTTTCATAATGTGTACATTTGCATAAGAATTACCGCCAAATGTAATACCTAAACCTGCAACTCCAAGCGATTTTACAAAATTTCTTCTATCTAATTTCATGTGTAAATAAGTTGATTTGAAAATGAATTAATTTGAAAATGCTAAGCAATTATAAAATAATAACCAAAGTTAAGTTTTTTTGTGAAACAGCTCTTCAAGCGTTTTAAACCCTTGAAGAGCTTAGCTTTGGCAACATTGCTTAATGTTTACTTATTTTATTGAAAAATTTCTTTGTAGAAAAGATTGTCTTCTATGCGCTCTATGCCCTTGTTATCCACTTGGTTGATGATTCGTCGAGCACGAATAAATGAGTTTACGTAGTCTTGGTCAAAATTGGCACGCGAAGCATCAAAGCTATTGATGCGCACTTTGCCCGAAGCGTGAATAAATTCAGTATCACCAATATACATTCCTACGTGCGTAACTTTTTCGGGCAAACTATCGGTTGCTTGCCTTCCGAAGAAAACCAAGTCGCCTGCTGCAAGTTGCGAGAAATCTTTTTGGGTATCAACCAATTTTCCGTAATGCGTTTGCTGCGAGGCATCGCGTTGCAACAAAATGCCGTGCATAAAGTAAATTGACGACGAAAACCCGCTACAATCTATCGCTTTTGCCGAAGTTCCTCCCCAAAGGTAAGGCAATCCCATGAATTTTTCGGCGGTTTTGGTCAAATTTTCGGCAATAGGTTGGCTTTTGAGCCACAATTTTACCGAAATGGTTTCGTTTTTCCTCACAAAAGCCTCTCTTTTGTCGCCAAATCGCTTACTACACGGCTTTCGGTATTTGCCTCAGAGTACGAAAATCCGCCTTGTGAGGTGTAAATTCGTTTATCCGATTGTTTGTAAGCAGTCATTTCGTCGGGCGTAAGTTTCTTTATTTCATACGAATACGCCCAACCGATGTAGCGGTTAGGGGCTTGAATCAAAACCCAACTGCCTTCGTCTTTTAATATTTTAACGGGAGTGCCCATAAGTAACTGAGTTACAATTTCGGCACTATGTCTTCCTTCGCCTCTGATGGTAGCTACCGAGTTGGTTATTATTGCATTAACCACTCTCTCTTTTTCGTTGGAAGGCAAAAGCTCTAGTTCCACTTTTATTTTAGGAAATCGGGCTTTGAATTGCTCACTTAAATCGTTGAATGCTTTTTCGTTATATACTTTTCCTTTTAAAAAGAAATTGCCTTCTTCTTCTTCTTCTAACTCAAACATCCACAAATCGACTCTTTTGTCGGGGGCATAAATTTTTTGTAAAGAATCGAGCAGTGCTTCTACTGCATCAACTTCCTTATTTTCAGAACTATTCATCTTCTTGTTTTCACACGAAGAACAGCCTATCCAAAGCACTGTTGCCATAAGTAAAATTTTAAATAATCGTTTTTTCATTTAATAAAAGGGTTAGTTCTATTGTTAAATTGTTTTATTGTTAAATTGTTAAATTGTTAAATTGTTAAATTGTCGAATTATTTTTTTATTTTTCATTCTTCATTCTTCATTTTTCATTTTTCATTCTTTTATTGTAATGCCACGAGTCTCCCCATTCGTTGTAGGCTACTTTGTCGCCGGCAATGCTAATGCGTGCTTCAAGGCACGAGCTGCAATCGTCGGCACTTTCATCTATGCACGGTTTGTTTTCGTAAAGCAAGTAATTGCTGCGGTTTTCGGTAGGCGTAATGTTGGGCATAATGATATTGGCTCCTACTTTGAGTGCTTTTTCTCTTCCGGCTTTGTCGATAGCCTGCAAGGCAGTAGCAGCGGCTATGTTTATGTCTTTCATCATAATACGCAAAATGGCAATCATTTTGAGCGCCAAGTTAAAACGTTCTACTTGTGGCAAAAGCAAATGTTTGTATTGAAAAAGAGGCGTTTCTGAATGTTCTACGTAAGGTCCCATTCCTACCATGTCGATGCTAAATTCGCGAAAGAAAAGCAAATCGTCAGCCAAATGTTCGATGGTTTGAAAGGGCAAGCCAATCATAACGCCGGTTCCAGTTTGGTAGCCTATTTCTTGCAAATCGCGCAAAGCTTGCATACGTCGCTCGAAATTGTGTCGCGTGTTGTTGGGGTGTATTTTTTCAAAAAGTTCTTTGGTTGACGATTCTATTCTAAGCAAATAGCGATGCGCTCCGGCATCGAACCATTCTTTATATACCTCTTTAGTTTGTTCGCCAAGCGAAATGGTGATTCCTATTTCGTTGTTGGTAATTTCTTTGCTTTTGCGCAAAAGGTTAGTTATTCGCTTAACAAAAGCCTTATCTTCACGCTCGCCCGACTGAAAAACAACCGAAGCGTATTTGTTGTCATAAGCATATTTTACGGCATAAAGAATTGCTTCATCGCTTATATCGTAGCGAATGGTATTGGTATTGCTTGCACGAATACCGCAATAATAGCAATCTTTGACACATTTGTTGGAAAATTCAACTAAACCTCTATAAAATACTTTATTACCAACATATTGTGTTTTTATTTCTGCGGCTTTCGTATAAATTTTATTTCTGCCTACTACATCAGATTGCAAAAGTTGTATTACATCTTCGCGCGAAAAATCTGATTGTTGCAGTATTTCTTCGATTGTTTTAATCATTTGTTTTTGAGGTTTTTGTATTTTAGACTTTTAGTTAATTTTGTTGTTTTTAAGTCTATTTTTATTATTTTGCAAAGAAATACATTTTTTTTCACAAATAAAACATACAAAAGACATAAAAACGAAAATTGCCTACTTTTTTTTCAATAGCCTGCTAATTTGTATCGAAATTTAAAAAAGGAACAACTATTGACTTATCGCATTATTGTTTTTTTTAACCTTTATTTAATACAAAAAAAGACGACCCGTTGATTTATTCGTTTACTTTTGTCCATTCAAAAAAAAAGAAATTAATGTCAGCAAAATTATACATCTCTACTCTTTTTCTTTTTCCACGACGACGATAGTTGGGAGAAACAACTTTTGTATTCTCCATTTTTACCGACCAACAAAATAAATCAATTTATAGCATTTAACGGCACAATTCTTTTTTTAATTGCAAAATTGCAATTAATTACTTGTTTTTCTTGACTATAAATTATTCTTTTTAGAAAAAACACAACCAACAATATTTCAACTATTTTGTTTTAACTATTCTTTATCAAAATAAAAAAAATGACAGAACCAATAAAAATGGTGGTAGCCGTAGGCGACAAAACGCTTACTTTCAACGATGGAAGCATTAATTATGAAGCATTTAAAAACATTGCGCTTTTGCTTTCCGATTTAAATAACAGCGGGGCACAAATAAGTTTGATTTCGGCAGGTGCAATTGTAATGGGAACGCAGGTTTTGCAATTGAAAGAAAGAGCCGAAAGTTTATCGAAAAAGCAAGCCATTGCCGCCGTAGGGCAAGTTGAGTTGATTAAAACTTATCAAGATTTGTTTTTGAGTTACGGGCAACATGCTGCACAAGTGCTACTTACACGAAGCACCGTTTTAAAGCCCAAATACAGCACCAGCATTCGGGCTACCATAGATAAACTGTTGAGCATGAATGTAATTCCAATTATTAACGAAAACGACAGTGTTTCTACCGACGACATTGAACTCGAAGATAATTATCCGCTAGCTGCACGCTTTGCCAAAGTAATTGATGCACATTGTATTTTGTTGGCTTCCAACATACAAAATCGCTTTCATGTAATCAGTAGTGGGAATATAAAAACACAAATAGCTAATAGTCAAGAAGAAGTGTATGCTATTTTGGAAAATACGAGCTTTGAAGCAAGTTTTGGTGATTTTAGAGAATCTTTACACGAACTAATTTTAAATTCGTCAACGGTACTTGATTAGTTGATGTGGTGATTTGATAATGTATAGATTTGATAATATGGTTATTAGTTGATGTAGTGATGTATTGAAATTCTTTAATTTACACTAGAAACAATAGAGCAATAGAACAATTTAACAATAGAGCATAGAACTTGAAATATGAGAAACAGTTTGATAAAAGCAGAAAAAATAGTTATCAAGATAGGAACTTCTTCGCTAACTTATCCTAATGGAAAATTAAATTTTAGAAAGATAAAAAACTTTGTAGAAGCCGTAGTGAAAGTAAGTGCTATCGGAAAAAAAATTATTCTAGTTTCGTCGGGAGCGGTAGGAATAGGTGCAGGGCGTTTGGGTTTGAACTACAAACCCCAAGACCTTGCTGAAAAACAGGCTCTTGCCGGAATAGGACAAGCCGAGTTGATAAAAATATATCGCAAGTTTTTTGCCGAACACAATCAAAATGTAGCTCAAGTTTTGCTTACTCGCGATAATTTGAATACGCCCATTAGAGTTCAAAATGCAACCAATACGTTGAATACTCTTTTGGAAATGAACATTATACCGATAATAAATGAAAATGATACGGTTTCTACCGATGAAATTGTTTTTGGCGACAACGATTCGCTTTCGGCAGATGTGGCGATTGTTTCGCAAAGCGATTTGCTGATTATTTTATCGGACATCGACAATCTTTACAGTGCCGACCCAAAGCAAAATCCCGAAGCCAAAGCTATTAAGATTATCACTAAGATAGATGAAAGCATCGAAAAACTAGCAAGTGGCGCGGGTTCTTCGTTTGGAACGGGCGGAATGCAAACAAAAATAACGGCTGCTAAGAAATGCCTCGATGCAAATATTTTGATGGTTATAGCACGCGCCGACCGCGAAAATGTATTGAGCGATGTGGTTGCAGGAGAAGATGTTGGCACTTTATTTTTTGCCCAAAAGAACTCAAACGTATAAAAATTGTTTCGCTTAGTCGGCGAGGTTTTCGGTGCGATTAATGTGGGCATCGCTTAGGTTTAAGTAAGCTTTGTTAAGGGCTGTGGGCAGTTCGTTTTCAAAGTACTTGAAAAGCAAAACAGTAGAATCTTTGCGCAAAAGCAAAAAACGATAGGTGTAATTGTTCAAATTAGCCGAGTTGTCGTAACTAATTTTAGCTTCTATTATGCTGGTGTCGCTGCTGAGGGTTTCGTCGGGGTTGAGGTAAATGTATTTCCAAACGACCGACTTGGTGGAATCGCACAGGTGGTCGATGGTCAGTTCGATGGGGATTCGTTGTCCGCCAAAGTTGAGCGTGTCGTTTTTTACAAATTCCACGTCGCGACTTTCTTCAAATCGTAAGTAATTGAATATAAATGGTGCTACCATTTTATTGTACTTATAAATGTAAGATGAATTTCGGGATTCGTAAAACCACGAATCGGGGTTTTTCTCTGGCGATAGCTCATTGTAAATAGCATAGAAAATGCTCATAATAAAGCCAAAACGCAAAATACCCAAAATAAGCCCCGACAAACGACTATACACAGTTACCAAACTTTGTTGCATATAATTTTCAAACAAATAGCGGACAAAAATATGTACGCCAAACAAAGCAATAATAACAATGATAACCGTAAAAAACAATTCGGTATGGATAATATCGAACCCAAACCAATGAAAAAATGTTTTGCTAAAGGCGTAAATAACAAGCGTAAACACATAAAAAAGCAATAAAAGCCCCATTAGCGAAATAAATTGTAGTATTATTCCCCTATTGTAGCCTCTCAAACCACCCCAAATTAAAGGTAGTGCGAAGAATATTTCGGAAAAATGAAAAGGAAGTTCTGGCACTTTTTACAACAATGATATTTTTAATTTTAACAAAATTTCATTTTGCAAATTTATTTATTAATAATAAGTTTGCAACATTATTAGTTAATAATTATCAATTGTTAGCACTTCTAAAAAATGAACCCGCCAGAAAGATTTAACAAATTTTCAACGATTATTGAAATAATGAAATAAAATAATTAAATTTGCACTATAAAATTAGAAACGTAACCAAATGAGTAATAAAAAACTAATACGATTTGATTGGGCAATGAAAACATTGCTTAGAGATAAAGCAAATTTTGATGTTTTAGAAGGATTTTTGTGTGCATTATTGGAAGATGATAACATCAAAATACTGAATATTTTAGAAAGCGAAACCAATGCCGAAGATGAAAATGATAAATTTAATAGAGTGGATTTATTGGTTCAAGATAGTCAATTAAGGAAAATCTATATTGAAATACAAAATACCAGAGAAACAGATTATTTGGAAAGTTTATTATATGCTACTTCCAAAATAATTGTAGAACACCAAGATTTAGGCGAAGATTTTAAAGATATAAGCAAAGTAATATCTATCAGTATTTTATACTTCAATTTGGGCATAGGCGACGATTATATTTATTACGGAACAACTGAATTTAAAGGAATAAATACAGGGAATAAATTTGTGGTAAAAAAACGTGTAAATATCTCTGAAGCATTTGAACCGAAATATAAATTTGTAGAGAAAAAAATCTTTCCGGAATATTATATTATAACGGTTGAACGATATAAAAATGTTGTTCAAAAACGAATAGACGAATGGATTAGACAAAGCAAAACAAAAACTTGCTCAAATAAATATGACTGACGAAGAAAGAAAACGTTATGAAAAATATTTGATAAATACCGCAAAAGAAAGAGATGCAATAAATACGGCAAAAGAAGAAGGACGAGATGAAGGAGAAAAAATTGGAATAGAAAAAGGAATAGAAAAAAAAGCAAGAGAAACAACCATAAAATTGATTAAAAAAGGAATGACTAACGAAGAAATTTCAGAAATAACCGATTTTCCGGTTACTGAAATTCAAAAGATACGCAAAGAACTTGAAAATACAGAAATAAAATAATTAATTTTGCCTTATTGAATGAGACCCTGTAGATGAAATTCGTAATAGGCTAAAAAGCAACGATGAAAAATGTTAATTTGACTCTAAAGTCTTGTAAGTACGGCAATCATTCTTCACTAATTCAGAATTCCAAATTAAAATATCAAATTATTAAATGGCAATTATACCCAGCTTATTGGCGCAGTTTACTGCAAGGAGATTACGAGAAATCGAATTTTTTAGAAAATATCCCAACGAAGTGCAACGCGAAGTGTTTTTTAATCTCATCGATGCTGCTAAAAATACCGTTTGGGGTAAGAAATATGCTTACTCGGAGATTAAAACAATAGCCGAGTTTCAAGATAGAGTGCCCGTGAGTAGCTACGAGGCTTTGAGCGAATACATCGACAGAGTGCGAAAAGGCGAGCAAAATGTTTTGTGGCATTCCAAAATTAATTGGTTTGCTATGTCGTCGGGGACTACCAACGATAAGAGCAAGTATATTCCCATAAGTAGGGAAGCCTTAGAGCATTGCCATTACAAAGGTGGCAAAGACGCAATGGCGGTTTATGTGAACATTCACCCCAACACTAAGTTATTCAAGAACTTTGGCAAAGCTCTTGTGATTGGTGGCAGCCGACAAGTTACCGGCTCTGACGAAAAGATGTACTATGGCGACCTTTCGGCTGTGCTACTGAAGAACTTACCTGCTTGGGCGCAATACATTCGCACGCCACAAATTTCGATTGCTTTGATGCAAGAATGGGAAGAGAAGATTTTCAAAATGGCTACGCAAACCATGAAAGACAACGTTACTAGTATTTCGGGCGTGCCTTCGTGGACTTTGGTGCTGATAAAAAAGATTTTGGAGCTTGCCAAAACCGATAATATTCTTGATGTTTGGAACAATTTAGAGTTATTTATACACGGTGGTGTAAGTTTTGAGCCTTACCGAAAGCAATACAAGCAGCTTATTAAGTCCGACAAGATGAATTACCTTGAAACTTACAATGCTTCGGAAGGTTTTTTTGCTTTGCAAGATGACCCTGCGCACAATGATATGCTTTTGATGCTCGACTTGGGTGTTTTCTACGAGTTTATTCCTATCGACAATGTGTATGACGAAAATCCGAAGGCTCTTACGCTCGACCAAGTGGAATTGGGTAAGAATTACGCGCTTGTTATTTCGACCAACACGGGCTTGTGGCGTTATATGATAGGCGATACGGTTAAATTTACGTCGCTTTATCCTTTCAAAATTAAAATAACCGGACGCGTAAAGCACTTTATCAATGCTTTTGGCGAGGAATTGATTATAGATAATGCGCAAATAGCTATTCGCAAGGCGTGCGAAGAGACGAACGCTAGCATTACGGAGTTTACTGCTGCGCCTATTTATATGGAAACCAGTAGCAAAGGTGGACACGAATGGTTTATTGAATTTGAAAACGAGCCTACAAGTCTTGAGCTTTTTGCTGAAGTGCTTGATGCGACTTTAAAATCGGTAAACTCTGATTATGAAGCGAAACGTTACAAGAATCTTTCGCTTGAAAAACCCAAAGTAGTTGTTGCCAAAACGGGTGTATTTTACCAATGGCTGAAAGATAGGAACAAACTTGGCGGACAAAACAAAATTCCACGGCTTGCAAATACTCGCGAATACATCGACGGTCTTTTGGAACTGAACAATAAAAAATAGATAGCGTAACTTAGAGGTTGTTTAAATTTTATTTTAATTAGCCCCGACCTTCAGGTCGGGGAAATGAAAACCACAGAAAGTTGGGCTTTAGCCCAAAATACCTGCGCCCACAATTTGGGCTAAAGCCCTAAAATGTGTTTTTTACTCTCCCCAACCTAAAGGTCGGGGCTATTGATTTACAATTATTTATATTTTTAGTTTGGGTTGTATTAAATTATTCTTTAAAATTTTTAAACAACGTCTTAATAGCGACCGACTCTTTGAAATTTCTGCAGTACTCTTTGAAATTTCTGCAGTACTCTTTGAAATTACTGCAGTACTCTTTGAAATTACTGCAGTACCTTTGAAATTACTGCAGTACTCTTTGATACTTCTGCAGTACTCTTTGAAATGATTAGAGTACTCTTAGAAATTAAATAACACACTGATTACATGTGTTTTATGTGTTTTTGTTCTTTTTTTTGTTTTTTTTGTTTTTTTGCTGCAAATTGGTTTGGTTTTGTGGTTGGGGTTGTTTATCTTTGTGAGGAAATATTTTTAATTACTCAAAACTTATTTGTATAGATAGCTGTTTGTTGGTCGGAAGGCGAAATGCCTTTGGCTGCGGCGTGTGTTTGTATGGGTAGGTTTTGTGTTTTTTGTATATTTTAAAAAATGTGAAGATTATTCATTGGAAATGTATAATTTTGTTGGAAAATATAAAGTAAATTTTGCAGTTGGGCAGTTTAATACAAAATACTGATTTACAGATATTGTAGCTATTTTGAGAAAGTAGTAAGTGCGATTTTTTTGGAGACGTAAACTACCTAAATATTGCAAAACGACTAAAACAGATGACAGATTAATGATTTACAAACAACAATAATAACAAAGAATAAATTAAATTTGCCGAATAAACTAAAAATTTAAAAATGGATTTAATACAACTGGGATTAGATAAAGGACTTATAAAATTTGATGCAGGGAATAAGAAAATAACTTATCCTCACATAAATAAAACGTGGGATTTTACAAAAGAAGAATTTGTAAGAGCATATACTTTTATTGAATTAGTTACAAGTTATGGTTATAAAAAGGAAAATATCAAATTTGAAGTTACTGCACAGCAAGGAAGTATTGGTATTACAGCGGCAGATATTGTTTTATATTATCCAAACAAAGAAGTTTTTTTGGTTATTGAAGTAAAAGAAGAAGATACAAAAACTGATATTGAAAAAATAAAAAAGCAGGCATGGAGTTATGCAAATGCACCCGAAATTAAAGCAAAATATTTCGCTTATAGAATTGGGGAACAACCTATTGTTACTTTTTTAATAAAAGACCGTGAAGCTGAATATGTTTCTCATATTCCATACGATTATGAAAAACAAGTTGTATTTGCCTATGTAAATTCCAAACCTATTCCTGATGACAAAAAACATTATCAAAATCTAAAACCTTCAACACCTTACAATTTAAAACAAATTTTCAAACAATGTCATAATATATTATGGAATTCTGGTGAAAAAGATAAGGAAGTAGCTAATACTGAATTTAATAAATTGCTTTTTCTTAAAATGTATGATGAATTAAAACAGGAAGAAAAACATTTATCATCCTATTTTTTTCAAACTTATGATAATGAAACCAAAGAAAATTTATTCGACAGATTGACAGAAGAATATAAAAAGGCTGTAAAAGATGCAAAAGTTGAAGATTTACTAAAACCGTTTAATCTTACTAAATATCAATTATTTGAAATTGTAAAAAAGTTAGAAACAATTAGTTTAATTGCAACTGATAACGACCCAAAAGGTTTGGCTTATGAAACTTTCAGAGAAAACTTAATGAAAGGTGATTTTGGTCAATATTTTACTCCTCGTAATATTGTTAGTTTTATGTTAAGTATTTCGCCTATCGAGTGGGATAACAGTTTTACGAAAAAATCAAAAGTTCTTGACCCTTGTTGTGGTTCAGGTTCTTTTTTAATCCACGCTATTTCACATTACAAGCATAAATATCCAAAACATTGGAAAGAATTTGCAAACCAATCTATTTACGGAATTGAACACAACGACCAAATTGCTATAACTGCAAAAACAAACTTTGCATTACACGACGACGGACACGATAACATAAGATATATGAACGGTTTGAATGCTTATCTTGTGCCTGATTTGCACGTTGGTAGTTTTGATTTAATTCTTACTAATCCACCTTTTGGTGGACAACCAATTGAAAACAATACAAAACCTGATGATAACGATAATTTTGAATTTAAGCATTTTTATGGGTTTAATGAATACAGTATAACTGCAAAACAACAAGACCAAATTGAATTAATACGAAACAATATTTCTGAAACAGATGAACACGTTCAGAGAATTGCTTCACAAATTATTTTTTTTGAATTGTATTACAAAATGCTTAAAGTTGGTGGTATTGCAGAAGTTGTAATTCCAGACGGTTTGTTAACTAATTCGTCAGAGCAATTTGTAAGAGATTGGATTATGGAACATTTTCAAATTCTTGCTGTTTTTTCGTTGCCACAATTTACTTTTTCTCATTACGGTGCAGGTGTTAAATCGTCAATTATTATTGTTAAAAAATTAGACCTTGCAATTACAAAAAAAATTCAAATTGCAAAGGAAAAATATTTGGTATCGGCTGTAAACGAAAAAAAACACGAAATAGAAAAATTGGAAAAGGAAAAAGAAGAAATTCCTAATAAGTATTTAGAAATCCGAAAACTATTGGCAGACCAACAAGAAGAATTAACTATTTCTGAAAAACAGAATTTAAACCCAAAAACAAAAGCAGAAAATATTAAACAAATAAAGAAAAACTACAAAGAAAAAATAGATGCAATTAAAAAAACAACGGAATATGCCGAATGGAAAAAAGCACAAACAGAAGATATAAACGAACAGATAAAATCAATTAAAGAAGCAATTTACGATGCGGCACAAGATAACTTTCATAAATTTGAAACAGAGTTTAATTATCCGATATTTATGGCAATTGCCGACCATATTGGTTACGATGCAACAGGAAAAGCCACAAAACAGAACGATTTAGACAAAATTGCAAAAGAGTATTTGAAATTTATAGAAAAACTCAATGATAATGGATAAAATTGAATTTAGCATAAGCTCCGAGTCAAAATTAGTAGAGGATAAAATTTCGTTAGACCGTTTTTTAAAGCAACAAATTAAAAACGATTACGATTTTGAACCAATTATAATTATTTTTTCAGAATTGTATATGAATATTTGCCATCATGCTAACTCTCAAAAAAATAGTTGCTCGATTTTTGAACCCGATACCGAAGGAAATATGTACATTCAATTTTCTGACGACGGAGATGGAATTGTTTCTAAAATAAAATCTTATTACACAAACGTTCATTTTAATTCAGACGCTGATTGTATTGAATTTGCATTAAAAGAAAATGTTACAACACGCTCGCTGATAAACAATAAAGGTGCAGGTTTAAATATTTTGAAATCAATAGTAGAATTGTTAAAAGGCAATTTGAGTATTTATTGTAAATTTGGTTTGTATGAAAACAGAGGAGAGCAAATTGTGAAATCAATATTAGATGCTGAAATAAAAGGTACTCTTATAGAAGTATATTTGAATATCAATAATCTTGATAAAAAAGAAATTTCGGATTATTCAAACGATTTAGAATTTTAAAAGCATGGAAATAAGACTTCATAACTATACAAATGATTTTTTGTCGGGACAAAGCGGATTAAAAATCGGAAATTTGATTGACCACGAAATCGAAAAAAATCCCAATCAAAAAATCATGATTTCCTTTTATGGAATAGACTCCATTACGCCTTCGTTTGTAAACGGAGCTTTGCTTTATATTATTGATTTATACGGCATCGAATATTTTAAAGAACATATTAAACTGACACAGCTTTCAAACAACGTTTCGGACATTGTAAAACAGTCGGTTACCAAACATTTTGAATACAAAAAAACTTTTTTTCAAAATTTGAAAACCAACAAATTCTATTGTGCATTAAACAATAGTTTATTAAACGATACGATTAAAAAATCGTTCCGAAACATTTCTGACCAAACGGGCGCTCAAATTCTTTTAAACCCAACGGGTGAGAATTTTACCGATTTATCAAAAAACGAAATATCAAAAGCCGATTGCCTGATAGGGATAATATTTGAAAACGAGAATCAGGATAATATTTTTACGCAGGCAAATTACGCTCTTTCGCAGAATAAACCCTGTATTGTAATTTGCAGTAAAGATTATTACATTAAAATTGACGAAAAAGTAAAATCCAAAACCCAAATTATCCGTTACGATAAAACAAATTTATTGTCCACCATGCGCGAAATGAACAGCATTATTATGAATAATATGACTGCTCAACCCTTAAATACTATTTCCACGAATAAAAACGATATTACTTTTCAGGAAGTTATGTTGTGGGGAGGAGTAGCCGTTTTAGGAGGTTTGTTGATTAAAGAAATTTTAAATCCAAAGTAAAATTAATGATAAAGAACGCAACATTAACGCAACAAACTATTTTTACCATTGATTATAAAGATATTGAAGGTAGATTAGACCCTGAGTATTTACTGTTTTGTAAAAAAACGGAAAATGCTAATTATGACACACGAGAATTAGGAAAGTGCCTAATTTCAATGCCGCAATACGGTTCTAATCAAGCAGGAATTGAAAGAATAGATGAAAATGAACCACGCTATATAAGAATTACCGATATTGACGAAAATGGAAATTTAATAGATGATATTGGTGTTACAGCAGAAAATGTAGAAGAAAAATATATTTTGAAAAACAATGATTTGCTTTTTGCAA
>JFJP01039183.1_pt1 | contig 14260 bp, 11 predicted proteins | sample 431651 | NCBI WGS metagenome assembly JFJP01 (sample SAMN02602958, study PRJNA72255) | Microbial mat metagenome, whole genome shotgun sequencing project. | biome: fresh water; feature: sink hole; material: water; isolation source: purple microbial (photo- and chemosynthetic) mats found in... | reverse complement strand
TTCGTTCCGATTCATATATGCACCCGGATCACCCTCGTCGGCGTTGCAAATTATGTATTTTTTATCAGCTTTCTTGTTATACATAATTTTCCATTTTTTGTAGGTAGGATAACCTGCACCACCTCGTCCCCGCAAGTTCGAAATTTTTATTTCTTCAATAACATCTTCGCATTGGTTATTACTCAAAACCTTTGCAAATGACCTATAACCTCCTATGGCAATATAATCTTCTATCGTTTCAGGATTAATAATTCCCGCATTTCGTAAAACAATTTTTTTTTGCCCTTTATAAAATGGAATTTCATTCCAATGAGGAATTTGTTTATAATCTGTTCCATATTGGAAAAAACTTGTAATATGATCCCATTTGTCAATTCTGCAAAGTATTTTTTTTGTATATATCTTTCCTGATATAAGTCCATCAGCTATGCGGTCTGCATCTTTTTCGTCTACTTTACTATAAACCAACATCGGTTTTCCCGGTTGATAAACTGTAACAAGTGGTTCTTCGGAACAATAACCAAAGCAACCAACCGGCTTCATTAAACAATCAAATTTGTTTGCTATTAATTTATTTTGAAAACTATTATATAAAATTTCAGCACCATTGCCTATTCCGCAAGTTCCCATTCCTACCAAAATCATTGGTTTGGATGGTAATATTCTCCACTGGTTCTGCTGTTTAATTATTTCAAGTTCGTTCGATTTCATATGGATTTTTTTTAAGGTAAAAATGAACTCACATGCCTGAATTTAATACAAATGTGTGAATTTCAGAGTTCACGTTCTAAATTTGAAATTTTGGGGAATTTATTATTCTTTGGTTTTTTTGCCCTGAATCTTTCGTATGACTTCTAAAATCTTCAGCGAGTTTACGTTACTGTATATAATATTATCTATTGCAAGTACAGGAGATTGAGCACACTGACCGAAACAGGCAACTGTCTTTATTGTAAATTCGTTATCAGCTGTTGTAAATGAAGGTTCATCATCTTCATCATTGTAACGAAAACCAAGAATTTGTCCTACTTGCCCCAGTAAAGCTTTGGAGCCTTTGGTATGACATGCAGTACCCCTACAGACTATAATTGAATGCTTTCCCTGGGGTTTGAGATTGAAAAATGAATAAAAAGTGGCTACACTGTAGACCTGAGTTAGTGGAATGTTGAGTTTTTTTGAAACGTCCGAAAGAGTTTCGCGAGGTAGGTATTTCAAGGGATTTGCTTCTTGTACTTTTTCGAGAGTACTAAGTAAAATTCCAGGTTTTCCTAAGTGATTTTCTACAATTTCATCGAGAACAGTTTCGGAAACAATTGACGAATTTAAGTTATTCATAATCGTTTATTTTTGTTCGTATTTAGATTTAAGAAAAGAACGAAAAAAGTTTTTATTAATTGAATGATTTAAGGTAATTAATCAAGATATTTTAAATCTACTTTTTTACAAAAGCAAAGGTAGTATTTTATTATGGAAAAATTTCTTTAATTGATAAATATTTTTTATATTTTTCGTACAAAAATTTATATAAAAATTAAGTTTCTGATTTTAAGTAAAATACATTTGTACTAAAGCAAAAAACGCTGTCAGAAAATTAATTCTGACAGCGCTTCAGGTTTTATTTAACTAAAAAACTCTCAAGGTTACAAAACCAACGATGGAGGTGAAAACACTCTTGATAAAAGTTCATTATCGAGCATATAAAGTCCTCTGGGATCTGACCCGAACAATTCATATCGTTTACAAAGATCATCAGATTTTTGTTCTTCTTCACCTTGTTCTTTTACAAACCAATCGAGAAATTGCATGGTTTTAAAATCTTTAATTTCATGAGCATAGGCATATATATCGTTGATAGACCTGCTAATAAAAATCTCGTGTTCATAACCATCAGTTAACGGTTGCTTGAAGTTAGTAAATTTGTTGTCAGGTGCATTGATTGCATCTAAATTAACTTTTTCGCCATTGTTAAGTAAGTATTTCAGAAACAGCATGGCATGTGCGTATTCCTCCTGGGCCTGAATTGCAAACCAGTTTCCAAATCCATTCAAACTATTATCATAGTAATAATTTGAATAATCAAGGTACAGATACGAAGAATAGAATTCTTTGTTTATCTGACTATTGAGCATTAATAGAATTTTTTTATCCAACATAATTTTATGATTTTATTTAATTAATAATTCACTATAATCTTTCAATTTTTGCGCCTAATGCATTGAGCCGTAAATCGATATTTTGATAACCACGATCAATTTGTTCAATATTATGAATTGTACTTGTTCCATCGGCACTTAAAGCAGCTATTAACAATGCAATTCCAGCCCTAATATCTGGTGAAACCATATTTGAAGCCCGTAAATGTAAATGTTCACCAAGTCCTATAACAGTGGCACGATGTGGGTCGCAAAGTATAATCTGAGCACCCATATCAATTAGTTTATCAACAAAAAAAAGTCTGCTTTCAAACATTTTTTGATGAATAAGCACACTTCCGTTTGCTTTTGTGGCAATTACAAGAAAAACACTTAATAAATCGGGCGTTAATCCGGGCCATGGTGCATCGGCAATGGTCATTATCGAACCATCAATAAACGATTCGATGGTATAATGTTGGTGTTCAGGAATAAAAATGTCGTCACCCCGTTGTTCAATGTGAATTCCCATTCGCCTGAAACTGTCAGGTATAATCCCTAATTGGTTGTAAGCTACATCTTTTATAGTAATTTCTGAGCCAGTCATAGCTGCCATACCAATGAAACTGCCTACTTCAATCATATCCGGTAATATGCGGTGTGAGCAACCATTTAGTGATTTCACACCTTCAATAGTTAGTAAGTTGGAAGCAATCCCCGAAATTTTAGCTCCCATACTGTTTAACATTAAACAAAGTTGCTGCAAATAAGGTTCACAAGCAGCATTATAAATTGTTGTTGTTCCTGTGGCTAAAACAGATGCCATCAATATATTGGCAGTTCCTGTTACCGAAGCCTCATCGAGCAGCATATAGCAGCCTGTTAATTTTTCAGCTTCAATTTTATAAAGCTTATTGTTCGGATCGTAATTAAATTCGGCACCTAATTTTTGAATTCCTGTAAAGTGAGTATCTAATCTGCGACGACCAATTTTATCGCCTCCCGGATTGGGTATAATTGCCTTTCCAAATCGGGCAACTAAAGGGCCTACTATCATAACCGAACCTCTTAGCGAGGCACTTTGACTGTAAAAATCAGCCGTTTCAAGGTACGATAAATTGATATTTTCTGCGTTAAAAGTATAAGTGTCGCTGTTGATTCTTTGTGTTTTAACACCGAGATTTTCTAAAAGCAGTATCAAATTTTTTACATCCAGAATTTCTGGTATGTTGCTTATTGTAACATCTTCAGATGTTAACAGAACAGCACATAAAACCTGCAAAGCCTCGTTTTTTGCTCCCTGTGGAATTATTTCTCCTGAGAGTTTTCTTCTACCTTCTATTCTGAATGAAGCCATTTGTAGTGGTTTTGTCTTTCAGTTTATTTCTTTTTTCCTTTATTCTTTTTATTATAAAGCACGTCTCTTGATTCAACAAGTTTTAAAAAATCTTCCGAAATGTCAAGCTTGCCTTTTGAAAGAAAACGAAGATCATCAAAAATCTTGCGGTCGTCTACAACTTCTTTGTTCCAGGTAAGAAAACACTTTTTCATCTGATTGGCAATCAGTCTGATCAATTCGGTTTTCTCTTCACTTTCTTCATATTCACTTACTTTCTCAATCATCTCCTCCAGTGTTCTACCATAATGTTGGTAATGAATGCGCGAATTTTTATAAGGTATCGGCTCGGGACGAGTATAAAGATTTTCTTCTTGTAGAATTTCGTATGGAAAATCAATATCTAATTTAAAATCGGACATAATGGCCACATGGTCCCACAATTTGTGCTTGAAATCGTTCACGTCGCGAAGATAAGGGAACATGTTTCCCATAATGTTTATAATGGTTTTCACACAACGGGTTCTTTCTTCACGATCTTCAATTTGAAGTGCATGAGTTACCATTTGTTGAATGTTTCGTCCGTATTCGGGCATTATAAGTTTACCTTGTAAGGTTGTATATTCCATTTTTGGATAAGTTTTGAATTTTTACAAAATTACGAATTATTTCTGATATAGATGTCTTAGGAGGATATCAGTTTCTCAAAATAACTTTTTAGTCGTATTATTTTACTTCTTTAACAAGATAAATCAATGTTGGTAAGTGATCGCTATACCCGTTAAGCCATACACCACCCGAATGTGTGCGTAGCGGAGTTCCTTTGTAAGCACCTTCCTGTTGGATTAAAAAAGGACGATAGAATATTTCTGATTTCCATAATTTTAGTTTGTTTTTATCTCCATTAATCAATTCCTTTGAAATGATTATCTGATCGAATAAATTCCATTGGTCGTTGTAAGCAAGGGAACCAACACCTTTTTCGTGAGTTTTCCAAAAAATATTATACAATTCTCTGTCTTTAACATCTTCAATATTTTTTTTTGCGCCTAAAATTTTTGAACAACTTTCATTTTTCGGATCATCATTCAAATCACCCATGATGATTATTTTTGATTTCGGGTCCACATTAAAAAGTGAGTCGGCAATTGATCGGGTTAGAGCTGCTGCTGCGTTTCGTCTGGGACGTGATGCTTCTTCACCTCCTGAACGTGATGGCCAATGATTTACTATAACGTGAATTTTTTCGCCTTGTAAATAGCCACTTACCATTAACTGATCGCGGGTTGGACTTCTAAAAAGTGTAGAATTAATACGATATGATTTACTATTGGTTACTAAAAATAATTTAGGATTATATAATAAGCCAACATCAACACCTCGAAAATCCGGACTTTCGTAGTGAACAATTTCGTAACCCCGATTTGCTATAGCAGGTTGTTTTACAAGGTCTTCCAGAACCCAACGATTTTCGATTTCGGAAACGCCAATTAATGCTGCTCCAACAGGTGAATAATCTAATCCTAACATAGATACCGCATAAGACATATTTTTTAACTTGGCTTTGTACTTTATCGAATTCCATTTTATGGCACCGTCAGGTAAATACTCTTCATCGTTGTTGTCCTGATTTATTGTGTCGAACAAATTTTCGAGATTGTAAAATGCAATGCAACTTAGCTGAACGTTTATTTTTGTGTCGTTTTTATCTTCGCGGGTTATTTTATTTTTCGATGTGCATGATAATGAAACGAACATTACAAGGATTGTAATTGTTGATAAAAGGAATCTTTGTTTCATAAAAATTTAAATTTATTTATTGGATTTTTTATATGGACAACAAAAGTGAGAAAAAATTGTGAAACAAAAAAACCTTACAATCAAAATATCTGTCTTAGTGAGAAAAAATTATTTATAAAAATATTTTTATTATCTAAGTACAACTTATGCTCAGTTAATGAGATAGATATAATATAGTATTCTGAATACAAAAACATAGATTCACATTATTGAAATTGTTCTTTTGTCTTTTAAGTTTTAATTGTTGTATTCATGAAATTTTGTAAGTTATTTTGCGTCATTTAATTATTTCTATTACTTAAATTACATCAGAACATATAAATTGTTACAAAGTTAGATGAAAATTTAATAGTTAAATAAAAATTATTACTTTGTGACAAATGAAATCAATAAGATAACAGAATGTAAAAAATGAAAAATTTCGGAAGAAAATACAAAAGTTTGACAAAAAGATAGTAAATTGCAGTCCTTTTACGCAAAAATATTTAATCTAATATAGCAGGATAAATAAATTATTAAATATACAGTTTTATGAGAAAATTTTCTTTATTATTATTTGTATCCGTCTCTACCTTTACAGGTTTATTTGCACAAACAGCAATAAAGGGTGTTGTTAGGTCGGCCGATACAGACAATCCTCTACCGGGAGCAAAAATCACATTGTTACAACAAAACATTTCAACTCAAACCAATGGAGAAGGAGAATTCAGTTTTTCTGATATTGAATCGGGGAATGAAGAAATCAGTATTTCCAGAAGTGGTTATATTAGCCAGATTAGACTTATTAATATCAAAGAAAAAGTACTGACAAACATAGGACTATTTGTTATGAAACCCGATGTACAGGCAGATGCTAAGCAGGAAATAATTTTACAGTTAAGTGAGTCACAGTTTAGTTCTGATGAAGGTAAAAGTGACAATACTTCAGGAGCTTTAAACACCAGAGATGTATATTCCTCACAAACAAGTTATTCTTTTAGTGCCATGCGCTTTCGTACCCGTGGTTACGAAAATAAGTACGAATCGACCTATATAAACGGAGTGCATTTCAAGGATGCTGAGCGAGGAGGATTTAATTACTCTTCATTGGGTGGTTTAAACAATGCTTTTAGAAATAAAGACATCGCTTTTGGATTTGCACCCAACACATATAATTATGGTAATTTAGGAAATAACACAAATATTACTGCAAAGGCTGGTTCATATGCTACAGGCTCACACGCCAATATGGCTTATTCAAACCGTTCTTATAAAATTCGCGGACAATTTACACACGGAACAGGGATGCTCAATAATGGTTGGGCTTTTGCTGTTTCGGGTATTGTACGTTGGGCTTCCGGCGATGGAATTTTGAAAAGTAACGTGGACGGAAATTTCTATAATTCTGGTGGTTTGTTTCTATCAGCGGAGAAAAAAATTAACGAGAAACACAGTATTTCGTTATCTGCCTTTGGTGCTCCAACACGTAGGGCCGGACAATCAGCTGTAACGGGTGAAGCACACGATTTAGCTGGTGGTTCAGTTTACTACAATCCATATTGGGGATATCAAAATGGAAAAATTCGAAATTCGAGGATTACAGAAACTTTTGATCCCACCGCTATTCTTGCTCATGAATGGAAAATTAGCGAAACTCAAAACCTTCGTACAGGTTTTGGTTTTCACCATAGCTGGTATAGTAGTTCGGCATTTTCGTATGATGGTTTAAATCCCACACCAGACTATTATCGCAATATGCCAAGTTTTATATCTGACGATGAAGTTGCAAAAAGCAAGTTAACAAACCTTTGGAAAACCGATGAGTATACCCGACAAACAAAATGGGATGAGATTTATCGTGCCAATAAATTAAATAACGAAGATAATCCCAATGGACAGGCGCGATACATTTTGGAGCGTCGCCATAACAACCTTTTGGAATCAATACTTAATTCAGTTTACACCAATCAGTTGAATAAGAACTTGAAACTTTCGGCCGGTGTTGAAGTTAGGGCTTCAAAGGGAATGCATTATGTTACTATTGATGATATGTTGGGTGCTAATAAATATATTGATAAAGATACTTATGCCGAGCGGGATTTGGTTGGTGGAACATTGAAGGATGTAGATCCACGAATCATCGAAAATGATATAAACGATCCTGATAAATTAAAAAACAAAGGAGATGTAATCCGCTATAATTATGATATTAATGTTACATCTGCAAATGCTTTTGCACAGGTTGATTGGAAAATCTCACAGTTCAATATTTTTGCAGGAACAAAAGCAACATATACCCAGTTTTATCGTTTTGGACACATGGAAAATGGTCGTGCCTGGTATCTGCGCGAAAAAGAAGGACAGAATGTTAATTCTTACGGTAAAAGTCAAACCTGGTTTTTCACTGATCCTTCTGTCAAAGCCGGCTTCTCGTATAATATTGATAACAGAAGTAATATAAAAGCCAATGTGCTTGCCGAAACAAGAGCACCTTTGGTACAGGATGCATATGTCTCTGAACGTATTAAGGACGTACTTGTTAAAAACTTAACCAGCGAACAAATTCTTAGTTACGATTTGAGTTATGTGTTTAATTATAAAGTAATTCGTGGTCGTTTGACCGGTTTCCGTACACATGTTAATAATTCAGTTGAAAAGCTTGGATATTATGATGATGAATACAGAACATTTATCAATCACTTGTTAAGTGGTGTAAATAAGGTTTACCAGGGTGTAGAATTGGGTATTTCAGTTCCAATCAATTCAATGTTTACATTATCTACAGCTGGAACTTATGCAGATTATCGCTACACAAATGATGCTACAGGAATTAAGAGCTACGAAAATGGAGCTGAAGATGATATTACCGAAACTGTATTAACTAAAGGTTTATATCTTAGTTCAGGGCCGCAAATAGCTGCAAATTTGACGCTTGATTTCTTTTATGATCTTTGGTTTGCCGACATTACGCTGAACTATTACGACAAAAATTATCTCGATTTTGCTCCAAACCGCTTTACAGAAAGCAATCAACAAAAATTAAAAACATATCCTGATCTTTACGAAAAAATAGGGAAACAAGAAAAACTTCAGAGTGGCTTCATGCTCGATGCTTCTATTGGAAAGCTTATTTATCTGAAAAATCGAAAATCGTTGAACCTCAATTTAAGTATGAGTAATATTCTGAATAACACAAATATGATTACCGGAGGATACCAACAGGCACGTATTCCTATAAGCAGTGGAGCTATTAATCCCAAGGGGGCTGACTGGTATCCGAACAAATATTATTATGCATGGGGATTTAATATGTTTCTCCATGTTGGGTATAAATTTTAATTATTATTTGAAATATGAAAACAAAATTTAAATTGACAATATCAGCTTTTTTGATTTTTGCATTAATAGGTTGCTCTCAATATAATTTTGAGCCTGAATCAGGCTTATCAAAGGGTGTTAAGGTTGAGACAACTATTACTGTTACTCAGTTGTTATCACAATATATGAAATCACCTGAGTTTTTTACTGCCGATAGGATAACTTCAAACACGCAGCTTGTTATTAATGGAATAGTTACAAGCACTGATATTGAAGGTAACGTTTATAAATACATTGCGGTGAAAGAAGAAACACTTAATGGAAGATCTATACGTGTTTCGGTTGATGCATCCGGAATATCAGCTCTTTATCCCATTGGTCAGCGTGTTTCAGTAATAGTTAATGATCTTTGCATTGGTAAATACGGCGACAGCCCACAATTAGGAATTTATTACCTGCGACCAAAAGATAATAGAATTTCTCCGGGATCAATTCCGATGCCCATTGCCCGCCAGCAAATTATACCTTACGGTGAGCCGGAACCACAAGCTGTTAAAGCCGACACAATGACTATTTCGCAAATTCTTGCTGCTTCTCGTGAAAGTATGCATTATCGTTTGGTGTGTATTAAAAACGTTTGGTTTACAGGTAAAGGATACGATTTTGGTCAACCAGCTACAATAACAAATCCTAAAGACAAAATTTTTGCACCGGGCACCAATGGAATTGGCTTTCCACAATCGAGAGAAATTCAGGATGGAACAGGAAGTACAGTTGTTGCCACAAGCGAGTTTGCAAAATTTGCACAACTACCGCTACCTGCAACTACTTACAAAGGAAGTATTACAGTTATAGCAAGTTGGTATCGCGATAAGTCAACTTCAGCCGGTAATTATCAACTAACCCTACGTACTTTAGGCGACTTAGGTAAAGGATTTGATGGATATTTAAGTGAAGTAAAATATACAAGACAATAATTTAAATATAAATAATAAATTCAATTTCAAAAAGTTATGAAAAAAAATCTTTTTTTAGGATGGATGCTTTTTGCTGTAGCAATAAGCTTTGCAGCATGTACCAATGTAAATGAACCGGAACCTGATCCAGATCCAATAGTAACAGGTGATGGAACAAAAACAAAACCATATTCAGTTGCTGAAATTATTACACTTAATCCACAAAGCACAACTGATGCTGTGAAAACAGCCGTTTGGACTAAAGGATTTATTGTTGGATATTACAACAGTACTCCAAATCCGGCAATAGTTGAAGCAGCAGCTCCTTTTACCGATGATTTTAATATCATGATGGCTGCAAAAGCTACTGAAACTGATAAAACGAAGATGTTATCAATTCAGTTGCCTGCTGGCGCACTTCGTACAGCTTTAGGACTTAAAACAACTCCGGCAAACTTTGGAAAAGAAATTTTGATACACGGGGATATTATGAAATATAATACTTTCCCCGGTGTGAAAAATACCAATGGATATTGGTTTGTGGCGGCTAATACAGGTTTAGAACCAGTTATTGATACTGATGTTGCTACGGGTGACGGTACTGAAGCTTCTCCCTACAATGTTGCAGGAGCAAAAGTCAATCAGGGAAGTTTGAAATGGATTGAAGGTTATGTTGTTGGAAATGTTGATGGAACAGGGATGGATATGACAACTGAATCTAAATTTGTAGCTCCGTTTACAGTTAAAACAAATATTCTTCTTGCCTCAAAAGCTGGTGAAACTGACTTTAATAAATGTTTCGCGGTTCAATTGCCTGCAGGGGCTGTTCGTGATGGTCTGAATTTGGGGGATAATGCTACTAATCTTGGCAAAAAGGTGAAAATGTATGGTTCTCTCGAAGCTTACTTTGGAAAACCGGGAATTAAAAATACTACTTATTTTGAACTTGAGGGTGGCAAAACAGGAGGAACAAAACCCCAGGATGTTAGTAATGCTATTTTGACAGAAACACTTCTAACTCAGTCAAGTTTTGATAAGTTCTCTAAGTTTAGTGTTCTCGGAGATCAGATGTGGACATTTAGTGCTTTATACGGAGCTGTTATGTCAGGTTTTTTGACAAATACATCGTATGCTAACGAAGACTGGTTAATAACCCCTGCCATGAACTTATCAGGAAAAACAAATATTAAACTTGCTTTTGATCATGCACGCGGTCCAGCCGGAAGCATTACTATTGGTATCAACGAAGGATATTATACGGTTTGGGTTTCAAATAATTATAATTCAGGTGATCCAACAACAGCGTCATGGACAGAGATTACCGGTGTTATTCATGGAACTACTGCATGGGGATATGTTTCCTCAGGTAATCTGACAATCCCAACTGCAAATTTAAACGCTAATACAAAAATTGCATTTAAGTATAAGAGTATTAATGGCGCTTCTGCTACCTGGGAAATTAAAAATGTTTTAGTAAAATAATATTTTGGATCATAAAAATAAAAACTCCTGTTTGATTCATTTCAAACGGGAGTTTTTTATAATTTTTTTTTCTCAATTTTCATATCAGAGACTCAAAGCATTGAATCTCTACATTAAATACTGTTCACTGATGGATTTGTTTTCCTGAACCCTGAAAATTGTATCGGCAAACATATCAGCAATACTTAAAATTCGTACTTTTGAGCATTTTACGCAATCGAATGGAATTGAGTTGGTAAAAGCAATTTCGGTCAATCCCGAATTCATTATGTTTTCGATGGCCGGACCTGACATAACTCCATGCGATACTATAGCTCTAACGCTACTTGCACCATTAGCCATAATCAAGTTTGCTGCTTTACACAAAGTTCCTGCAGTGTCGGCCATATCGTCAACAATGATAACGTCTTTTCCTTCAACGTCCCCAATAATTCGCATTTCACCTACAATATTGGCTTTTTCGCGGGTTTTATGTCCCAGTACCATGGGTGCATCCAAATACTTGGCGTATGAACCCGCACGTTTTGTGCCACCTACATCAGGTGAAGCAATTACCAGGTTTTCAAGTTGTAGCGTTTTAATATAAGGAACGAATATGGTTGAACCATAAAGATGATCAACCGGTACGTTGAAGAAACCCTGAATCTGATCGGCATGTAAATCCATTGTAATTACTCTATCGACACCAGCTACACTGAGCATGTCGGCAATCAATTTAGCTCCAATTGATACACGCGGTTTGTCTTTTCTGTCTTGTCTTGCCCAGCCAAAATAAGGTATAACAGCAATTATTTTATATGCTGATGCACGTTTTGCAGCATCAATCATCAACAACAATTCCATTAAATTGTCCGAATTTGGAAAAGTAGATTGAATTAGGTAAATGTACTGCCCACGGATAGACTCTTCATAAGAAACTGAAAATTCTCCATCTGAGAAATGTTCAATTTTCATGTTTCCGAGAGGACAACCTAAACTTTTACAAATTTTTTCAGCTAAATAGCGACTGTTAGTTCCTGAAAATACTTTAAACTGAGAAGAAAATTTTGTCATGGATCAAATCTGTTTTTTTGAGTTACAGAAATTTTTTGCAAAAGTACGGAAATAAATTTAAAATAATATCAGTAATTTGATAATATAAAATGTATAGCCTTGTAAATCGGAACTTGTTTAATAAAATATATAATGAGACAATACTATGATAATCAAAACTATGACTTATTCAAAAAAAGTAAAAAAATATATTCTAAATAATTATATCTCATCAAATATTATGTTGTAACTTTCAGATTTAAAGCTTTGTAACATTTGGTTTTATTTGGCAATTTATTTTTTTAGTTTCATATTTTCCCGACCATAATTCTTTTGATATAAAATCAGTTGGTAATTTATTTCCATCATTTTTTGCATGATCCGCAATGCCTGTATTGTATGATAAAGCGAAAAGGTTTTTATGATTTAATAATCAAGATGGCAACTCTAAAATTTTATATCAGCCGGGATTTCAAATTTTTCAGCTGGAATATCAGCGTTTTCTGTTATTTTTGTTGCCTCAAGTAATATTTTCATTCCTCCCATATCTACATTTGTTTTCAGAGCAATGCCTTTCCAAACTAAATAACTACCTTTCATGTTTAATTTTTCGTTATTTATACTGTATTTGGTGCAGGTTTTATCCAAAAACTTTTCTGTACCGATTTTCTCAATTTTCATTTCTTTCTGAATTTCTTCAGTCAGGTTTTCGAAATCAATATTATCGGTACGACCTGTCAGACTGGTTTTGGTACCGGTTTTTTTGTCAGGATCGTAATTGTACGAAAAACCATCTTTCATAACAGTTATAGTATTTATTTTCATTCCCATCATTTCCATGGCCACATCCTGAGTCTCCTTTGCTCCATAATCCTCAAAATACATGGTTTGTGTAGCTTCCATGCCCATTACCTGGGTTTTGTATTCCACCATTCCCGACTTCATAACATATTTGCCTTTTCCGGTTTTCAACCCGGTTTCTGTTTGTCCGTTTTCTGATGCTGGTTTACTATTGCACGAAAGCATAAGTATGCCAAGCAGACTTAAAAATATTATTTTTTTCATATATAATAATGTTGATTTGAGCCTTAATTTAATCTAATTATATTGAAAGCAAATAAATTGTTTATATAAATCGTAAGAATAAAGCTCCTAAAATTGCACCTAAAATTGCATATACTACAATCACTGCAACTATACTTACTACAAAAAAACTCATTTGTTTGTCATCAGGTGTTTTCATTAGGGGCTTTAGTCCAATATATAAAAGGTACAATCCATAAATTCCGGCAATGGTGACTAATAGTGATAACGAAGGAAGGATCATTAAAATACCGGCAACCATCATTGGTGTATACGCGTATGTTACCAATTTGAATGCTTGTTTGAAGTTTTTCTGTGAACCGAAATTAGGTGCGAGATAATCAATTATATAAGCAGTAACAAACGCACCAAGTATTGTGCTGATCAGACTTGTAATTGCCTGCCTAATGCCAAAATCCAATGAGCCAATATGTGTTCCCAATATGTTCTGCCCGATTAAACCAAATCCAATAAATGATGCAATTGCGGGTATAAGGGCTAATGGCAGCAAATAACCGATTGATAGGCTTTTAGGATCAGTTTCTTCCAATTCAATAACTTCCCACTCGGTTTTTGGAGTGAGCAAAATGTTTTTTACACGATCAATTAGTTTCATTTTACAATAAATTTAAAGATTAATAATATGATTATAAATTCAATGAAATCATTATATAAAGAAAGTATTTATATTTAATTGAAAAAGCTATAAATTCGTGATATATAATTAAAAAAATGTGGAATCAATTTATAATTTAATAAATTCAACTCTTCGGTTTAAAGCCTTATTTGCCGGACTGCTGTTTGGAGCAATAGTTTGGCTTTCTCCCATGCCATCCGATTCGAGTCTTGAGGCATCGATGCCAAATGTTTTTATAAGTTCATTTTTAACCGAAGCACCACGTCGTTTCGAAAGATCCAGATTTGAGACATCGCTGCCATCGCTGTCGGTATGTCCAACAATCTTTACCCTTACATTCGGATTTTCTTTCAGTACATCGGCAATTCCCTTCATAGTACCAAATGATTCGGCTTTTACAATGTCTTTATTTACATCGAAATAAATGCCATAACTTACAAGTTTTCCTTCGGTTAATAGTTTGCTTCGCATATCTGGAAGCCCGGTTGCAATCCTCAAGTTAGTA
>JFJP01039182.1_pt1 | contig 14261 bp, 5 predicted proteins | sample 431651 | NCBI WGS metagenome assembly JFJP01 (sample SAMN02602958, study PRJNA72255) | Microbial mat metagenome, whole genome shotgun sequencing project. | biome: fresh water; feature: sink hole; material: water; isolation source: purple microbial (photo- and chemosynthetic) mats found in... | reverse complement strand
GTATATTCTTGGCCGTGTTTCAATTCTTCACCCTCATGGGAAATCGTCAGCAAATCTTTTACGAGATTCATTTTTATGAGGTTCTTGTCGATGCCCGGCACCTCAAGCTCTATCAGGAAAGTTACCTCCTCCTCACTGATATTCACACGGGGAGAATATTGTCGAAATTCAGGACCGTGAAATTTTTCTTGCGGAAATTGTTTTAAAAAGTGGGATATTCCATAACCACCTGCATCATGTTGCAAACAGTTGCCGTTTTTGTTATAAACTTTTAATAGTGTCATAGCTTTAATGATTTAATGATGTTATGAATTTATTTGTAATTTGAGAAAGAGCAATTCAAATTCGATACCAAGGGAATTTCTCATTTCAAAGCGGTGTGAAACAAGTCCAAACACCGTCATTATGACATATTAACAACTGTTTTTAATGTCATTATGGCTTGTTATGGCGAAAATGAAATAAAATACCGATCAGAAAGCATTTGTTAGTACTTTTGCAGAAAAAAAAGAATGCTCCGAATTGATATCATTACGGTTCTGCCCGAGTTGATTGAGAGTCCCATGAATCACTCGATTTTGAAAAGGGCGAAGGCCAAGGGGCTGGCCGAGATACATCTCCACAATTTGAGGGATTTTTCGGAAGACAAGCACAAGCGGGTTGACGACTATGCTTTTAGCGGTGACGCGGGAATGGTAATGAGAATCGAGCCTATCGACAAAGCGATATCATTTTTGAAATCACAGCGGAATTACGATGAGGTCATTTACACCTCGCCAGACGGGCAGCTGTTGAATCAACAAACAGCCAACCGACTGTCGACTCTCGAAAACATCATTATTCTTTGCGGGCATTACAAGGGTGTTGACCAACGGGTAAGAGATCATCTTATTACCATGGAGATCTCCATTGGCGATTACGTATTGACCGGTGGCGAACTGGCAGCGGCTGTAATTACCGATTGTATTGTCAGATTGATTCCCGGAGCCATGTCGGATGAGACCTCCGCCCTTACAGATTCTTTTCAGGATGGACTGCTTGCCCCCCACGTGTACACCCGTCCGGCGGAATACAAGGGATGGAAGGTGCCTGACATTTTAATTTCCGGGAACGAAAAAAAAATAGATGAATGGAAAATAAAAAATTCTCTTGAAAGAACTCGGAGCCTGCGACCCGGGCTATTGGAACATGAGGGAGAATGAACAGTTATCTGAGGATTTTCCTCACAAAGGCAACAGTAAAGTACGACATTAGAAACAAACCTGTAAAAGCCTCCAGGCCAGCGAGTATTCGTATGAAACCCATAGGAACAAAATCGCCATAACCAATAGTAAGATAGGTTACAAAACTAAAATAGAAGGCCTTCCCAATCATTGTGGCGGCTTCGTTATGAACAACGGTTTCAAGAATTGAGGCACTTGTAAACAACTCAGCAAAAATATAAGTAACACTATAAAACACATAAGCAACAACCATCGCCAGCATTACTCTTATTGGATTAGTAGCATACAATCCGGCCTTATCGAAAATTAGCAGTTTGAAACCATAAAAAGGATACATCCACACTGCGCTGATTGGCCGAGCTGAAAGAGAATCTTTGAGATCGGCTTTAGCTTCATGTCTTTTAAACTCAACATATGCCAAATCCTCATCGGTATACTGTCCAGTAACTCTGAAATTTTCCTTAAGCGTTCTGTACTGTTCCGATCTCAGTCGGTGATTAACACCAATCTGACTTTCAATTAGCCGCAATACTTTATTCTGCTCCCAATCGATATAAATTCTACCGATCAGCCTCATTCCCGCGAAATTAATGGTGTCGATCTCCTCAATAAATTCGTAAGGCTTCAGATCAATGATATCCCTGACGATGGTATTGGATAAATCCAGGTATTTGCAATAAGAGAGTCGTATATCGGTATAATGATCGAGATGGCAGGAATTAAGCGAAAGTGATTTGAATTTGGAATTGTAGAAGCTTACGGTACCCGAGCTAAAATCACTTCGCTCGAATGTAACATCAGCGTTTTGAAATTCTGCCTGTTCGAAAGAAAAAGCCCCCTTGCCAAAAGCAGCCTTTTTAAAGCTGAGTTTCCCCTCAAGAAGTTCAGAACCTTCAAAGGATACATCACCGTTACCAAATACAGAGCGGTTAAAGTTAGCCTTACCCCGCCCAAATTCTACGGTTCGAAAATTAATAGCCCCATTGCCAAATTCTGCCTGCTCAAATGTTTTGTCTCCTGTACCGAATTTCGCAAAGTGAAAATCAACCTTGCCAGCCCCCCATCGGGCCACTTTGAAAGAGACATCCCCATCGTTGAACATTGTATTTACAAACGAAACGTCTCCATTGTTGAACTCAAGATTGGTAAAGGTTTTTTTACCGGTTCCAAAATCCGTATATTGAAAGTCTTTTTTACCGGTTCCGAATATTGAATTCTTAAAACTAATTTCAGAGTCTTCGACTTTTACATTCGCAAAATCAAAATTCCCATCTTTAAAATGTATGTTGCTAAAATTAATATCAATTTTTTTAAAGGAGGAATAGTTGAAATTGAATCTTCCTTTAAAAATCCATGAATGCTCGATACTAAAATCCTTCCCAATAAAAGCAGCATAGGAAAAATCAAGAGGAACAAGAGAATCGAAGAAAGCATTTTTTGCAGAGAATCCATGAATGGAAACGGATTGTTTTGGATCGAGTTTTCGTGTTTTCCGAAAATCACTTAGCGAAAACTTATTAATATAACAGTTGTTCAGGTTAATGGGAAGGCCCTCATCGATAAGTCTACAAATGTCGTCAAACTCAACGTGGCCGAGGAGTTCAACAATCGGATTGGAATGTCCCGGCACAACTATTGTAAGTATAGCTGTTTTAGGAAACCGTATACCCTCATCGGTGACAAACTTCAGATTTTTTATTTCTACGCGGTGTGTGCTATGCTCTGAAAACATCTCTTAATAGTAAATGCAATCACAAATTTATCAATTTGTATAACAAAGAGGTACTTCCAAGGGAATATTTACTATTTCCCCCATATTACCTGCAATAAACCTTAGATGTAACTTCGTTTGAATTACTTCATATTTGTGTGCCTGGCAATTTTCTCCAAAAGCTCGGCAGATTTTACGGGTTTCGTGATATAGTCATCAAAGGTCATGTTATACAATTCTTTTTCCGATTGCAAGGCATATGCCGATTGCGCAATGATTGGCAGACCGGGTCGGAATTCTTTAATAAGCTTTGCCGCTGCCTGTCCGTCCATAACCGGCATTTTGATATCCATCAGAACAAGGCTTACATCTTCATTTTGCAAGCAAAAATCCACTGCTTCCTTGCCGTTTCTTGCCGAGAGTATCCTAAAACTCAGATTTTCCAAAAGAATGGTAAGAAACATCAATGATTCCTCATCGTCTTCGGCAATTAAAATTGACAGATTAGCCGTTTCTTCTTTAAATATTGCAGTAACAGGCTCGCTTGCAGGCGGTTCAAAATTAATCTTGGAATTATATGGAATTGTGAAAAAGAAGTGGGAACCTTCTCCAGGCTTTGATTCCATCCAAATTTCCCCTCCCAACATCTCAACGTATGCCTTAGCGATAGACAAGCCAAGTCCAGCCCCCTCATAACCGCTAGATATGCTAGAATCGGCTTGAGCGAAACGGTCAAAAACGGAATTCTGCTTATCGGGGTGGATTCCTATGCCGGTATCTTTAACATAGAACTCAAGCATATCGCCAATTAATTGATAACCAAACTCAATACTGCCTTTCTTTGTGAATTTGATAGCATTTTTAATCAGGTTTGTAAGAATAGCGTATACTTTTTCCTTATCCGTTTTTATTAGGGTTTGGCTTCCCGGAAGAGGGCAATAGAGCGATAATTGGAGGCCTTTGTTTTTCGCCTCCGTTTGAAAGAAATTATAGAGAAAGTCGAGCTGCTCATTGATATTTGTTCGTGAAAACGAAAGTTCCATTTGGCCCGATTCAACCTTTGAAATATCGATAAGGTCATTAATTATGTTCAACATACGGTTCCCGCTCTTCTCGATTATACCGATGTATTTTTGCTTTTCCTCTCCAGTTAGTTTTGCCTCTTTCAGAAGGTCGGCAAAACCGAGTATTCCATTCATAGGCGTACGAATTTCATGACTCATGTTTGCAAGAAAAGCCGATTTGAGACGGTCGCTCTCTTCAGCCCGCTCTTTTGCCAGTTCAAGAGAGAGGTTGTTTTCACGGAGCGCATCTGTTGTGGCAGTAAGCTCCTCGTTAGTGGCAGCAAGTTCCTCGTTGAAGGCTGCTATTTCACTCTCATGTCGCATCCTCTCTGTAATATCGGAAAAAACAACGGCAAACTGGTCCTTTGCAGGCGAAAACGCCCAAGTATCGAAATACCTGCCAATTTCCTGGGCATAGTTTTGATATGAGATCGACTCACCCGTTCGGGCAACATTCCCAAACGTTTCTATCCAGTGAGGCTCGGTATTGGGCATTATCTCTTTTACCGTATGTCCGATCAAATCGGCAGCCTTTGCTCCGGTCAACTTCTCAAAAGCCGGGTTGACCTCGATATACCTGTAGTCAACAGGCTTTCCGTTCTCGTCGTATATCATCTCGTGCAAAGCAAATCCAACAGTCATATTTTCAAAAAGAAGGCGGTATTTCTGTTCCGACTTCCGGAGCTCTTCCTCTATTTTCAGATTATGGGTAAGATCGATATTGGTTCCTACCCACCTGATAGGCTTGCCATTGGAATCTTTAATAATGTTTCCACGGGTCATTATCCAACGCCACTCGCCCGATTTATTGCGTAAACGGTGTTTTACTTCGTACTTGGAGGTTTTGCCATTTAAGTGATCATTAATAGCAGCCTCGATTAGTGCTGCATCATCGGGATGCCAGAGTTTTTGCCAGCCAGAGAATGAATTTTCGACTTCATGATCCTCGTATCCGAGCATGGATTTCCATATTGGGGAGTAAAAAACAGTATCATTTACCATATCCCAATCCCAAAGGCCCGAGCCTGTTCCTGAAAGGGCCAGATCAAAACGAACTTCACTTTCTCGAAGGGCGGCTTCTGCATTTTTACGGTCGGTAATATCAATAAATGTAACGACAACCTGGTGCAGTGTCCCATCGGGCAAAAACTCAGGAAAGGCATTTATCAATACCCATACAACATCTTGTTTAGCCGGGCGAAAAATGCCATGCACCAAATCCTGAATAGGTAATCGTGTTTCAAGAACCCGGGCAATGGGATATTCCCAGGTATTGAGCGGAGTCTGATCTTCATGGGTAAAGTGCCAGTTTGGATCGGTGGCTGTTTTACCTGTCAATTGGTCAATCGACAAACCCAATACCCTGGATGCCTGATCATTTGCGAAAATTATTTTCGTGTCTGCAGCATGAACCACTACACCGGCATGAAGGTTAACCAGCAGGTTTCGTTGGGTCTTTTCGCTCTCATGAAGCGCCTGCTCAATTATCTTTCTTTCGGTAATATCTCTGATTATGAAAACAATACCGATGGGATCGTTGTCGGGGTTTCGCAGGATATTGGCGTTTGCCTCCCCGTAAAAGTAGCTACCATCTTTTCTAACTAGCTGGTATTCTGCCGTTCCAGAAAAATTACCGTTCAGCATTTCCTGTATAAAATATTTGGCCTTTTCACGGTAGTCGGGATGGGTAAATTCGAGCAAGTTTCTTCCAACAATCTCGTCCGAAGATTCATAGCCCCACATGTTCAGGACTTGACTGGAAACATATTGAACTTTTCCATCCAGGGAGGTAATAGAAATTCCATCAGGCAATGTTTCAATAATAGTTCTTAACTTCCCCTCACTTTCCTTAACAGCGTTTTGAACCCGCTTGCTCTCGGTGATATCCTGTATGATGCCAAACACAATACGGTTTTCTTTATCGAAAATTGCCGATGAATGAATGTCGCGTATTTCGCCTGTATCGTGCTTCCTGATTTTAAAATCAAGTTTGTAGGGTTCGCCATTCTTTACAAGGTTTTCAAGGGCTGCATCGAGCAAAGGCCGATATTCGGGCAAAGGAATTTCCCGCAAGACATCGTACCCAAATTCATCCTGATTCAGGCCATACAGTTTTTTTGCACCATCCGAACCTACAAATTGGCGCGAATCGAGGTGCAATTCCCAGTTACCTGTGTCTGAGGCTAGTTCTGCCCGCTTTAACCGTGCTTCGCTAACGCGCACAACTTCTTCTGCTTTCATCCTTCGGGTTAAGTCTCTGGCAACCGCATAAGTCAAGTTGCCGACTGGTCGCGCCCGCCACTCAATAAATCGATAGCTGCCATCGATACTTCGGTATCGGTTGGTAAAATTCAACACTTCTTCATCTTTTCCCAAAGTTGCCATTGCATCCAAGGTAGCCTGCATATCATCAGGATGCACAAATTCAAGAAAAGATTTCTTTTCCAATTCGCTAACACTGAAGCCGAGGGTTTTCTCCCATTCCTTGTTAACCCGTATGAAGTTCCCCCGATTGTCGGCTATGCACAAAAGATCAAGAGCTGAGGTAAAATACCTGTCAAGCTCAAGCGTTTTAGCTTGCAACTCTTCTTCAACTTTCTTGCGGTCGTTAATATCCCTGGCTGTGCCGTTAATGCCGATGACCTTTCCCGATTCATCCTTTACAGGGTTCATATTTGATACGTGCCATTTCCAGGTTCCGTCAGAATGCCTTATCCTATACTCCAAGCCAGTTTGTCTATGCCCTGTTTCAAAGCAAGTCTGCACTGCTTTTTGGCAACGTGCAATATCTTCACTATGAATAAGCGGGACGAATGAACGTCCATATACCTCTGAGGCCGAATGGCCGAGAAGCAATGGCCAGGAAGGGGAAACAAAAGTAAAGATACCTTCAGGAGAAAGAGTATAACTAATGTCCTGAATGTTTTCGCTTAAAAAACGATATTTCTCCTCACTCAGAGCAAGGGCTTCCTTAAGTTGTTCATTGCCATTGGACGATTTTAAAGTCACGATTTCCTTCTTTAATTCGGATAGCTCAACTTCCAACTCCTCGTAGGTCGGTTTACTAATTTTCATTGTATTGATTTAGGCCTGAATTCAACAAAAAGGTTTTTCGCGCTAAAGAAAAATTTAATCCTTTATTATTGAGCTGCTTATGCTATTATATCTTTATAGGCAATGTTAAACAAATAAACTGAAAATTTCTCAAAATCAAAAAAAATGTGCCGTTGCAATCAGAAAAAAACAGTACTTCCCGGCTAACTTCAGTTCCGCTTATCGATTTTTCGATGGCATATATCGGCATAAGGGCAATAATTGCAGTTTTTCAATTTTTCGGTTTGGTCAAATGGAATTTCCTTATCCATGAGTTCCGCGAGGACGGCTTGAAGGCTTTCTTCAAATGGTCCTGCATTCTCCAGGATATTAAATTGATCATTGTCCATTTGCACCATCGGAGAGAAATCCTGTTGGAACAAATGCCTTGTAATATACAATCCTGGACTTATTACCGTCTCCTGGCTTTGCTTACCATACAGCCAGCTATACAAAAGGGTTTGCAAAGCAGGTTTGTTCCGTTTTTCCAATCCACGGTCAAATAGAGCCTCTATGCTCTTGAATTTTGTATCAGCTTGTCCGGTTTTATAATCGATAATCCGAACCACCCCGTTTTTCCTGTCTACCCTGTCAATTTTCCCTCCCATTCGAATTTCAAAGCGGGAGTCGCCTCCCCCGGTAACAACAGAAAAAACATACTCTTTTTCCAGACTTATAATTTCGAAGGGAGCGTAATCCCTGTCGATTTGAAGGATTCGTGTCAAATAGCGCTTCAGCACTTCATACACAATGATATTCCTTCCTTCGGGATTAACCTCCATATCAGCATCCCCTGATTTGTAATATTCTTTTCGGAAGGCATTATCGAGGGTTTCCCTGATATGATCCGGATCAAGCAATTTCTCAAAATCTTCAGGCTTGATCCATCCTCCTTCAAAGCTCTTGTAATTGGCATACATAGCTTCATGGAGAAGGTTTCCAAAAGTATCGGCCTCTATATCCTCACTGATCGTATCCAGCTCGCGGAGTCCGGCCACATGGTTGAAATAGAACTGTAACCGGCAGTTTATATACGAATTCAGTGCCGAAGGCGAGAGGTATTTTTTTGTTTCACCAGAATACTTCCCGAGTATTTTGTAAATCGCCGGGGTTTTCATAATGCTGATGGGCACTGCATCCCGACCGCTGATGTTGAAGCCAATACTCCTGAACTTTGTTACAAAACGCGGGTCGTAGAGAATCTGATAGATATAACGGCTTTTCTCCCCAGAGTTTAGCCCATCGGATTTGCTGTTGAAGAAAAGCGAAACTTTCTTCGACCGCTGCATCAGACGGTAGAAATAGTACGCATAAATAGCATCCTGGTCCTCACGCGTAGGCATACCATAGGCAAAGCGGAGGTTATGTGGAATGTAGCTGAACGACTGCTGGGAACGGGGCATGATGCCATCGTTCATGGAAAGGAATACCAGATTGGTGAAATCGAGCAATCTTGATTCCAGTATGCCCATAATCTGAAGTCCGGCCAAGGGCTCACCCTCGAAAGGGATCCTCAGGTTTCTAAGGATCTTTCTGAATACACGAGAAAAAGTGTCGATGTTTACCAACTGTTCATTTTCCTCAAAAATCCCCTTCAGCTTATTCAGTCGGGTTAGCAGGTGAAAGATATACTCCTTTTCAAGTTTATTGTGAAGGTCTTGCCCCTCACGACCAATCATACCCGCGATTTCAAGCAGAACAGTCCGTATATAGTCGATCAGTGCGCCGGTTCCCTCCACTTTCCTGAAAATCCGCGAGAGGATCTCACTCCCCTTGAAAAAGGAAATATCGAGGTACATGTAGTTTCTGGCGTGTATTTCGCCAATCAGCTCCAGTACTTTCTCTTCATAGGCAAGCTTAAGGTACTGGTGATTGAGAATGGAAAGCACATCCCTGAAATAAAACTTGTCCTTTCGTTTTCCCCGGTGGGAGGAACTGTTTTTCTGCATCCGCAGCAGCTGGTCCACAAAGCTGAAAACAGGAGTGCTGCTCATGGGGTAACCCATGGTGATGTTGATATCCTCAACATTCCCTGGCATCGAAGTAAGAACAGGTATCAGAAGATCCTCATTGCCGAGAATCAGGGCGGTATGGTTGAAATTCACCAGGTCGCTGCCGTTCTCCTGCTGCAACAAGGTGTTTAAATATTTGGCCTGGGTAATATCAGAGGGGAGTTCATAAATATTGACTTCACGGGCATGGATGTTGTCAAAACTTTCGAGCACGATGTCAGGCGGAAACTCTTCCAGATTGAGTCTCATAAACCTACCCGCTTCCCTCACCCCATCGTTCACATAATAGCTGTCGTAATCCCAGAAAAACCTGGCTTTCCCGGAGTTTCTCAGATAACGGAACAGCTCCCTTTCGGCTTTGTTAAGCGCGTTAAACCCGCAAATAATTGTTTTTTCCCAGGGGATTTCAGGAAAGATCCCAGCTTTAATATTATTGGCAACTTCCCGGTAAATCATCCCTTCATAGGCAAGGCCCTTTTCCTTTAAATTCTTATTCAGGCGCAGGTAAACTTTGTACAGTATGTTCCATATTTTCAGAAATGATTCTTTTTGTACCGAAAGCTCCTTGCTCATAAAAAAGCCCCAGAATTTCCGGATGGTTTCCTTTTGCTCCTCGGTGAGGTCGAAGTGGCTGTCGATTTCCTTCAGATCGCGGATATTCTGGTAAATGGAAGAGGCGTCCACCAGGTATTTGTCGATATCGTCGAAGTCGGAGATCATCATTTCGCCCCATTGCCAGAACTCGTCGAGACTTTCGGGCATTTCGGCAGAATGGCGGTAAGCCTCATAAACTTCAAAAACCAAATCTACCGGATCGGCAGGCTGCAACTCGGAAAGCTGCTGCACGAATTCATTTATCGTAAAGATCCGGGGACTCCACATCGTTTTACCGGCAGCAGCAGCAAGGTATTTCTTGAAAAACAGTCCTGCCCGACGGTTGGGGAACACCATGCATACTTCGGCCATATTACCGCCATAATCCTTGAGCAGAGTCTCCGCCAGGGTTTTAAGAAAGGGTTTTGTATTGTTCATTTCGTGGGATGATAAAGTTTGCCCTGCCAAGTGTCGTTTTTTTCAAGGAGTTCTTCGAAGCGACTCAGAACCCTGTCGTAGCGAAGCGACCATGTTGGATTGGCGCTGAATCGCGGAGGTACCTCCCCTGCTATCCTTTCGATAACGAATGCGGGATTGAGTTGCTCCACAATTTCCATCATAAGCTGAAGGTATTGGTCAATATCCGGCAATTCGAAGCTCCCGGGACTGAACTCAAATTCTTTTGCCATGGCTGTACCTTTAATGATCTGCAGCTGGTGGAATTTTATAGTGTTCAGGGGAAGAGCGGAAAGGGTGACGGCCTGCTCCAATATTTCCTGCCGTGATTCGCCGGGCAAGCCGATAATCATGTGTCCTCCGGTACGGATATTCCTTTTCTTCGACTCTTCGAGGGCCCACACCGTCTTTGCAAAATCGTGTCCACGGTTAATCCTCAGCAGGGTTTTATCATAACAGGATTCAATCCCGAATTCCACAATTACATAAACTTTCCGGCTTAACTCTCCAAGATAATCGAGTATTTCCTCATTCACACAGTCGGGCCGTGTGCCGATCACCAGGCCGATAACGTCGGGGAACTCAAGAGCCTCCCCGTACAACTTGCGAAGGGCCGAAACAGGAGCATAGGTGTTTGAATATGCCTGAAAATATGCAAGGAATTTCCCGGCTCTCCGATACCTTTTGCTGTGAAATTCGATTCCCTCGCGGATCTGCAGAGCAATATTCTTTTCGGGATTGCAATATGAGGGGTTGAAAGCGTTGTTGTCGCAATAAGTACAACCTCCGGTTCCAACTGTACTGTCGCGGTTCGGACAGGTAAAGCCTGCATCAATGGCCAGTTTCTGTACCCTTCCCCCGAAACTCCTTTTAAAATATTCCGTGTAGGAGTTAAACCTCCGATCGTGTCCCCAGGGATATTCAGGCATCATTCCTAACCTCCTCACATTTATCGAGCATGAGATACCAGATATAGCCTTTAACGTTCGCGTAGCCAATCTCATGCAAGAGGTTCATATATTTCTTAAGCTGGGCAGAATAGGCAGGATTTTCGTGGGATCCGAACTTGTAATCCACCACCACGGCATCGTTTCCCTTCACAATAACCCTGTCGGGACGGTATTCCTGACCTCCCCCGGTAAGAATTTCCCTTTCGGAGAAAACCTTCCATCCGGGACTAAAAAGGTTTTCAACAGGAGAGTTGGCGAGTTTGGTGCCAAGCAAAAGAGAAAGTTCTTTTTGCTTCGATGCATCGATTTTCCCTTCCAGATAAGCAACTTTAACAGCTTTCTCAAGGTCACCGGGGTATAAAACATTTGATAGAATGCCATGCATAATGATTCCGTAATCGATGTCGCCGGTTTCGGGTGTATCCAAGGCGAAAAACTCCTCGCTCCGATATCTGAGCCTAACTTTTTTAGGAAACCCGGCCACTGGATAGTCACAAAATACCTCAGCGAGTGCCTCCCCCGAAAAATCCCTGCCAGATTTGGGTTTGGGAGTGCCATACTCGAAAAGAACTTTGGGAACATGATGCATGTTTTCAGTCATTACTGTTGGGAAGTCCTGCGCTTTACCCATGGTAGCTTCAAGAGCTGAGTGCAGCAAATCGCCGATATCTTTTATTTTTCCCTCAGGAGAAGCAAAAACATACAATTCATCGATTGCTCGCGTAAAAGCTACATAAGCGAGATTAAGACTATCAACAAAAGAGTGCAACATCTCCATAAAGTAGTCGCCTGAAAAAACAGTGTGCGCCAAACCGGAACCGTAGTTTACCGGCACAAAGGGAAGGAGGTTAAAGGGCGCCTCATCGGTTTTGCACCAGAGAAAGTTGTTAAGGGCGGCCGATGGTTCAAGATCCCAATTGCAAAACGGTAGAATTACGACCGGGAATTCAAGTCCTTTTGCCTTGTGAATAGTGAAAATACGGATGGCGTCCTGCTGCTCGGAGATATTGAGGGTTTCTTTGCTGCCCAGTTCTTCCCAGTTCTCCAAAAATGCATTTAGGTCGGACGCTTCTTTTTTCATAAACCCAAGCACGATATCCTGAAAAGCCTGGATGTAGGGAATGTCTTGTTTGCCCTGGTTAAGTTCGAAAATCGAGCAAAGACTTTCAACCAGCTCAAAGAGCGACAGATGGCGCAGTCTCTCATGCTGGGCATTCAGCTTGCCGAATATCGCTGAAAAGCTAGGGGAATGATCTTCGGTTTCCCCTGAGAAAACAAGATCGATGTCGGTGGGAATATCTACACCCTCGCTAAGATAGCGGAGAAACTCGTGTTTTATAAAAGCCTCGTTCAGGCGGTCGGAAGGGTTGCGCATCCGTTTCATTACTGCCACAAGAAGCTGTACAGCCGGATTGGTTGCTATAAAAAGGGAATCGTTGGAGATCACGTTAAAATTAAAGCCCGTGAGGTCGGCAGCGTTTCGGTTTTTGTATTCCAGCAACAGGTTGGCAAGCTGCTTCCCCTCCTCCCCTTTCCTGACGAGCAGGGCGATGTCGCCGGCATGGTATCCGCGCTTTTGAAGATCGATGATGATGCCGGGAAGCTCCCGGGCAATTTTTTCGAGGTATTCGTCTTTATTGCTGCTCTTTTCTAGAAACGAAAACCTCACATACCCCCCGCTGTTCAGTGATTTTTTGGGGATAAGCTGAGCAGATTCGGAATAAGCAGTTGTAATCATGTCGGCAAGTGTGGCGAATGCCTCGCTATGATTTGATTCGGAAGTAGCACCGAGAAATTTTTCCCTGAGCAGATGAGGAGCAGAAGAAAAAACAGCGTTGTTGAATCGGATGATGTTCTCCGAACTCCGATAGTTTTCGCGCAAAGGGTATTCCTTGTAAAACTGGGGAAAATTCTTCTCCACCTGGCTGGCAAGAATCTTCCAGTCGGAATTCCGCCAGCGGTAAATCGACTGTTTCACATCCCCAACTACGAGACTATCGTGATTGGAAGCCAGACCGTTAAGTACCAGTGGTTTGAAGTTGCTCCACTGAAAAACCGAAGTGTCCTGAAACTCATCGAGCATAAAGTTGCTGAAGAAATTCCCGGCCTTCTCATATACAAACGGGGCCTCATTGTCTGCGATTATCTCGTTGAGGAACTCGGAAGAATCCGAAAGCAGGAACAGGTTTTTCTCAGTGGTGATTTCACGCACCTTTACCGAGAGGTCAGAAAGTATGCCGTAAGCATAGATAAACCTGCGTATTTCCATTGCGGTCCAAAAATGCTCGAAATTTTTCCCCGAGTAGTCTATTGCCTCTTTGAGAAGCTCATTCAAGCCCTGGTTGTATGCCGAGAGTATGGCATCTTTGCTCGGAGACGATTTCGAAAACCAGGCCTCGGGGTTATCGACGGCTTTGAGCGGGCGGGACAAAGGCCTGTACTTTTCAAAATCCTTTTTTGTGCCCGACTGAATGCTAAAAAAGAAGCTCAGCGCACCGGATTCCCCATAACTGAAATCGGAGGGCTCAAGTCCGTTTTCACGAAGGATATCAAGGGCATCTTTTGAGATACGAAGCAAATGGTTTCTGAAGATTTGTATTTCCTTCAGCAGGATTTTCTGATACTCCTGCACCTGACTGGGGGATTTGTCGCTTTGACTTGAATAACGTGAGAGGTTTCTGTAATTCTCTTTGAAAATTTCCTTCCCCAGGCTCATCAGGTCGGCCTTGAGGTTCACGTTTTTGCCGTCCATAATCTCCTCTTCGGCAAACTGGATAAGCCACTCGCGAAGCAATTGGTTCTCGTCCATCGAATACAAAAGATTATCTACCGCCTCGCTGAGCACCCGACTGTTATTGAGTTCGAGGTTATAGCCTGCCTGAAGGCCGATTTCACGTGTAAAGGCACGTATCACCATTTGGAAGAACTTATCGATTGTACCCACCGAGAAGCGGCTGTAATCGTTAAGGATGTAATTCAAGATGCGCCCGGAACGCAGGCAAACATCCTCCTCAGCAATTTTGTAGGTGGATGAAAGATGCTCCAGATATACAGGTTTTGAAGGCGACGAAGCATTATGAACCGATAACTTGTAAAGGGTTTCCATAATCCTGTTTTTCATTTCCGCGGCAGCCTTGTTGGTGAAGGTCACAGCAAGA
>JFJP01005680.1_pt1 | contig 14261 bp, 9 predicted proteins | sample 431651 | NCBI WGS metagenome assembly JFJP01 (sample SAMN02602958, study PRJNA72255) | Microbial mat metagenome, whole genome shotgun sequencing project. | biome: fresh water; feature: sink hole; material: water; isolation source: purple microbial (photo- and chemosynthetic) mats found in... | reverse complement strand
CGCGTGGCAGGTCAGTTCAATTCAGTCGAAGACCTGCGCGCCCTGCCGATTCGTGGCGCTGATCGACAAATACGCCTGGGCGACATTGCCGAGATCAAGCGCGATTACGTCGATCCGCCCACGGTCAAGGTGCGCTTTCAGGGCGACGAGGTGATTGCACTGGGCGTGTCGATGACCAAGGGCGGCGACATCATCGCTTTAGGCAAGTCGCTCAAGCTGGCTGCCGCGCAGATTGAAAAGAGCTTGCCGCTGGGCGTGACACTGGCGCAAGTGCAAGACCAGCCCAAGTCGGTGGCGACCTCGGTGAACGAGTTTGTGCGTGTGCTGATCGAGGCGGTGGCGATTGTGCTGGCGGTCAGTTTCATCAGCTTGGGGCTGCACCGGCGCGCGGGCCAGCACGTTTGGTACCGGGGCTGGACGCTGGACATGCGCCCCGGACTGGTGGTGGGCATCACCATTCCGCTGGTGATGGCGATGACCTTTCTGGCGATGCATTACTGGGGCATCGGGCTGCACAAAATCTCGCTGGGCTCGCTGATCATCGCGCTGGGTTTGCTGGTCGATGACGCCATCATCGCAGTGGAAATGATGGTGCGCAAGATGGAAGAAGGCTTTGACAAGGTGCGCGCCGCCACCTTTGCGTACGAGATCACCGCCATGCCGATGCTCACCGGCACACTCATCACCGCCGCCGGTTTTTTGCCGATTGGCATTGCCAAGTCGATGACCGGTGAATACACCTTTGCCATTTTTGCGGTGACGGTGATTGCGCTGTGCCTGAGCTGGATCGTCTCGGTCTATTTTGTGCCCTATTTGGGTGTGCGCTTGCTCAAGGTGCCGCCGCATGTGGTGGCGCACGCGCAAGCGGGTGGCGCGGCGGACCATGAACACGACATGTATGACACGGCGTTTTACCGGGCCTTTCGCCGCGCGGTGAATGCCTGTGTGCGGCATCGCTGGATCACCATTGGCGTGACATTGGCGCTGTTTGGCCTGGGGATTGCCGGCATGGGCCGGGTGCAGCAGCAGTTCTTCCCGGATTCGAGCCGACCCGAGATTCTGGTGGATTTGTGGTCGGGCGAGGGCAGCTCGTTTGCCGCCACCGAAGCCGTGGCCAAACGGGTGGAAGCGCGGCTGATGGCCGAGCCTGGCGTGTTGTCGGTCACGCAGTGGGTGGGCTCGGGCGTGCCGCGCTTTTATTTGCCCCTGGAGCAGATTTTTCCGCAGACCAATGTGTCGCAACTGATTGTGGTGCCCAAGGATTTGCCGACGCGCGAAGTTCTGCGGCGCACCCTGCCTGCCGTGTTGGCACAGGAGTTCCCGGAAGTGCGCGGCCGCACCACACTGCTGGCCAACGGCCCGCCGGTGCCTTACCCGGTGCAGTTTCGGGTGGTGGGGTCTGACCCGCTGGTGTTGCGCCAGCACGCCGACGAGGTGAAGGCGGCGATGCGCGCCAGCCCCAACACCCGGGGCGTGAATGACAACTGGAACGAATCGATCAAGGTCATGCGCCTGGAAATCGACCAGACCAAGGCGCGTGCGCTGGGCGTGTCAAGCCAATCAATCGCGCAGGCCGCCAAAACCATTCTGAGCGGATCGACCGTCGGTCAGTACCGCGAGGGCGACCGGCTCATCGACATCGTGCTGCGCCAGCCGCTCGATGAGCGCAACGCGATCACCGACATTGCCAATGCCTACCTGCCCACCGCCTCGGGCAAGTCGGTGCCACTCACCCAGATTGCCCGGCCGGTGTTCACCTGGGAGCCCGGTGTGATGTGGCGCGAGGGGCGCGACTACGCCATCACCGTGCAAAGTGACATTGCCGAGGGGCTGCAAGGTGCGACCGTCACCAACCAGTTGTTGCCGCAACTGCGTGCGCTGGAGGCCAAGTGGGCGCAGGGCGGGCAGGGCACTTACCGCATCGACGTGGCCGGTGCCGTGGCCGAAAGCTCAAAGGGCTCGGCCTCGATCGTCGCCGGGGTGCCGGTGATGCTGTTCATCACCTTCACGCTGTTGATGCTGCAATTGCACAGCTTCAGCCGCGCCATGCTGGTGTTTCTGACCGGGCCGCTGGGCATTGCTGGCGTGGCCGGGGCTCTTCTGTTATTGAACCGGCCGTTTGGCTTTGTGGCGCTCTTGGGTGTGATTGCGCTGATGGGCATGATCCAGCGCAACTCGGTGATTTTGATCGACCAGATCGAGCAGGACCGCGCCCGTGGCGTGCCGGCGTGGGAGGCGATTGTGGAGTCAGCGGTGCGCCGCCTGCGTCCGATTGTGCTGACTGCGGCGGCGGCCGTGCTGGCGATGATTCCGTTGAGCCGCTCGGTGTTCTGGGGCCCGATGGCGGTGGCCATCATGGGCGGGCTGATCGTGGCCACGGTGCTGACGCTGCTGGCGCTGCCTGCCATGTATGCGGCGTGGTTCCGGGTGACACCGCAATCGCGTTGAGGCCGCGCGAGCTGCTTGTGGCCGACCTTGATGGACAATGCACCCGCTGTGATCAAGGAATTTTCATGACCCAGGTAGTGATTGCGGGTGGTGGCATCGGCGGTTTGTCGGCGGCGCTGGCGTGTTCCAGGGCCGGTGCTGCGGTGTCGCTGTTTGAGCGCTCGGCGCAGTTTTCGGAAGTCGGGGCTGGCATTCAGCTCGGTCCCAATGCCATGCGTGTGCTGCACGGATGGGGCTTGCAGGAGGCATTGGCCCAGGTGGTGGCGTTGCCGACCCAATTGCAGGTGCGGCATGCCTTGTCAGGGGATGTGGTCGCCAGTCTGCGTCTGGGTGATCAGGCGGTGCAGCGTTATGGAGCGCCCTACGCCACCATCCATCGAGCCGACCTGCATGGCTTGCTGGTGCAAGCCTTGCAGCAGCAAGCCAAGGTCAGCTTGCATCTGAATCGTGCTGCGGTTGCGCTACGCGACAGCAGCGCGGGCGTCGAACTGCAACTGGCCGATGAACACTGGGTGCCGGGTGATTTGCTGGTTGCGGCCGACGGTGGTTTTAGTGCGCTGCGCCAAATGCTTCTGGCCGACGGTAGCCCGCAGCCCACCGGCCATCTGGCCTATCGGACGATGCAGCGCCAAAGCGACTTGCCGCGCCAGTTGCGCAGTCAGCAAGTCACGATCTGGCTCGGCCCAAAGCTGCATGTGGTGCAGTATCCGGTGCGCCAGGGTGAATGGCTGAATGTGGTTGCGATCGTCCACGGGCAGGTGCAGGGTGACATGTCGCATTGGGACCACAGTGCCAATGGCAAAGACTTGCAGCAGGCGCTCGCCGCGACCTGTGTTCCTTTGCGCGACCTGATTGCCGCGATTGAGCCATGGCGGTTGTGGCCACTGAGCATTCGTCCCCCGATGACGGCTGCAGAGCAACAAGCGCGCGGCCGGGTGGCCTTTTTGGGTGATGCGGCGCATCCGATGGTGCCTTATCTGGCGCAGGGCGCGGCCATGGCGATTGAAGATGCGGCCGTGCTGGCCCGGGTGCTGGGCGAGCCCGGACCGAAGCAAACCGTCGAGCGCTTGCACCTGTATGCCCAAGCGCGCTGGCAGCGCAACGCCCGGGTACAGGCGCGAGCGATTGAAAACGGCAAGATTTTTCATGCCACCGGGTTCAAGCGCCTCGGGCGCGATGTTGCCCTGCGCACCCTGGGCGAGTACTTGCTGGACCAGCCATGGCTCTATGGCTGGCAGCCAACTGACGCTGCTGTTTGACCACAGGGCCAGGCGGGGCGCCGGGGCGACTGCTGGTTGTTGTTAAGATAAGAATTATTCTTGTTTGTTTTGGTTATGACATTGACTTCATCTGCCTCGCCCCCAGACCCTGTTGCGATCGGTTTGCATCAATTGCCCTGCCACACGCCCGCCCTGGTGCTGGGTATGAACCCCACCCGTGACGAAGAAGAGCGCAGCATCGCCTTGCGTCTGCTTGAGATCGGCTTTTTGCCCGGCGAACAGGTGCGGGTGATTGCGCATGGCATGCCGGGTCATGACCCGCTGGCGGTGCGCGTGGGGCACACCACCTTTGCATTGCGCAGCCATGAGGCGGCTCTGGTGCAGGTGAGTTTGCCGGCCACGGCAACAGACGCATCGCCATGACACAAGCCCAGCATGTGCGCTCTGATCTGCGGGTGGCCTTGTTGGGAAACCCCAACTGTGGCAAGACGGCCTTGTTCAATCTGTTGACTGGCAGCCACCAAAAGGTGGCCAATTACGCAGGTGTGACGGTTGAGCGCAAGGAGGGGCAGTTGCAGACTGCCAGCGGCAGGCGTGTCACCGTGCTGGACCTGCCCGGCGCTTACAGCTTGAATGCGTTGAGTGCCGACGAGCAGGTGACACGCGATGTGGTGCTGGGTCGGCGTGCCAGCGAACCTCTGCCTGATTTGTTGGTATGTGTGGTGGATGCCACCAATTTGCGGCTCAATTTGCGTCTGGTGCTGGAGGCGCGCGCACTCGGTGTTGGGGCGGTGTTGGCACTGAATATGTGCGATTCGGCTCGTCGTGAGGGAATTTCTGTGCAGCGGGAGGTGTTGTCGCGCGAACTGGGTCTGCCGGTCTTGCAGACGGTGGGCATCCGTCACGATGGCGCACAGGAGCTGTTGGACTATCTGGATGCGGTGCAGCCGGTCTCGAACACCGGGATCACGACCGAGTCCTGGCATGGCTCCAGCGTTCAGGACGTGATGCGGACCCAGCAAGAGGTACGCCGCATCATGCAATTGGCGGTGCAGGAGCCAGTGGATAGCTTGCACGCTGACGATGTGATCGACCGGATTGCGTTGCACCCGGTGTGGGGCATGGTGCTGCTGGCAATGACCCTGTTTTTGATGTTTCAGGCGGTCTATAGTTGGGCGGTCTGGCCCATGGACGGCATCAAGACGGCGCTGCAGGCGCTCAGCGGCGTGATTCAGGGTGGCATGGCCGAGGGGCCGTTACGCAGTCTGCTGGTGGACGGCGTACTGGCTGGCGCAGGCGGTGTGCTGGTTTTTCTGCCGCAGATCCTGATCTTGTTTTTTTTCATTCTGGTGCTGGAGGATTCTGGCTATTTGCCGCGCGCGGCCTTCATGCTCGATCGGGTGATGGGCACGGTGGGCTTGTCAGGGCGCTCTTTCATTCCCTTGCTTTCCAGCTTTGCCTGCGCCGTGCCTGGCATCATGGCGACCCGCACCATCACGCACTGGCGCGACCGCCTGGTGACGATCATGATTGCGCCCTTGATGACCTGCTCGGCGCGCCTGCCTGTGTATGCCTTGCTGATTGGTGCGTTCATTCCGCAGCGGGAGGTGGCAGGGCTGTTCAACCTGCAAGGCCTGGTGATGTTTGGGCTTTACCTTGGCGGCATTTTGTCGGCCATGGCGGTGGCTGGTGTCAGCTTGCTGTGGCGCCGTAGCGCCCGACCGACGCCCCTGGTAATGGAGCTCCCATCGTACCGATGGCCTGCGCCGCGCAATCTGTTACAGGGCTTGTACGAACGCGCCAGCATTTTTGTGCGCCGTGTCGGCGGCATTATCCTGGCGCTGATGGTCTTGTTGTGGTTTTTGTCGAGCTACCCCAGTGCGCCTGCCAATTCGACGGGCGCGGCGATCAGTTACAGCTTTGCCGGGCAACTCGGGCATGCGCTGGAGTTTTTGTTCGCCCCGATTGGTTTCAATTGGCAAATTGCGATCGCGCTGGTGCCGGGAATGGCTGCGCGCGAAGTGGCGGTGGGCGCGTTAGGCACGGTGTACGCTTTGTCTGGTTCTGGCGAAGACGTTGCGGAGCAACTCGCGCCGCTGATTGCCCAGAGTTGGTCCCTGGCAACTGCGTTGTCACTGCTGGTCTGGTTTGTGTTTGCGCCACAGTGCATATCGACGCTGGTGGCGGTGCGTCGCGAGACCAATTCCTGGCGCTACCCCTTGCTGATGGCTGCCTATCTGTTTGGCCTGGCGTATCTGGCAAGCTTTGTGACCTATCGGATCGCTCTTGGATGGGGGCTCTGAATCATGATGCAAACACTGCTTGTGAGCGTTCTGGTCGCGGTCGCGGCCTTGTATGCCTTGTGGTATGTCGCACCCGTGGCAGTGCGGCAACGTCTGGCGCGATGGCATGTGGCGTTGGGGCGGTCGCCACGGCAAAGCAATTGCAGTCAGTGTGGCAAGTGTGGCGCAGCGACAGCCACCGAAGCGGATGGTGCATCCTGCCCTGCTCCACAGGTCATCGCCTGGCCGCAGCACCGCCAGCGGCGATGACGGGCTGAAATGGCGTTGGTGGGCCGGGGGCAAAGGGCTGGTCGTGTGCCGGTCAGCGGTTGCTACGCACCGGTGAATCGGTAAAGATGCCCCAGTCAGGGCCCGGGGTCGATTTGGGTGGCGCGTATGTACTGAACTCGGCCGAGTAGTACAGGCCCAACCCGACCAGGATGATGAAGACGATGGCGCCAACGACCAGTTTCAGCACGGTCACCCACAGCTTGGGGTCTTTCTTGTCAGGCATGATGGTCTTTCAGCGGCTCAGTCCTGACGGCCCAGGAGCAGGAATTCCATCAAGGCCTTTTGCACATGCATTCGGTTCTCGGCTTCGTCCCAGACGACGCTTTGCGGGCCGTCGATCACCTCTGCGGCGACTTCTTCACCACGGTGCGCGGGCAAGCAATGCATGAACAGTGCCGCTGGTTGGGCCACGGCCATCATGTCGGTGCTGACACGCCAGGCGGCAAAGGCCTGTTTGCGCACCTCGTTTTCAGCTTCAAAGCCCATGCTGGTCCAGACATCGGTGGTGACCAGGTCGGCGTGATTGCATGCAGCCATTGGATCGCTATAAGTACTATAGCTGTCAGCGCTTATTCCATGAGGTCCAGAGGCTATTTTGTTGCATATTTCATAGCCGCTGGGCGTGCTGATGTTGACCCTGAACCCGAGCAGCGTGGCGGCCTGCAGCCAACTGTTGGCCATGTTGTTGCCGTCGCCCACCCAGGCCACGGTCTTGCCTTCGATCGGGCCACGGTGCTCGATGAAGGTGAAGATGTCGGCGAGAACCTGGCACGGGTGAAACTCGTTGGTCAGGCCATTGATGACCGGCACGCGCGAGTACTCGGCAAATCGTTCGAGTTTGGTTTGCTCGTAGGTTCGGATCATCACCAGGTCGGCCATGCGACTGATGACGCGCGCACTGTCTTCAATGGGCTCGGCGCGCCCCAGTTGACTGTCGCCGGTGGTCAGGTGCACCACGCTGCCCCCCAATTGGTACATGCCAGCCTCAAAGCTGACCCGGGTGCGTGTCGAAGCCTTCTCGAAAATCATGGCCAGAGTACGGTCCACCAGCGGCTGATGCCGAGTGAAGGTTTTGAACTTGGCCTTGATAAAGGCCGCACGAGTCAGGATATAACGGGTCTCGTCAGCGCTCAGGTCGGAAAACTGAAGGTAATGGCGCAGCGGCGGTGCTCCTTTGGGAATCGTGCTGGCGGGGCCTTGGTCAGCCGGATTCATGCGGGCTCCTTCAAGAAAGCGGAAATCAGCGGGCACAGGATGGAGATGATTTCATCGGCCTCGGACAACGTCAGGATCAGGGGAGGAACCAGACGTACCACGCTATCGGCGGTGACGCTGATCAGCAGACCGGCATCAGCCGCGCGCTGGGTCAAGACGCCGCAAGCGCGCACCAGTTCGATGCCCAGCATGAGACCCTGTCCACGCACTTCCTTCACCGCGCCGCTTTGCAACTCAGTGGCCAGAGCGGCACTCAAGCCAGCCGATAAATAGTCTCCTATGGTCTGCGCATTGGCCAGCAGGCCTTCTTCTTCCATGATGCGGATTGTTTCAACGCCCGCCCGCATGGCCAGCGGGTTGCCACCAAAGGTCGTGCCGTGATTGCCGGGCTGGAACACCTGAGCCGCCTTGGGGCCGGCCACGACCGCACCCACGGGCACGCCTGAGCCAAGGCCTTTGGCCAGCGGCATCACATCCGGAACGATGCCTGCCCATTGGTGGGCAAACCACTTGCCGGTTCGACCCATGCCGCACTGAACTTCATCGATCATCATGAGCCAGTCGCGCTCGGTGCACAGTGCGCGAACCGCGCGCAAATAGTCCAGATGCATCGGGTTGATGCCACCTTCACCCTGGATTGCCTCAAGAAAAACGGCGACGATGTTCGGGTTGTTGTCGGTCGCGACCTTCAGAGCGCCGATGTCGTTGACAGGTACCCGGATGAAGCCCGGCACCAGCGGGCCAAAGCCAGCCTGAATTTTGGGGTTGCCGGTGGCGCTCAGCGTGGCAATGCTGCGGCCATGAAAAGCTCGTTCATACACCACGATTTCGGGTCGTTCGATGCCCTTGTCATGGCCAAACTTGCGCGCCAGCTTCAGGGCTGCCTCGTTGGCTTCCAGGCCGGTCGAACAAAAGAACACGTTGGACATGCCAGACAGCTCAACCAGCTTGTGCGCCAGGACTTCCTGGTCCGGCACATGGTAGTAATTGCAGCAATGGATCATCTTGGCGATCTGATCCTGCAGTGCAGGCACCAGTTTTGGGTGCTTGTGGCCGAGCGTATTGACCGCGATGCCACCCAAAGCGTCAAGATAGCGCTTGCCGTTGACATCCCAAACCCGGCAACCCTCCCCATGCGACAGCGCAATCGGCAAACGCCCATAGGTGTTCATGACATGAGGTGAGGTGGCTTCTGCAAGGGCACTGAACATGAGAACTCCGTGGCTGAACAAGACGGCCCGCTGCGTGCTGAGCCTGGTCGCAATTTTAGTCTGAGCCTCTCTGCGACCGGAAACCCCTGGGCACGCGATTTGCTTGTTGAAACGTGCTGTGTTGCGGCAACACACAGCGTGCTTCCATCCGGGACTCAGTAAGTCTTATATAAGACATATGAGTACACTATCTTGATCACGGGCTGGATAGCCGACGCCGCCAGAGTTCTGGACTGGTTGCTTGACGGAGTGCGACACGATGGTCTCGAAAACTGCAAACAAAATCTATATCCTGGGAATGACACACAGTGGGCGCCTGTTTCGCCCCAGTGATTGGGCAGAGCGGCTGGCCGGCGTCATGAGCCCCTTTCGTCCGGCTGGTGCGCCGCAGCGCAGCCACCTTGCCTATTCGCCTTGGTGTGTGCCGTCCAGTGTCAATGGTGTCCGGTGTGTGATCGTTGACCAACGCTTGCGCGGTCTTGAGGTCATGGCCTGGGACTTTTGCATGAATTTTGCGCGTGACAATGAACTGCAGGTGTCTGAAGGACCTCCAGCGGCCAAATAGCGCCCGGGTATCGCGTGCACTTGAGCAATTCGAAAGACGAGCAAGGATGCAATCACAAGCCCACATGGGTATAATCCGCAGCCTTTGACTCAGGCAAGAGCGACAGCAGCACCTCCGGGCACCGGCAACTCGATGACATCGTGTGCATCAGGCCAAATCACCGCAAGGACTGCATCCCAAATGTTCGCCCACCCATCTTGCCCAACCTGTTTGCTCCCGGTTTGTTGCCCTGTTGCTGTGTGGTGATGATGCACCTGCAGTGTTGTGTTGTTTCGTCGTCGTGAGGTTGACCTATGCCTGCTTCCAAATCCAAAGCCACCGCCTCAGCCAAACCTGAGCCGACGCCTGCCAAGAAATTGGCGGCCAAGGCAGCCGTTGGCGATGCATCAAGCATCAAGCATCCTGTTTCTGCCAAGGCAGCGCTTGGTGAACGGGCTGTTGCTGCCACCACTGCTTTGGTCAAGGGTGCGACCAAGGCGGAAAAAGCAGTCAAGCCAGCGCCAGCGGCGAAAGAAACCAGCAAGATGCCGCCGAAGGAAAGCGCCAAAGAATCTGCCAGCACCGCCAAGCGCGGGCGCAAGGCCAAGGCGGGCAAGGAGTCGGCTGAGGTGGACGACCTGGATTTGTCGGATATTGAAGATGATCTGGCGGGTGAGCCCGTGGTGGAGGCGGGTGATTCAACCGAAACCGCTGAAAAGGTCAAGCCACTGCGCATGAAGATCAGCAAGGCCAAGGAACGTGCCTTGATGAAGGAGTTCGGCCTGGATGAAACGGTTTTGTCCGAAGAAGATCTGGTCAAACGGCGGCTGCGCCTGAAGGCCTTGATCAAGTTGGGCAAGACACGTGGTTATTTGACCCATGGCGAAATCTCCGATCACCTGCCCGACAAGCTGGTGGATGCCGAGACGCTGGAGGTCGTTATTTCGATGTTGAACGACATGGGAGTCGCAGTTTACGAGCATACGCCCGATGCCGAAACCTTGCTGTTGAACCAGAATGGCCCAACGGCAGCCACCGAAGAAGAAGCCGAAGAAGAGGCGGAAGCCGCTTTAAGCACGGTTGACAGCGAGTTTGGCCGCACCACCGACCCGGTGCGTATGTACATGCGCGAAATGGGCACAGTTGAGTTGCTCACCCGCGAAGGTGAAATCGAGATTGCCAAGCGCATCGAAGGTGGCTTGATGGCCATGATGGAGGCAATTTCGGCTTCACCGGCCACGATCGAAGAGATTTTGCTGCTGGGCGAGGAAATCCGGCAGGACAAGGTGGTGATCACCACGATTGTGGACGGGTTCACCAACCCGAACGAGGCGGACGATTATGTAGCGGAAGAGGACTTTGACGAGTTCGACGCCGAGGACGATGACGACGGTGCCGGTGGCTCGAAGGCGCTGACCAAGAAGCTCGAAGAACTCAAGCGCGAGGCGATGGTGCGCTTTGATCGCCTTCGTGACTACCATGACAAGATTCGCGCGACTTACGTCAAGGACGGCTATGGATCACCAAGCTATGTCAAGACGCAAAAATCCCTGTCTGATGAGTTGATGTCGATTCGGTTCACCGCCAAGACGATCGAAAAGCTGTGCGACATGGTTCGGGCGCAGGTGGATGAAGTTCGCAAAAAAGAGCGTGAGTTGCGTCGCATCATCGTTGACAAATGCGGCTATCCGCAAGCGCAGTTCATTACCGAGTTCAGTGGTCGCGACAAGCATCACAACAAGGTTGTGAGTCATTTGCTGGATTTGAAGTGGATCGAAAAGCAGGCCGCCGCAGGCAAGCCCTGGAGTGCCATCATGGGCCGAAACGTTCCGCCGGTGCAGGAGCTTCAGCAGCGCCTGATTGACCTGCAGGCCAAGGTGGTGGTGCCGCTAGACCACTTGAAGGATATCAATAAGCGTATGAACGAAGGCGAATACGCATCGCGTGCAGCCAAAAAAGAGATGATCGAGGCGAACCTGCGCCTGGTGATCTCGATTGCCAAAAAGTACACCAACCGTGGCCTGCAGTTTCTGGACCTGATCCAGGAAGGCAACATCGGTTTGATGAAAGCGGTGGACAAGTTTGAATACCGTCGCGGCTACAAGTTCAGCACCTACGCCACCTGGTGGATTCGTCAGGCCATTACCCGCTCAATTGCTGACCAGGCGCGCACCATCCGCATCCCGGTGCATATGATCGAGACCATCAACAAGATGAATCGCATCAGTCGCCAACATCTGCAGGAATTTGGCTACGAACCGGATGCCTCGGTGTTGGCAGAGCGCATGGAAATCCCTGAGGACAAAATCCGAAAGATCATGAAGATCGCCAAAGAGCCGATTTCCATGGAAACGCCGATCGGTGACGACGACGACAGCCACCTGGGTGATTTCATCGAGGACGCGGCCAATACGGCCCCCATGGAGGCGGCCATGCAAGCCGGCCTGCGCGACGTCGTCAAAGACATCCTGGACAGCTTGACTCCGCGTGAGGCCAAGGTGCTGCGTATGCGCTTTGGAATCGAGATGACCAATGACCACACGCTTGAAGAAGTCGGCAAGCAGTTTGACGTGACACGTGAGCGGATTCGCCAGATCGAGGCCAAGGCGCTGCGCAAGCTCAAGCACCCGAGCCGAAGCGACAAGCTGCGCAGCTTTACAGACAATATGTGAGTCTAGGCATCGACCTGACCGCGGTGCGGGCTTGGCGGTAGGTTTGGCAATGTTGGTAGGTCTTTAGAGTGGTCGGTTGGCCGGCACAAGTCAGGGGTTCAGAGTTCGATAACCTCAAAGTTGACAGCTTCTTGTCCGACGTCTTCGAGCGGACGGCCGAAGGTGATTTGGCCGCTGCCGCGAAGCATCAACTCTTCGCGATGCAGTGCAACGCGGGACTGGTCGTCAAAGCAGACGTGCGTACCATTGCTGCTTTGATCGACCAGAAAAAATTTTCCTCTGCGCATATCCAGTCGGGCGTGCTGGCGTGAGGCCAGCGGGTCTTTGAGCGTCAGCTCGCAGCCGGCATCCCGTCCCAGGACGACCGCGTTGCTGCCGCGTTCCATGACACAGGTCTGCGTTGACAACATCAGTTTCAGGCGAGCGCGACGCTCAATGTTGCGCTGCCCAGGCATCATGGTCAGTTCGGCGTTGGTTTGCCACAACACCTCCCAGACGTCAACGTCTTGTTCTTTGCCTTTGACCGTGACTGACGAAATGTACCGGCAGCTTGCACGCAACAACGCAGTCATTTGTTGCACCGTCGAGTGGCTTGTGATGATTTGCGCGGCCTTGGCCAGCGAAGCCATGCGTGCCGCCAGGTTGACCGTGTCGCCAAAAACGTCCTGGCCCTGACTGATCACCGGTCCACAGTGAAACCCGACTCGCAGCTCACGCCGCTGCCCTGACGAAAGCGGCAATGTGGCCATCTTCTGTTGTATGTAGATCGCCGCTTGAGCTGCCGCGTCAGCATCAGGCAATACACACATCGCTTCGTCACCAATGGTCTTGATCAGTCGCCCTCCTTGTTGCGCTATGAGGCGAACAACGAGTTGCAGGCACTCATCGACCATCGATTTGGCTTGGGTGTCTCCGAACTGCTCATACAACCGGGTACTGCCAACCACATCGGCAAAAAAAACCGCTTGCTCGGTCGAAATGGGCTTCACCCCAATAGCGGCTCGCACCGTTGAGTCAGAGTCAGACATGAGAGGCGAATGTTGGCCAATAACAGGCTGCATGGTACAGAGTGCTCAAGGTCCTTGCGGGTCAGATGCCAATCTGCCAATTAGACCGCAAAAACGGGCGGTGGCCACCCACGGCTGCGGGTCACAGGGCTGAAGCGACCAGTAAAATGGCCCTCCTTGACTCAGCGTGAGCACTTATGTCAGACCCCCAGAACACCTCAGGCGATCCGGGTACTCAAACCACGGTGATTTTGCACCGTCCGGATGCTGTCAGCACCTTGCCAATGGGAGTGCGCGCTGAAGGCATGCGCCAGCAGGTTGGGCGTTACATGGTGGGCAAGCGGCTCGGTCGGGGTGGTATGGCCAGCGTCTTTGAGGCGCATGATCCTGAAATCGACCGCGTCATCGCGTTGAAGTTTCTGCATCCGGAGTACTGCACGGACGATGCTTACCGGGCCCGTTTTGTCCGCGAGGCGCGCGCTGCAGGCAAGCTGTCTCATCCCAACATTGTGACGATCTATGACGTGGGCGAAATCGAGGGCCGTCCATTCATCGCAATGGAGTTGGTGCAGGGCGAGCCACTCAACGAGTTGATCAAACGCAAAGGCGTGCTTGCCCAGCAGGACGTGCTGGAGATTGCGCTTCAATTGGCGCGCGCCTTGGACTACGCCCACGGCAAAGGGTTGGTGCATCGCGACATCAAGCCGGCCAATATCATGCAGTTGACTGATGCACACAACATCAAAGTGATGGACTTTGGCATCGCTCATTTTGAGTCGGCCGATTTGGATGTCACTCGTGTGGGGGATGTGCTGGGTACGCCCCAGTACATGTCTCCTGAACAAGCACTGGGCCAACCGGTGGATGGTCGGTCGGACTTGTTTTCCGTCGGCATCGTTCTGTATTACTTGCTGGCCGGTCAGGTGCCCTTTCAAGACCACAGCATGGTCGCCTTGGGCATCAAGATCGCCAACGAGCCGCCAATGCCGCTGGAGCAACTGCGCCCGGATATTGATCTGCCTGTGCGACGAATCGTGATGCGTTGCCTGGAAAAAGACCCCGCTGAGCGTTTTCAAAGCGGTTCTGAACTGGCTGCGGCGATTCAAGATTTTCTAGAGGAGCTCAGTGAGCAGACCCGGCCACGTCAGCCGCCTACGCTGTTACCGCTCAAGTTGAAATGGGCAGCCGTGATGTCAGCCATTGTGCTGGTGGTGATGTCACTCACCAGCGCCCTGATTTATCGCCAACAGCACCAGGCATTGGTTCACCAAATGAGCGACTTTGGCGCTGCCTTGGGACGTTTGATCGCTGCCGAGAGTGCTGTTGACGCCTTGGATGACGAGTGGGCGCCGGTAGAGGTGCTGGTGCAGG
>JFJP01058884.1_pt1 | contig 14262 bp, 10 predicted proteins | sample 431651 | NCBI WGS metagenome assembly JFJP01 (sample SAMN02602958, study PRJNA72255) | Microbial mat metagenome, whole genome shotgun sequencing project. | biome: fresh water; feature: sink hole; material: water; isolation source: purple microbial (photo- and chemosynthetic) mats found in... | reverse complement strand
TCTATCTCAGCTCTTTTACCCCAGTTTGTCTAGCCTTTTTTTAAATCACTCCATCCCAACATCTTTCTGTTTTCTTACCAAACGCCCTGGCCCACGATCTGTTCCCACGCTTTGCGACTTGCTTTTCTCTTCCATTACCTCTTGTCACTTGTCGTTTCTTTTCTTGGCACTGGATTCGACACATTAAAATATGTTTGGCGTTTCTTTTGTAGGTGTTAAAAAGAGCGCATGTTAAGCATGACAGGATTTGGTAAGGCGAAGGTCAAGGCGGTGGACGGATGGGTTGTGGCCGAAATAAGTTCGGTGAATAAAAAGCAGCTCGAAATTTCTGTTCACCTGCCGAAAGACTGGAGCGGATTCGAAAACGAGGTGCGCGAGGAGATATTGCCCGCTGTTCACAGGGGGCGTGTGCAGGTGACGGTTTACCATCTGCCCAGTCGCTCTGATTCGCGCGAGCGTGTGGACATGGCACTCGCCAAAGAGTTCGCGCTGGCTTTGCAGAAAATGAAAAAAACGCTGAAACTGGACGGGGACATCAGGGTGGGCGACATCTTGCGTGCCCCTGGCGTAATAGTGACCGAGCATCGAATTGAGACCGCAAATCTCCTCCCCGCGCTCAAGGCTGCCGCATCGCAGGCATTGAAGGACTGGCTACGCATGAGAGAGAAGGAAGGGGCGCACTTGAAGGCTGACCTGCTTGCCCGTATTTCGTTGCTGCAAAAGGCGCGGGCGCGGGTGCTGAAACGCGCACCTCTCGTGCTGAAACAATACCGCGAGACGCTGCAAAAGAAGCTCCAGAAAAACGGTTTTCAAGTTTCGCCTGACAACGAAAATTTTCGCAAAGACCTGTTCATGTTTGCTGATCGCTGCGACATTTCAGAGGAGCTGACGCGGTTGGAAAGCCATTACAACCAGTTTGTCCAGACGCTTAAAAAAGGTGGTGCAGCAGGGCGTAAGCTGGAGTTTCTCCTGCAAGAAATACAGCGCGAGGTGAACACGCTTGGGTCAAAGGGGAATGACCTTGCCATCTCGCACGAGGTGGTGGAGATGAAAACAGAAATTGAAAAAGTGCGCGAACAAGTTCAGAATATCGAATGAACGCATTCAGACGAGCAGGCATCCTTTTCGTTGTTTCCGCCCCTTCCGGGGCTGGGAAAAGCACCCTTTGCGCAAACCTCAAGCAGGCTCCCGATTTCAAATATTCGGTCTCTTGCACGACGCGTCCGCCGCGTCCTGGTGAGGAGGACGGCGTTGATTACTGGTTCCTTTCCGACGGGGATTTTGAGGCCAAAAAAGAGGCGGGCGAATTTTTGGAACACGCCCGCGTTCACCGCTACCAGTATGGGACGCTGAAAAAAAATTCCTACGAGGTGCTCCAGTCGGGCATAGATTTGCTTTTGGACATTGATGTGGAGGGAGCCAAGCAGATAAGGGCATCTGGCGAGCCTTGGATTACGCAATCGCTGGTGGATATTTTCATAATGCCGCCGACCATTGAGGAACTGGAGCGCAGGCTAAGGAAGCGGGGCACAGAGACGGAAGAGCAAATCGCCATACGACTAGAAAACGCGAGAAAAGAGATGGCACACTGGCAGCCTTACCTGTACACGATTTTGAGCGGCACGATGGAAGAAGACCTGCAAAAATTCAGGGCGATCATACGCGCCGAACGGTATAAAAGCTCGCGTCTCACACTCTGCTGATCCTATGTCACGCAAAAGAATAATCCTCGGCGTCAGCGGTTCCATAGCGGCCTATCGCTCTGCTGATATAGCCAGTGCGCTCACCAAGGACGGGCACGATGTCCACGCTGTGCTCACGCCTGCGGCGGTTGATTTTGTCACTCCTCTCACGCTCCAGACACTGACGCGCAACCGAGTGACTGTTCACTTGAATGATGAGCCAGCAGGCATCCCGTTGCATATTGAGTTGGCCGATAAAGCGGACTTGGTGCTCGTGGCTCCAGCCACCGCCAACATAATGGCGCAGCACGCGCTGGGTCTCGCTCCAAACGCCCTGACGGCACTGCTGCTGGCCACGCGTGCGCCCCTCTTTTTCGCGCCTGCGATGAACGGTAATATGTGGCTGCACCCAGCAACGCAGCAGCATGTGGCCACGCTGAAATCTCGCGGCGTGCAATTCATCGGTCCAGAGGAAGGGACGCTAGCGTGCGGCTACGAGGGGATAGGGCGGCTCTGGAAGGTTGATGGGATACTTGAGATCGTCCGTGCGAATCTGATTTCATCAACAATTAAAAAATAAAGCACTTTTTTGTAAATTTTATTTGACGATTCCTCTGGAAAAATTTATTTTCAACATCCAATGAGTGATCGTCATACACGGTCTTATAGAGAAATTAAAAGTGCGTGCTCACGCAACGAGAGGGGGTGGGATAGTCATGGCAGTAAAAAAAGCAGCAGTTAAAGCTCCGGCCAAAAAGGCCCCTGTGAAAAAAGCAGCAGTTAAAGCTCCAGTAAAAAAGGTAGCGGTTAAAGCTCCGGTCAAGAAAGCAGCAGTTAAAGCTCCAGTAAAAAAGGTAGCGGTTAAAGCTCCGGTCAAGAAAGTCGTTGCGAAAAAGAAATAATTTTCTTTTTTTCAAGTAGAGAGGGAACCCGCAAGGTTTCCCTCTTTTTTTTGTGGTTGCAGGTCGTGCCAGCGGGATTTAAAAAACATGTGCATACACAACCAGTTTGAAAGGAAAAAATGGTAAACCACCTGCTAACATTCATGTTTTTAATTTCGTTTTCTGTGGCTCTAGTCGGCGCGGAAAAAAATATACCGCTAGCACTGAAAGATTGGGGCGATTGGGCGACATGGGATAACCCGCACAAAAATTGTCCAGCATCATTTGATAACGCATCTCAGCCGCACTGCGTCTGGCCATCTTCTCTGTCGTTGCTTCTAGATGCCAAAGGCGGCTCTTTCTCCGTTTCGGTCACGGTGTATCACGAATCATTTCTTTTTCTTCCAGGCGACAAGGATGCGTGGCCGTGCGCTGTGAAGGTTGGTGACAAGCCTTGGCCCGTGACGGACGGAAACGGACAGCCGCGTGTTTTATTACCTCCTGGCGAACACCGCGTGAGCGGCAAATTCATCTGGGAAAACTTGCCGGCAAGCATTTCTCTCTCACGCCAATACGGCGTCGTCTCCATGTCAGTAGAAGGCAAGACGGTGGATGTTCCGAACTGGGAAAGGGACGGTAAAATATGGTTGAAGCCGCGTGCGAAAACAGATGAGCAAAGCGACCAGAAAGATATGCTCTCTGTCCAAGTCCACAGGCTGCTAGAAGATGGGATGCCGCTCTGGCTGCGCACAGATGTTGAGTTGAGCGTTTCGGGGAAAAGCCGCGAAGAGTCTTTGGGCACGGTTTTGCCTGAAGGGTGGAAGCTGGCAGCTATCCACTCGCAACTTCCCGTGCGTGTGGACGATGCGGGCGCGATGAAGGTGCAAGTGCGAGCTGGGCGTTGGCATATACAGGTGGACGCATTCAGCGTGGAGCCCGTTGCAGAATGTCGTTTTGCGCCGGGCGCATCGCCCGCTGCCGCGCAGGAGTGGGTGGCTTTTAAAGCCATGCCAGAAATGCGCGTAGTCGAGTTGCGCGGCATTGATCCAGTAGATGTCACGCAGACATCGTTCCCGCATAAATGGCGCGAATGGCCTGTCTATCTCTGGAAAACGGACGGGGCGTTTCGCATAGAAGAAAAAATGCGCGGTATGGGCATGCAGAAACCGGATGGGTTGAAAATACGGCGCGAGATATGGTTGGACGAAAAAGGCGGCGGACTGACATACCGCGACAGGCTTTCTGGTAAGATGCAGCAGATGTGGAGGCTCGACTCGGCGGAGAGTTGCAGGCTGGGCACGGTCAAAATCAACGGACAACCGCAGCTAGTCACGAAAAACCCGCGCACGGGACTTTCTGGCATGGAAGTACGCTCGCGCAATTTCGAGGTAGAGGCGGTGGGGCGTTCATCGGCTGTTTCTCCATTGCATGCGTCCGGGTGGAAAACGGATGCTGATTCGCTAGATATGACCATTCACATCCCACCGGGCTGGCGGGCGTTTGCCGTATTTGGTGGCGACAGAGTTTCGGGGGATTGGCTTACGGCGTGGACTCTGTTGGACTTGTTTCTTTTGATGGTGGTAGGGCTCACGGTTTTTCGCGTCTGGGGTTTCGCAGCGGCAGCGATAGCTTTTTTGGCTTTTGGCCTTTCTTATCACGAGATGGACGCTCCGAGGTTCGCGTGGTTGGTGTTGCTCGGTGTGGTCGTCCTGAGACGCTTCATGTCGGACTGCGCAGTGCGGCGTCTGTTGACGCTGGCCAAATGGGTGTCGGCGGCAGTTTTGCTTTGCTGGCTGGCTCCATTTATAGCAGCGCAAATACAAGGGGCACTTTACCCGCAACTCGAAAAAATAGCATCGGCCAATTCTGTGAGCCACCGATTAGATGAAAAGTTTTTGGCCGAAGAAAGCGAGAACGAAGTTCAGGCTGATGCGTTGGCTTTGCGTGCTGAAGTGCCGCAGTCTCCAGTAGTGCAGGGAGCACCCGCGCCAAGTTCCGTGATGGCCAAATCCAAAATGAAATCCCAAAGCAAAAGTGACAGTTACTACCAAGGCAATAATATATCCAGAAACAGCAACTTGGCGCAGCAGCCCAAAGCCAAGATACAGACTGGGCCAGGCGTGCCGGAGTGGCACTGGCAACAGCCCCTTGTCTGCCGCTGGGACGGCCCCGTTTCATCGAACCAAGAAATCAGACCAGTCCTTATTTCGCCTGCGTGGCAGCGGCTGATAACCGTTATTCGAGTAGTCACGCTGATCCTTTTTCTGGCTGTGCTTTTGGGGAAACCAGTTTGGCTATCCAGCTTTAAATTTGGACGCGGTTTTTCCAGTGCTGCGCTTGCAGTCATGTTTTTGGCGGGCTTTTTATTTGTAGGTCAATCGGGATCGTTTGCAGCCGAAACGGCGGTGGCACAAGGTGCTGGTTTGTTCCCTGACAAAGAAATGATAAGCACATTGCGCGAGCGGATTTTGGAGCCGTCCAAGGCGTTTCCAAAAGCTGCGGACATAGCATCTGTCTCGCTCAACATATCAGGTTCCAAAATCATTTTGGATGCTGAGGTTCACGCAGCCGTGACAGCAGCCGTTCCAATGCCAGACGGCATACCGGAATGGGCTCCGACCAGCATTGTGATAGATGGGAACAGACCCGCCGTTTCGCGCAGGCACGAGGGAAAACTGTGGGTGATGGTTCCACAGGGCGTCCATCGCGTGCGTGTGGAGAGCCTCCTGCCGCCCGTGCCTGAATGGTCGCTTTCGTTTGCACTGAAGCCCAGATATTTTTCAGCAGATGCCAGCGAGTGGCAGGTGAAGGGACTGAAAAAGAATGGCGTCCCAGAAAACCAGATTTTCTTTGTCAAAAAACAGAAAACGCCTCTAGCCGTAGATGAGGTAGGATATGATAGAAACGATTTTCGTGCGGTGGCTCTTTTCGAGCGCTCTTGCGAGTTGGGCATCCTCTGGCGCGTTCAGAACAGTGTGAAGCGACTCAGCCAGAGGGGCAAGGCCATATCGTTGGAAATACCTCTGTTGGACGGCGAAAAAGTTCTTTCCACGAACATCTCGGTAGAAAACGGAAAAGCGCAAATTAGGCTCGGGGCACAGGAGGACTCGGTTTCGTGGGAGAGCGAGTGGGTGATCGTTCCAAAGTTTGATTTGGAAGCGGCAAAGACTGGGCTTTGGGTAGAGCGGTGGCGCATGCAGCTCTCGCCCGTTTGGAATCTGACAATATCTGGACTGCACCCAGTTTTCGAAAGTGCGCGTGGCGGCGATGGTGCGCTGGAGCCAGTCTGGCGTCCGTGGCCAGGCGAAAAAGTTTCGTTCGAAGTAGGTCGCCCGGAAGATGTGACGGGTGCTACGCAGACAGTTCACCGCGTGCGGCATCAGATACGGCCTGGCAAAAATTGTCGGCACAGTAACCTCTCGCTGCTGGTGCAGTCCAGCCTTGGCGAAGATTTCCCGATACAGGTGGGGAGGGATGGTGAACAGGTCGAGATAACGCAACTCAAACGGCAAGGGCACTCCGTGCCTGTCCGACTGGAGGGCAACCGAGTGATCGTCCCCCTCAAACCCGGGCAGCAGGAAATCAGCTTGGAATGGAAAACGCTGATTCCGCTCGGGACAGCAATTTCGGGCGACGAAGTCCGCTTGCCAGTGGAAAGTGCCAACATAACAACCACGATGCATTTGCCGCGTGACCGCTGGATACTTTGGGCGGACGGCCCTTTGCGTGGGCCAGCCGTCCGTTTTTGGGGGATACTCCTTTGCGCGATAGGTGCTGGATGGATTCTTTCCCGCCTGCCCTCATCGCCGCTGAAAGCACATTCGTGGATATTGCTTTGCGTGGGGTTGACGCAGGTGCCGTTTCCTGTGGCACTCGTTGTCCTCGCATGGTTTTTCCTCTTCATACAGCGCGGGGAATGGGGAGCGAAAAAACTTTCTTGGTGGGTATTTAATTTGGCGCAGCTTTTGTTGCTGGGCGCAACGGTGGTCATGATCGGATGCCTGATTTATGTAGTGCGCCAAGGGTTGCTTGGCTCGCCAGAAATGTGGATAGCGGGGAACGGTTCAGCAAATACGACGCTGATATGGTTTCAGCCGCTAGAAAAATCTACGCTCCCCGTGCCGAGTGCGGTCAGCATATCGCTTTGGTTTTACCGCGTCCTGATGTTGCTGTGGGCACTCTGGCTTGCACATTCGCTGATAGAGTGGATGCGCTGGGCTTGGAAACAGGGCAGCGAGAGTTCGCTTTGGAAACCGTGGCCAAAAAAATCCGATGGCCAAGCAGCCGCGCCGCGCCCGTGAGTCCGTGAGCCATTTTCATCCTTCTTTTGCGGCGCGGGCGTTTCTTCTATACCGACCACTTTTCCGTTCAAAAAACGGACATTCAAATACCCGCGCAAAACTTGCACTGGCGAACTGCGGGAGAGGCTGGTGACATCGCGGGGCGTGGGGACGAAACGCCCTGGAAAAGTCACCGTGGCACCGTTTTGCAGCACCGTAATACCTGGCACATAAACCTCCGCGCACGGTGCTCCCCTAGAATACTCGAAACGGGAGATTTCGCGCATCTCGCTTTTGAAAAGCGGGTATTTCCATTCTTCGGAATCGTTATCCTTGGAAGACTCAGGCGGATACCCCATTAGTTCTATGACATCCTGCCTGCTCATGCCTGGCAAAAGGTGGCCGTTTAGCTTCGCCTCATGCAGCAGCCATTCCTCATCCGTGACTGTTTTAAAAGAGACATCATCTGGCGGAAGGGTAAACCTGTGCTTGCCAAAATACAAAATGGCCAAGCCGTCCCGCACGGCTTCAATTTTCAATTTTTGGCCAGCTCTTAAAAGCACTTTGCCTTCTGGGATCGCTAGTGAAAAATCTTTTTTGAGCACAGCATCTGTCCCTGGGATTATCTTTTGGCCAAAAGTATTTGTTGCAGGCCATGCGAACACGGCAAAAAGAAGCACTTTTAAAACGGTGTTAGAAACACACGAGCGAAAGCGTGGATGAACCATGGCGCAAGAAGTTTTGTCCGTGCAACTGGCGTTGGCAAGCGGGTTTTTTTAAATGGTGGCAATAAATTTTTTGGTGTGGTCATCGCTATGCGAACATGGTAACGAACGAACCCTTTTAGAAATACTTGTGCAAACATGAAATTGAACCCTTCGCAGTCGGCTGTGGCAGCATCGCGTGAGAAACGCCTTGTGGTGCTGGCAGGGGCAGGCTCAGGCAAAACGGCCACATGCGTCCACTGGGTGGCTGGGCTGGTGAGGGATGGCATCCCGCGCGGTTCTATATTGATGATCACTTTCACGCGCAAGGCCGCCTCGGAAATGCGCCGACGCGTTGACCAGTTGACTAGGCATATCTCGCCCCGTTATGCGGGTGACGCGCTGGTGGTCGGCACATACCATGCTGTGGCGTCCACACTCTTGCGCAAGGACGCTACGAAGTTTGGATTGGCGCACAGGTCATTTTCCACCTTGGATGAATCGGAGGCTCATTCTATATGGAAATCTGCCCTCAAACAGGCTGGGATAGATTCGCAGTCTAAACTCTTTTCCCCATCTCGCTTGCACGCGCTCTACTCTTTGGCTCGGAACACATGTCGCAGCATTGAGGCTGTTCTGGAGGAATCGTTCGTTGGGTTGGGCGGCGAAGCCAACCGCGTAGTCGAACACTACGAGCGTCTGAAACGAGCCGCGAACAGCGTGGACTACGATGATCTGCTGATGCTCTGGTTGAAACGGATGGAAGAAGACCCGCAGTACGCGGCGGAATTGCGGGCGCGCTGGAAATTTGTCCTCGTGGATGAAATGCAGGACAACAATAGGATAAACCAAGCCATACTAGACGCACTTGCGCCTGAACATCTCATGGTGGTGGGCGACTCGAACCAGTCCATTTACGGCTTTCGCGGAGCCGATGCCTCACTCATCATAGGTTTCACATCCAAGCATCCTGATGCCAAGGTTCTGAAACTCGAAGACAACTACCGCAGTGGGCAGAAAATATTGGATGTGGCCAACCGCGTGGTGGAACAAACGGCTTCTTCGCTCAGGCTGAAGAGCGCGGGGTTGGGCGCGGGCGAGGGGAAGGTTAGCTTTTTTGTTTTTCCGAACGCGCAGCAAGAAGCCGCTGCTGCTGTGGCATGGATACAGCGTCGCATCGGCTCAGGCAAACGCCCGTGCGAATGCGCCATTCTCACCCGCTCATCGCGCCTGCTCACACCGTTGGAAGTTGCCCTGAACCAAAACCGCATCCGCTACAAAAAATACGGCGGCCTGACGCTGGCCGACGCTTCGGAGGTGAAAGACTTTATAGGTTTTCTCAGGCTTTGCCACAACCCGCACGACAAGGTGGCACTCCTGCGCGTGCTCACAATGTTCCCCGGCATCGGAGAAGGCACCGCAGCCAAGGCTGTGGAAGAACACACAGGCTCCCTTTTCGCAAACGCCTTTTGGCCGCGCCAAGCTATGGATGTGCCGCGCTGGCTGGAAAAACTGGAGAAGGAGCCCAGCCTTGAAAACAAAGGGCGGCAGCTAAAAGATTTTATCCAGCCTCTAATTTTGGCCAACTACCCGAAAGATGCCGAAGAGCGGCTCGGCACGCTTGATGCTCTTGTGAATTCGATGGGCAACGGGGAGAAGGCCGTGGCACTGGAGGATTTTTTAGACGGCTTTGCGTTGAGCCGCGAAATTGACGAGAAACATCCGGGCGACTCTGTGATCCTTTCCACTATCCATTCTTCCAAAGGACTAGAGTGGGACGGCGTCTGGCTTTTGGGTGCTGGCTCTGCGCAGATGCCGCACCCGCGTGTGGCCAACGGAGATGGGGATTTCGAGGAGGAAAAACGCCTTCTCTATGTGGCCGTCACGCGTGCCAGAGAACACCTCGTCCTTTCGTATTCGTCGGTGAACGACCGTAAAGTGGCACAGCTAGGAACGCCATTTCTGGAGGGGGTGGATTGGCTTTTCATGGGCGGGCACACTCCAGAACAACCCGTAAAACTGCCGCCGCCGAAAGATGATGACGGTCCGCTGATGTCCCGTTTCAGAAAACTAATAGAGGCGCGGCAGGCCGCAGAATAGAATTTGAATTCTCGCAACAGAAGCCGTTATGTCACGAGTATGCCACACGCGAGTCATAGAAACGGCACTATGAGTTGCAAAAAAATTCAGGGCGGGGCGTGCATTGCCATCTGGCTTGCTATGGCGGTGTTAGCAATTTTTTCGTTCGGCTCGTGCCAGAAAGAGCCGCTCCACGCAAAAAGGAAACTCATCCTCCTCCACACTGGTCGGCTTTTGGGAAATGTCTATCCCACTTCACTCAAAGGGGTAGCACCGCTTCAGTACTATCCATTCATTTCCGCCTATGTAAAACAAGTCAGAAAAGAGGCTGCTGAATCGGGGGCAGAGGTGCTTTTATTGGACAGCGGAGACAGCTTGCAGGGGAGTTTCGCGACTGCGATCACCGGCGGCAAAAACATGGTCACATTTTTCAACGCTATGAGGTACGATGCGGTTTTCCTCGGCAACCTAGATGCGTGTCTAGCACCGCAGTCGCTGCAAGATTTAAAGGCAACAATTCTCTGTCCGTTTCTCGACAAAGATAACGCGCCTGCATTTCCCGGTAGCCGTGTCGTCCACTCTTTGCAAAAAGGCTCTTTGCAAATTTTGCTCGCCGCAAATTTTCACGGTGAAACTTCCCCCGCCAGTTTTCCCATGCACTTTCCAGCGCACTATAACCACGATATCCGTTATCCGGTTCATCCTGCAAGGGACTACAGACCTTTTCTCCAGCCGTTCCAGCAATCGGTTTTCGATTACCGCATCATGAACTGGTTTAAATTTGAGTCATACGAGCAGTGTCCGCCTTTTGTCTCCAAAATCGCAGCGCTCGGCTTTGACCTGATAACAGCGCACCGAATTTATTCATCGAAAAACACGGATGCTTGGGCTGCCAAGAACTATGATGGGTGGCCAGTGCCAGTCTCCCAAAACATCCGCCGCAACAACGCGGGTTACACTGTGGCCAGAATGGATGTGGAACGAAAATCTAACGGCGAACTCGTGGTGACAAGTCGCAGCATAGTAGAAATGTCTAGGAACAGCATAGACCCCGATGACGAAATAGAAAAACAGATAGAAGTTTTCGCGGAGCAAATACGCGGGGCCAACAGGACTGTGGCGGAGCTTCCGCGCCCTGTTTCAGAAAAAGAAATTTTAACTCTCTGCCTCGCGTTCCTCTCCGATTGCAGCCCAGGCAGCGTCCCGATTTATTCAGCGGAATCAATCCGCTCACAGTGGCTTGATGGATCACTGACTACCGCTGCGGTTTATGAGTCCATGCCTTGGGAAAGCCCAGTGGTGCGCGTGGAACTGACTAGCGATAAAATAAAAGAGTTGGCGGCTGATGCGTCTCTGGCTATCCCAGCCAATTTTTCGCCCAACGCATCAAGCGTAGTCACATCATCCTATTTGGCCGCTCTGATAAAAAACCGCTTTTCTCTGCCAGACAGTGCCCTTTTCATAGTGCGGGAAGAGGGTGAGTTCCGTGCGTTCCTTGCTTGGCTCTCCGCCAACCCGCAATCTTTGTCAGCATTCCGCAACGGGGCGCAATGAAAAAACGGCACCGCCATTTTATTCTGGAGACCACCGCTGGCGCAGTTCGTCGGCGCGGCGCATTTTCCGTATTGGAAATCGTTTTTGTGCTGGCGACAGTAGCCGCCATAGTCGCCCTGCTGAATCCCACTTTTTCAGCCGTTCGTAAAAGGGAAAGCCAAATCCAGTCCCTCAGCAATCTCCGGCAGTGGGGCATCGCGATCAACTTATCCTTGCCAGACAACCGCAATACGCTCCCCGTTTTGGGGGCGAAAAGCGATGGCTCGCCTGACTTGGACAACCCAGATGCATGGTTCAACCGACTGCCGCTATACCTTTCACAAAAACCGCTTTCCGACTTAGTCGCAGTCGGCGTGCCACCGCGTCTAGGCGATACTTCTATCTGGATAAACCCCGGTGTATCCGAAAATGAGGCACTCCAACTCAACCTCGGCGAAAGTGAGCCGCTTTTCACCTACGCGATGAACGCATGGTTGAAACCCTCCAAGGGCAAAAAGCTACGCATAACGCGCATAGACAACCCGTCGGCCACTGTTTTCCTAGGCGAAGTGGTGGGGCGCGAGCCGATTTTTACGCATGGAGAAATTAAGTCTTTTTATGGCAAAGCCAAAACTCATGACGCACCCGAAAGCTCGGCGCACCTGCTTTTTTGCGATGGGCATGTGGAGTTGGTTCCGCGCTCGCGTTTCGACCCCGCGCACGGTGCTCCGTCCACTAGGGATGACCCGCCCAGCGCAGAGCTGACTTTCGTTCCTTTCGAGGGGGTAGAAAAATAATTAAAAAATTAGACTTCCAACAAGGGGGCAGCTTTGCTATTTTGGCAATAGTCCTATTGTGATTCACACATTAGGAATTACTAACTTGTTATTAACTAAGAACACACGCTATCACATGGATAAACCATCTTTCTCCAGCCTTAACCTTTCACCTGAAGTCCTTAAAGCCGTCGCAGCCTTGGGGTTTGAAGAAGCGGCACCGATTCAGGCGGCGGCTATACCGCAGCTTATGGCTGGACATGATGTCGTAGGCCAATCCCAAACAGGTTCAGGAAAAACAGCAGCTTTTGCCATTCCAGCTATTGAATTAGTTGATACACAAAGCCGAGCAGTCCAAGTTTTGATTCTTTGTCCAACGAGGGAATTAGCGACGCAAGTGGCGGAGGAAGTCCATAAGCTTGGTATTTATAAGAAGGGACTTCACGCAGTGCCTATTTACGGAGGCGCATCGTATGAGCGTCAGTTTTACGAATTAAAAAAAGGCGTTCAAATCGTGATTGGCACTCCTGGACGGCTTATTGATCATTTGGAACGAGGCACGCTTTCGTTGCAAGAAGTGCGGATGGTAATCTTGGATGAGGCAGACCGTATGTTGGACATGGGATTTCGGGATGAAATCGAATGTATTTTGCAGGCGGCACCGGTCAAGAGACAAACAGTGTTTTTTTCTGCGACGCTTTCACCACCTATTCGCGAACTGATTAAAAAGTATTCTCGCACGCCAGTAGCTGTGAAAATCGAGCAGCGGGAATTAACAGTGCCTACGGTGGAACAAATTTATTATGAAGTGCCGCCTAGGGGTAAAATGTCTTCGTTGTTACCCCTTATTGACTATCATGGTTTTAAGTTGGGGCTTATTTTTTGTAATACGCAACGCATGGTGGATGAGCTGGCGGATCAATTGATTGCGCAAGGTTTTTCTGCAGACCGGCTTCACGGAGGAATCGCGCAAGCCCAACGGACTCGGGTGATGAATAAATTTAAGAAAGCGGAATTTGATTTTCTTGTTGCGACGGATGTTGCTGCACGGGGGATTGATGTGGATGATCTTGAAGTGGTCGTGAACTATGATCTGCCTTATGATGCAGAAGATTATGTCCATCGCATCGGACGCACTGGGCGTGCTGGGCGGCAGGGTATGGCCGTTACATTTGTTGGTGGTCGCGAAATCTATAAATTGCAGTTTATAGAGAGATTCACAAAAACCAAGATTCGGAGAGGGACGCTTCCCACGACAGGAGAGGTCGAGGAGCGACGCACAGGGGTGCTTGTGGAAAAAATCCGCTCGATTCTTGTGGCAGGGAAATTTGGAGCTTGGACGAACTTGGTAGATCGTTTGCTAGAAGAAGGCTTTTTGCCGACGGACATCGCCGCATCACTTTTCCAACTTCTCTCTGGTGGGGAACCAGAAGTAGCTACGCAGCAGAAAAAAGCAGTTTTTCCTGCGATGACGCCGATGGAAAGTCCCTTTGTAGCACCAGACCGTCAAGCTAAGGAGTATCCGAGTAAGGAGAAAAAAGATTTTTCACGGGGTGGGAGAGAGCGCGACGATAAGAAAGCGGCATTTTCTGAGAGGGTATGGGTGCGTTTGGATGTGGGAAAAGAAGATGGCGTGCGTCCTAGTGAAATCATTGGCTTACTTGAAGATGTATTACATGCGCCAGCAAGGACGATCGGAACTATTAAACTTGAGGTGGGGCAGACTTTAGTCGAAGTCAACGCAGAATATATTAACCCGCTTCGGCAAGGGTCTATAAAAATCGAGACAGAGGGAGAGCCTGTCCATTTATCGTTATTGCCGCCCGAGATGACACCGCCCAAAGGATCAAGGGGCAGGAAGTAGAAGTAGAGGGTACAGGACAAAAAAGTTAGGCGGCGAGCAAGCCAAGCAACCTTCGTTTGACCAACGCCTAGCTTTTTGCTGCGCTTTGGCATTGGCTTTGCCAGATTAGGATTATGGGGGCGCATCTGCGATTTATTGGCCTGCCGAGCCCGTCATGATCCTGAGATGTGTGGCTCTTGAGTAGAGGATGCCCTGCATTTTGCCGCCGTTTTTATTTAAACCCCGAAGGGGTTTTATATGTCAGCCAGGGTTGCCCGTCTGCGGCCTACCCCAGGTTACAGTCAAAAACAGAACAACCCTGAAAGGCATACGCGTCAAGTTAGCGCGACGCGAGTTTTTAAAATGGATTTTTTTTGGGTTACCCTTCGTAGTAGAAAGGGGTTTCTCCCGAGTAACATGAGAGCAAATGATTCTCTTTTCCCCACCCAAGCGAGGGTTTAGTTGCTGACTTAATGGCTGAAGA
>JFJP01027327.1_pt1 | contig 14262 bp, 17 predicted proteins | sample 431651 | NCBI WGS metagenome assembly JFJP01 (sample SAMN02602958, study PRJNA72255) | Microbial mat metagenome, whole genome shotgun sequencing project. | biome: fresh water; feature: sink hole; material: water; isolation source: purple microbial (photo- and chemosynthetic) mats found in... | reverse complement strand
ATGACAATTGCTGATCTAAAAAATGAGATCCAAAAATTGCCTGAATATAAGAATTTAAATCCAGAGGATTATATGTTATTAATCGAAGGTGATTTTTCAAAAAAATATGTAAAAAAACTTGGGTTTTTTATAAGGCGTGGATCAAAAAAAGAATCTAAAACTCAAAGAAGTCAAATGGGATGATCTTGATGAAAAATCCTTGGTTTTGGTAAAAAAATTTATTTTAATTTGGAAAATAATGAACACTATTCATTTTTTATTAGGTTCGAGTAAAAAGTAAAAAAAAAACTCTATTATCTTTAAAAGATTTTTTTTTAAAATGGAAGGTGATTTTCAAGACCTTAAATATACGATGCCAGTGATCAAAAATCAACCAGAAAACTTGCAAGCAAATATTAAACCTAATATAAAACCTTTTCAACCACAACCGAATGTTTTTCCATATGCAACAGAGTTGGAAATAATAAAGAGTTTCGGGTATACAGATGAGGAAAAATTTAAAAAAATTTTGGAGATGTATAATGGAGATATACAACATGCGATAAATGCTTTTTTAGGTTAAGAATTTACTTTTAGACTTGATTTCTACAAAAAAAAAATTATTTTTAAAATCTGCAGGTTTTTTTTTAATTGTTATAAAACTTAAAAAAAAAAATCAAATTAAATTGTCTCTTTTTTGAATGTCTGCCTCTAACAACCAACGTTCTTTAAGAACTGATGATATTTCTGGTTATTTATGGTTTTGTGTTTTTGTAAAAGAAATTTGTTTTTCAAGGAGCCAAACCAAAATCTTATGGCGGCACCAGGAGAGATTATGCAAATATTGAAAATAAGTAAAACAATTTAAATTTATTAAAAGTAAATTCCAAAAAAAGCTTTATCAAAACGCCTCAAACCTATGAAAATAATATAAATAAGCCATCAAAACCATATAATTATAATGTTAGTTTCATGCATATTTTGAAAAACTTCAATTTTGATTTAATTATTCTTGATAGCAACAAAAAAACAATGATGCTCTTGATTTTTTAAAACAAAAATATGAGCCAATGCAAAACGAAAATATATCACAAGGAAATTCCAAAAAAACTAACGCAGATGCACTTCTGAAAGATGTTCTTTGCCAATATTTTTTTTTATTTATTTTATTATTGTTATAATATTTTAGAAAGAATTTTATAATAATTACAAAAAATTTTTTGGTGATGATAATAAAACACCTCCAGGTTCAAAAAAAGGGTAATAAACTTAAAAAAATATGTTTAAAATCATTACAATTAGTTATAAGCAAGACTTTTGCAAAAATGCACAGAATATCAAGTTCGAAAACAAATCAAAATTTTATAAAAAATTATTGTTTATCTAGTGTAATAAAAGATTATAATTCCTTACAAAGCGATCAACAAAGCATTTATGAGAAAAATTATCAGAAAAATGCAAATCAACAAAATAATGCAAATCTCAGCGAGTATTCTTTTATTTTTATTAATTTTATTTAATTAATTTCATTTAATAGTCCAGAATTCCAAAAAAATATGGATAAATTTTTTGGAATCGAAAACAAAACAGAGACAATAAAAAGTAAATTTTTTATGAAATTATCTGGTTTATTAATTATTAATAAAAGGACCTCTTTCCACTAATTATTACCAAGCTCCAAATAAATCTCCTATTTATCAAGAGAGACAGCGTCCAATGTCTTTTGAAAGAAAAGATCAAATGACTTCCGATGCACCGAAATTTCATCGCAAAAACATTTTTCAAAATGATGTTTACAGTGTTTCCAACACAAACAATTATAATCCTCTCACTTGCCAAATAATGGGAACCTATCAAACCAATATTTACCCGAACCCGTATGAAACAACTAACAATAAAAATTATGGTAAACCATCAACAAACAAATATGATGGCAAAGTTTTCGAAAAAAATATTGAGATGAACTATAATAATAAATGTGCAAAAAAACAAGAGGATTCAATATTTGGAGATAATCTTAATGACAACAATAAATTAGTTGGAAAAAAACAATACGATCGGTCAAAAGGTGACTTTAATTTGATCAATGGAGAAGGAAATGATATCTTTGGGTCAAAAGAAGCAGGCAAAAAACAGTTTAACAGATTTAAAGCTGAAATTAATGTGATAAATCCACAACTTAATGAGGAAACTTCCCTTAAAGATGTTGGGAAAAAAATGTATTATGAGAAAGGAAAAAATGATTTCAATTTGATTTCGGGACAAAGAAATGATGAAGGAAGATACACGAGTGCCAAACAGGAGTTTCAAATAGATAAGAAAGGTGAAGAGACATTAAAGAAAAGATTGTATGAGAATTCTAATTTGGTGAATCAGTTTGCAGGTTTTTTGATAAAATGAGAATTTTTGAGATTTTTTTTAGGGAGGCAATATAATAAAGATTTTGGACAAAATAATATGTAATTTTTTAAGGGTTGCCAAGTAGTTTTTAATTTTTTAAATTTTTAGGATTAGAGGGAAGAAAAATATTAGCAATATACAATTCTAAAAGAGAAAGTGAACATATACATCCAAAAAAAGATTAAAATGGATAATTAATTTAATCAATTTTATTTGGAAAAATTATTTTTTTTCATTTGAAAATTTTAAAAAAATAATTTTTTCTTGTATAAAATATTTTTTTTTTTTTTCTTGTTTAAAACTTTTGAGAAACGATTAAAAAATAGAAGGACAAGCTAAACTGATCCCTCCTTCTGAATTACTCACCAATATTCCTTTATTAACTTCAACAATCGCAGTAATAAACGGAAACTTTTTCTCTAAAAATCATAAAATTTTAACAAAAGAAAAAAAATAATGAAAAAAACTTGATGATTCTGGTTTATAAAAGGGTTTCACTTCTCCTACGATTTCAAGAATACCAATATCGAATATTTTCACACTTCCTTCATTGGTTCCGATAAATAAGGTGTTTTCAGCATTATTCAACAAAATACTCTTGAATTCAACATTTGGAATCTATTATTAAAAAAATGAATTATTTATGATAAATAATTATTAAAAAACTTCAATAGTTCTTAAAATCGAGTTCTTTCTGATATCATAAAAAACCATTGAGTTCTTTTTAAAATTTGAGAAAATCAAAAGATTTTTTTGACTAGAGTAATGGATATTAGTTCCTCCGTTGATATATTCATTCACAATTGCGCTCTTTTTGATTGGCAAAAGGGTGTCCCATATATTAATAAAACTCTTTGATCCTTGAGAAAGTGTTGCAAATATTGAGCCTTCACTCAAAAAGCAGAAATCACATATATTCTTCTTATAGATTGAATAAATAGGACTTGAATTTTTTGAGCTATTTTAAAAATTATAAAAAAAATTATAAAAAAAATCAACTTTTTATTGAATTTCCAAAGGTTAAAATTGCCCAATAAATCAACTCCTCCTAATTTATCTCCAAAATTATTGAATTTTAGGGTTGAAACAACGCTATCTTTTGTGCTTGTTTCAAATTCTCCAAAACAATTCAAGCTTTCAAATGTCCAAATATTGGCAATTCCTTTATGTCCAGTCAAAAAAATCGGAAGTTTTGGATGGGAAACTATGCATTGGACTTCAGAAACATCAGGCGTTGACTTTTTATTCTCCTTTAAAAAAAGTGAGTCTAATTAATAAGATAATTTATGGACGAATTCAGGCTGGTTTTCGGGAAGGAGGAGGAATTCTTCAGCACTATCTCTGTATTTTCTTAAATATGTCTTTTCTTCATTGTTATAACAGAATTTCTATATGAAAATTAAAAAATTAATTCCAAATTTAGGAAAAACAATTAAAAATTCAATGAAAAAAATTTATTTCAATTTGAAAAAAAATACTTTTTCATTTCCAAATAGAAGCCTGGATGCAATTTTTATTAAAAGTGGCTTATTCTCAAAATTTTCGCATTTTTTTCTCAGACCATTAAACTCTTCCGGCATCAAAATCGTAGCATCTTCTAACAAACTTACTCCATCAGGTGATCTTTTCCGATTGAGCAGCTGATTAAACAACGTGGATTTCTTCAAGTATTTTTGATTCAAAACAATGATTTCATCATTCATGCCTTTATATTTATTCACACAGAAACCTTTGATAGAATCTTTCAATAAAATTATCTGATTTTTCAAAAGAAAACATTTATAATTGAAAGGATGAAACAAAAAAGTAATAAACTTCGATTCCTCTTTTGAAATTTCGCTGTTCTTTAGGATTAGCACCTTCAAATAACCATCTTGGTGCTTTGTATAAAATCATCATACTCTATTTTTTTATTTTTATAAATATAAACTAGCTCTTAAAAAAAGCAAATTTTATAGAAATAAATAAATTGAAAAATATTCTAAAAGCTGATTCTTTAGAAAATATTGAAATTGGACCTTGAGTTGAAGATAATCGAAATTTTCTTCAAAATTGCATAATTTGCTCAAAAATTCAAATGTTTGTGGGTCAATTATTTCAAGAAGATTCGGGAAATATTTGCTATTTACCATATTTTCTGGTTTCTTTATCAAAAAAAGTTTAAAAACAATAAAAAAACACAAAATAAACTATGATAATTTTCTTGATTTCTTCAATTAATAGATTAAGTTCTCCAACTGGAAATTTATTGAAGATAGTTTTCAGTGTTTTATATGATTTATGCTCGAATTCATTGATAAACAGCAGGATATTCTGAATATTAAAGGCATTTTGTTCAAATGTGAAGCTTTCTGTCTCGATTTGAAAGATTTTAAACAAACCTTTTTTCAAATTCTTTCGGAAATAAGCAGCAGCTAAGTATTTTATCACCATTTTGAACAAAAACCCTTTGTAATCAATTTCTTCAAGGTTATCACAATAGAAATTTTCTTCATAATCTGTGGATAATTTATTCTGGAAAATCTCTGAATAAAAATCATCGAATTTCAGAGATTTTTTATTTTTTTGCTTGAAATTCGAAAATTTTTCAGTCATTAACCTCAAATTGCTGAAAACTGTGATATAATCCACATTCTCATTAAGAAAAGAAAGACTATTTTTCTCAATTCTTTTCAGAAATTCAAGTACTTCTTCGATAATACTCACCAATAAACTCCATGATTCCAGGTTTACAGCCAAATAAAAAATGCCAAAAAACACAAAGAATTCATATAAACTAACGAAATTATCTTCAGTATTAGCTTGGAATTCATGGTAAATAGTAGAATTCACTAATAAAATCAGAGAAAAAGTTAGTTCTTGACAGGAATAAATCAGGTCTAAATAAAAATATTTGGGATTTGCTGCAAAAGCATTGCTGAAAAGAGAATAATAATATAATTTTTGAACTTCTATTGAAAATTCTTCAATTGTAATGACAGTTGATTGCAAATCGTTGCGACCCAAATGAAAAGCAGTCGAATATTTCAAAGAACGCAATAAATGAATTTTTCGAGATGAATGCTTAACTAAAATTGAAGACTCCACTTCGAAATATTCAGAAAGATTCTTTATTTTCTCGAAGAGACCCGCGAAGTAAATCTCCCAATCATTCTCTACAACAGCTTCTTCCAGAAGGAATTCTAGGTATTTCGTTAGGAGACGCTTTATTAGAACCTTGATTCCTTTTAAAAAATTTGAAAATTAAAATTTTGAACTTTAAAAAACTTAAAATTAAAAAAAATTAAAAAAAATTAAAAAACTAAAAATTTTCAATAAAAATCTACTTTTAATTGGTTGAATATCTTCTTTATGATTGATATAATAGAGAAGCCCAAGAATGGGATTATTAACACTGAGATAATACTCCAAAGAAGCCGTCAAATGAATCAAACAATCCTCTTTCAATTCATTCATATTTTTTTTCACCTCTTTACTTTCATCCTTTTTCTCTTCATCTCCCCAAAAACTTTCAAAAATATCAATATTTTCCTTTTTACTATCATCATCATTCTGTAATTCTCTTTTAACTTTAATAGAATCCCTTAATTTTTTTGCTAAAATCATTGCAGAAGGATGAAAAGAACTTAATCCAGGTTCGAAAATTCCAGGCCATGAATTACAGGATTTTTTACCACTTTCATCATATTCTATATCATTATCATTTTTAAATTCATAGAGACAATTGATAGAATTCACATGTTGATTCAAAAGGATATAACCTATATGGACTAGCCAACAATCGTTTGTGATTTTACCTGAGTCAATGAAATGCTCTTGGATTATTTTCTTGAAGAGGGGTTTTTGGGGATCAGACTCTTGGAGTTTGCAGCAGAGAACTGCGAGCTGAATATCTTGGATGTTGTTTATTATAATGTTAAGAGCTTCCTAATATTTAAAAAAATAATTAGAAAAAATTATTTTACATATATATATTCGAAAATTATTAAAAATTAAAAAAAAACTGGATCTTTAAAAAATTAATTAATTAAAAAAAAAAAAAAAATTCAAATATAAATAACTTCAAGATATCCTCCCAACAAGAAGAAAGCAGCTGATACATCAAACTTTTTTTTCGCTAGGAGAGCATATGCATTTTTACTGGCTGCGCTTTTGGTTTTGGGATCAGAAAAATTCTTTAATAAAAACTCATAGGTTTTCTTTTGATTCCTATCTTGTCTGAACAAAGTAGCCAAAATATTCTTTTTCTTCAGTAATATATACCATAAACTGACTTTGAATGAATCTCTAAAATGAAAAAAATCTTTAAAATTGAGATAAATTTTTAGTTTGTAACTTTGTCTCTTTGAACTCATTTTTAGCTATTAGTTCAATGTATTCTTTGATTTTTTCAATATTATCATACCAAAGCACAATGCCATACTTTTTCATCATTGACCATGTTAAAATATTGTCATTTTCTTCATTGTTTTGCAAATCTTTTTCAATGCATTCATAAATTAAAGTGTCCTACAAATTTAATTAATTTTTTTAAAAGTTGTTGATTTTAAAATTTTGAATAGATTTATGATTTAATAAATTGAAAGTTTTAAATAATTTATTTACTTGTTGGCTTGTATGCAAAGCCCACACAAGTTCTTTCGTTAAAAGTGTTTTTTGCTTTGAGATGTTCCCCACATGTTTCTGTGTCATTTTGAACACTTTTACATAAAACAAGAAAATAGCAGCATAATAATCAAGACTTCTTTGATTCTCATAATACTCCAAAAGAAAATCAATCAAAGCATTTAACAGAAGTGATTCAGTTCCTTTCAAAGAAATGCTTTTTCTATGTAATTGCAAAGCGTTTTTTAACCCAATCAATGGGTTTTCTTTATCTAAATCCAATGTAAAATTAGTGAAATCTGAAGCTTTTAATCTAATGAAAGAAGATCTAGCAGGGCTTTGTGAAGAAGGCACTAGAAAAACATTTTTAGATTCTTCAATTATATCATGATAAGTGATTGGTTGAGTTTCATTGCTTTCTTTGACCAAAACCTCTAATGGAATCACGAATTTTGAGGAAATATAACCCTTTTTTATCAATGATCTGATCATTTCATGACAAATGAACTCAACTAAATGGTATTGGCCTAAACTCAAGAGTTCATACACGAATTCTGGGTGATGGAAAGGGATGTTATCTAAAAAGAAAATTAGTAACTAATTCAAATATTGAAAAAAACATGAGAAATTTCTTAGATTAAATTACTTTTTGTTTTCAAAAGTCTTGCATGAATATTTGAAGGATCAAAATTTTCTGTTTTAGGATCCCCGACTAATTTTTCAAAGTTTCCGTGAAATGCTTTAATCGAATCGGCAGTTTTCACAAAGATATCTCTATTCTTTCCGATGAAAATCTCATAAGAGTAAGGTTTTGATTGTTTGGAAATTCGTTTATAATAAATGTCATTTGAATCTTCACATCTAAATAAAAGAGAAATTTTATCTATAAAATAAATAAAAAATTATCACTTTGTTAAAAAATTCAAAACATAATTTTGTTGTTGTTTATCGAATATCAAAGAAAAAATGACAAAATAATTGTCAAGAGAAAGAAGATAATGCACATCATAGAGATGTTTCAATGAAACCACTAACTGTGAGATATCTATATTGTTCACACTGTTGTAAAAGAGTCTGTTCATTGAAAAACGGCAAATAAATTCACCATCTTCTTTGTAAAACTCAATCTTATTAAGATTTAAAATATTTATTATTTTATTAAAAGTTATGATATTTTATTATAAATACATCATTATTTATTGTGATGAAATAAAACACTGAAGGTATGGATTCTGCTTTATTGAAATCTTTGAAGTTGCAGGTGAAATTGAATTCTCTCATTTTCTCAACTTTTTCTCCTTTCACCTTATAAAAATGTAGCTTCTTGGCACTTTGAAAACACACTTCGAATGTTTTATCAGCTTCGTTGTAGGAGAAGATTTTGAAATTTGTGTAATCTTCGATGTCCAAATTATAATCAACTACTTCCTATTTTTTTTTTTAGCCATAAAATTTTAATGATCTAAATAATAAATAATTTATATTTCTTTAATTAATACTTAAACAGGGCAAAATCCTTGTCCTGCTGAATTATAATAATTCAAAAAAAAGCAAAATGACATTTTTTCCCACAATTGAATTTATATTGTTAATAATGTGGTTAAAACTAAAAATATTTTTTTTTCTTTCTGTTTTACTTCAATAAGAAGAAATGGTTCATTTTTTAAAGGAGATTTAGGATCAAAGACATCTTAAGAATTTTTTCTCATAGCTTTGTTATAAGAAATGATCTCCTTGATCTTGTTGAGGAGAAAGATCATTTTAAAAGAGAGAAGCTTGCGGTCAACACCCACAATCAGAGTGAACTCATTTAATTTCTCATTCTCTATAAGATGTACAGGATATAAATTGCAGAGTTTCTCATTGTTCTTATAAAGGAGTTCTTCTAATATTGTGAAATCTGAGTTGAATTCCTTTGAAAAGTTGAATGGTAATATCCCCTTTTGAATTAATCAAAGAATAAATCGATTATTATTCGAAAAATTACAAGATTTGTCACAGAAACTATATAGATCTGTTTGAAAAACTTATCAATAAAAATTGCTAATTCCTTCGAATGAAAGATATATTGACCTATTTTATCTATTTTTTAGAAATCATTTTTGAAAAAATAGACTGGAATCAAGAATTTGAGTATCTAACTGAGCTATTTTCCTTTGATAAAAGCTCAATCTGCTATAATCATCAGGGAAACTGAACTAAAATATTATAAATCAGAAAAAATAGCGAAACTAAATAGAAAAACCAAGGAAATAGGATTGACATAGATTAATTCATGAGTTTGATTTAATATCATAAAACTGTTATTTTCCTTATTGAAAGAAGCCAAAATTATTTGGCCAAATCGAAACTTTGCTGAATTTATCACAGTGAAATCATTGGGATCATTCTATTCAAAAATATATATAAAATTTCACAACAACAACAAAAAAGAACTTACAATATTTAGAACAATTTTTAATAAACAATTCTTAAAATCCCGTACAAGAAGCTCTAAATAATTGGTCTGATTCTTCTCATTCATCTCCATATTCAACACATCCTTCAAAGTTTTAAATATCTCCAAACTTTGGAACTCTTTGAAGATAGTCAATTTTGAATTATTTCCTTGATTTCTTAACCCACTAATTTGTATCAATTTCAAATATTTCCCCTAAATTTGTTTTTTTATATAATTCTTCTATTTTCTTTACAGTGAAGACTCCCAACCAATCTAAAGAGCAAGGAAACATATCAAAAGAACCATAATCATATTTTTCTCGAATATTGCCAAACATAGAATATCTTTGAGAGTTCCATTGTTTGGAAATGGTGATCCATTTCACAGAAAGAGGCTTTTGTAGTTCATGCTTCGAAAGGATCAATGTATTTGAATGAAAGAACATGATGTTTTCTTTTAATATATTTTCTTGCCAGATTCGTAGAGTGTTTTCACAATCGATTGTTAGGAGAGTATTTGGAGTATCTCTTCTTTCATTGAAGGTTTCTTTAGTAAATTTAATAATAAATTGCATTGTTTTATCAACTAATTAAAGAAAAAAACCTCTAAAGAAAAATTCGATAACTTTGGCTTTATGACTCAAAGCAAAATTTATGATATTGGACTCATTTCCTTGGGCTTCAAATGAGTTGGGTTTGTTTAGGATCAAATCAAAATCCCAGATAAAGATGATGTTATTGATATCTCCACAAGTCGCAAAATATTTCCCATCTTTTATTTATTTATTTAATAAAAAAAATAAAAAATATTTAATTACTAGGAGAAAAGACTAATTTTTCGATCTTATCACTTGTGTCTAGTTTAAAAATCTCCACAATACTTTCCATGCCAGTTTTTTCCTATTATTTATTGATTTTGGTTTGGAATTATGGAGAGTTTTATTTACTTGTCTTCCTTTTTTGTAGTTCATCTTCCAAATCGTCAAGAGATTCATCCCATAGCTCACAAGAAATTCATCTATAAAAAATGAAATTATTTATCTAGAATAGTTTCTATTCAAAAATAACCATCGTAGGAAAAATTGGCATATTTAAAATTTGTGTCAATAGCTTCCTCATAAACTAATTTCCACCTATTTTAAAATCCAATCATTTTTAAAATATTAATGGAAAATTAGTAAAAATAACATTAAGGTCATTTCTGGACGAAAAACTGGGAAATATAAATACAAAGCATTTTCACAAATAACTCCGATAATTCCATCTTTTTTTGAAGGGCATAAGGATTTTATCTCGGAACTGAAATTCCTTATCGTCTATTATAAATAATTTAGATTAAATTGGGATTTAAATTATTTTTTTAATTTTTTACTTGCATTTCGTTTAGCAGCTCAGAGGAATAAATGTAAAGTTTATCAACAGATGCATTTAAGAGATAACTGTTTAAATCATAATTCAACCAAGCCGTGAAACAAAATTGATTCATTTATTTTTCAATTTTAATTTTTTTTTTATTGGGGATCTCAAAAATTATTTATATTTTTAAAAAAATGACTCTTATAACATAATTAAATGATTTTTCTAATATTAATATGATAAGGCTCAGCATACAGTGATTTCTTAAGAGGAATACCATAGTTTAGAAAAAATTAAATAAAAAATTTCTAAAAAAAAATAAAAAAAATAAATAATTTTTTCAAAAAAATGGAACAAATATATAAATTTTTCTGTTTTTTTCAATTTTTTCTTAAATAATAATCTAATCTTTCTTTATTCCATTCTCCATTTCCTTCAACTTTTCGAGATCATATTGAGGGTTGACAATATCATGGAAGAACTCTTCTCCATAAATCTTCAAATATTTTTTCGCTAATTTTTTTCTTCTGATATTCTGAACCATCTCATTCATCCAATTAGGAACTCTAACAATCGCATTATTCGCTACAACTAATCCACCAGCTAATATAGCAAGCTTATAATTAAAGGTCCATGTTCTCCAAGCCCAAGTCAAAACTGCAGCAGAAACTCCGACACTTGAATATAAAGTAGCATAAGCTAGAAAACCAGGAGGTACAGGATTCAATATCCTGGTTTCCTCATCATTGAAGAAATGATGATTGAATTCTTTAATCTTTTTCAAGGCAAATACTGTTCTTTTGAGCTTTTGACTGGAACTAAAGGAAGTTATAGCAGGGGATTGATAATTTTCTGTGTTTATTAAGGGTTCTGGGTGAGAGTGGAAGAGCCTATGTTGAAGGGATTGGAAGAAAGAATGAGCATGGAATTCGTAATAGGGGGAAAGATGATGAATTAGGTCAGCTTTGATTAAATGCTCTTTTTCAGAAGGGGAGAGGGAAGACGAGGGAAGAGGAACGTGATGAGACATTTCGCAGTCTTATTAGGGTTTTAATTAAAATTTTGTTTGTTTTTTTGTATAAATATTTTTTTATTAAATAAAAATAATATTGGATGAATTTTTGTTCAATGATTAATTATTTTTGGTTTCAATGGTGATGGATGGGGGGATTCATAGAATTCATCCATTTTTGATTGGAGTGGAGTATGAATGACTTTTGTTACTACTTTAAAAACAGAAAAATAAACTTACTTTAATTTTTTTAAATTCTTATTAGAATTCCACACTTTTTCTAAATAATTCTTGATCATCCATCTATTTCTTTCCCATTCCTCTTCACTCTCTATTTCTATTATCCGTTTCTCTGCTTCTTCCAAACTACAACCCTCCCTTATTTTCTTCACAATTCCAATCGCCACATCCACAATTTTCCCATGCAAAACCAATAATCTTTGTCTTTCAACCCTATAAATCGTTGCAAAATGTTCATGATACCCCATTTTATTTTCTAAAATAAGCTCAGAACTCTCTTTAACACCTGTTTTGAACATTTCTTTCAAACATTTCTCGAATATTTCCTTCATAAAAACAAGTGCTTTTATCTCTAAGTCCCAGTTTTTCGGCTCGAAAAGCTCCTCAGGAGTATTTTTCTCAATATCCCAATGAATTCCTTTTGAAAAAAGCAGTAAATCTAAATTGAATTTCACAGCTTGCAATTTAAAAACTCTGTTTTTCTGTAATTTGAGGTTGGAAATATAATTAATAAGATCCTTTGTGGCTTTTAAATGTTCCAACACTCCAATTCTTATGAATATATGGTCATATTTATTATATTCAAGAGCCAAACCATATCGCATTAAGAGCTTTCTATTTGATAATCGCCCATAGCAAAAATAAACTTGTGAATCTTTTAGGAAAAAGTCTTTTTCTGAATTTTTTAAGACCATATACTCGAAATTATCATCTTTCCATAATTTTTCATCAGAAAATTTCTTTAATTTAAGACTTTCTAAGTCCTTTTTCTCCTGTGTTTGCTCAAGAAAAACTTTTTTCTGTGATAAAATAGGGAGATTTTCAAGGTCTAAGCATTTTGTTTCACTCATGTATTGCAAGAGATGGTATTTATATTTGAGATTCAAGACTTTTATTTGTGAAAAAGCAGTGTTAATATCGTTTTTCCCTTTAGTTTTCGGGGATTTATAACATTTTTTCTTGATAAAAGCTAATTTTCGAAGAATTTCATTGAAATAAAAGCAAGAAACTACGTCGCCGAGATCAATAGAATTGAGAACCCATTCAATAATTTCTCTGAAATTTGATGCTAAAGACTCATTTTCCAATAGTTTTTTATCAAGAATTTGTTCATTTTCAAATGAATTCTCTTGTGAAACAGGAGGAATATCGAGAAAATCATCAGGTCCGATGCTTTCTTCACTTTTATCGGATTCATTTGATGTTGATAAACAATCTTCTTCTTTGCAATTCTCTTCATTTTCTTTTATTTGCTTTTCATCAGTTTTCTCCTCTAAATTAACATTTTTCTGCTCGAAATCATAATAAACATTTGTGCATTCATGATTGAAAAATTCGGCAAAAGGCACCATTGTCACATAATTGAGATACTTTCCTCCAAAACTTCTTGTTATTAAATGTATATGTATCCATTTGACATTTTCATAGGAGAAAGTGTCCTTTTCAAATTTATGAGGATATTTTGAAAGAATTCCTGATAATTTCTCAAAGGTTTCTTCGAATTCTTTGGAAAGAACATTCGATTTTTTTTTCAAATAAGGATCTTCTAATAAATCTAACTCTTTTTCTGACCAAAAAGCCAAATAATCTATATCTCTAGGCAATAATTTGATCAGGAAATACAAATGAGAAGCTTCTTTTTTCTGAAATTCCAACAAAAGGAAAGTCAAAAGAATATTATCTTCCCAGTTTTTTTCCAAAAATCGTGAATAAAACTCTGGATTTTCATCGTAAATATCTTGTATCTCACTAAAATAAGCCATTTTCGTCGTTAAAAGCAAGTCTTGAGGAATCTTCAATAAAATCTCGTTAGGATTAAGATAATTCTTTGCAAGAATACCTGTATAAACAAGAGAATTTTTAGTTTTGAATGTTCCTAAAGACAGGTTTTTATGGATTTCCAAGCCTTTTGATTTAAGAATTTCAATATATTTGAGAAGATCAGGAGAAAGAGATGTGGCAATTGAGGCTAAAGGGTCAGGTTTACGAAGGTTTTTGAGGTTTCGATAATGTTTTCCAGGCGTTGTTTTTTGGGAAAGTGGGAATTGCATTGAGATTTGTATTGAAATATTTAGATTTGAGATTATGTAGAGATTTTAAAGAATTTTTTTAGTTTTATAATGAAGTGTTATTTGTTTTTTTGTATGATTTAAAAATTTTTGTTAATATTTTAAATTTTGTAATTTTTTTTAAAACTTTTAAATTAAATTCATTTTTTTTTCTTTCTATAT
>JFJP01039181.1_pt1 | contig 14263 bp, 6 predicted proteins | sample 431651 | NCBI WGS metagenome assembly JFJP01 (sample SAMN02602958, study PRJNA72255) | Microbial mat metagenome, whole genome shotgun sequencing project. | biome: fresh water; feature: sink hole; material: water; isolation source: purple microbial (photo- and chemosynthetic) mats found in... | reverse complement strand
GCGCCCTCACCATCTTTATCATTTTCAGCATTTTCTTCCTCTTCTTCATCATTGTTAGCCCTTCCCTTGCGCTTTGTAGGCGTAGTCCTAGCACTCCTTCCCATGAATTCCGACATTTTTTTCACTGCATTAGTATCAAACTTGTCAGGGAAGCACTTTGTCAAAACCGTGGTTGGATTCGGAGGAATACCTTTTTCCTTTTTTTCGGTATTATTGACACGGAAGAAAACCTTAATCGCATGCCACAAAGTATCATCTCTGTTAAGAACGCGCTCCCAATTGTCATAAAACTCCTTGTATGGTGGTGGATTTTTGCGGAAAAGAATTGCATGCAAAACATCCACCAAGAGATAAACACGGTATTCCTTTGACTGTTCTTCTTTTGGTATTTTGAAGTTACTTTCCAAATCAACTGAATCAATCGACATGTCAATTTTGGAATCGATCCTGACCATCGGAAGGAAATGGCAGATGTAAGTTGGACTGATGATCACCTCTTTGCCTTTTTGCTTTCTCGGTATGTCCATTGCAAAAGATTTCTTCCAACGTTTGCGATAGATATCAGTGGGAATCTGTACCATATTGTTGACATCTTCGGTCGTATCAAATTTTGTGAAAGCAGTAGATCGGAAAAAGTAATCAGACCACCACAGCACAAGAGCAGAAATAAAAACTGGAATGTTCGTAGAGACCGTCTTCAAGTAGTCCTCATAATCCAGTCCGTTGTAATTATGCCTGAAAGCCATCATATTGAACAAATATGGCATATGGTCTGACAAACCAAACTTGACAGGAAGATTTGCTCCCATATCCGTGACAAGATCGGCAATGACACGGAAACAGGTTTTGAAGAAAACCTGTTCAAGAGCCGATTTGGTTTCATTTTTTCCGCCAGCATGGTAGATGTGTCTGGCATAGCAATCTGCCAGAATAGCAGCACTCTGGTAAATAAATGAAAATGAACTATGGGCAATTTTGAGATCACCACCTTCCACATTATTCGGAAAGAAGCCCTGTTGGAAGTGAGAAAATGTTTGTTAGTAACATTGTGGATGATTGTACCACTTGTTGTACTTCAATTGTCTTACTTACCAGCATATCTCTTCCATGATTGATATCCACTTTACTTTTGTCAGCCGGGCACAGTTTACCTTGTTCCTTCGCTTGCGAAACCATTTTCTGGATTGTATTGTAGTCAGGGAATAGATGATCCTTTACGGCTTCAACTGGATATTTAATGCAATCCCCAACATTGCGTCTGACTTCTCCAAAACTGTTGAATGTTTTTCCATTGTTCGTAACCAGATAAATGAGTGATTGCAAACATGTTTCTTCACTGTCGGCTATATCTGCATACAAGCATTCAGCAAAAAATTTCAACACCGCATCCAAAATGGTTTTCGTTGGCAAAAAGATTCGAATCCCACCCTTTGAGGCTTTATCGTGGAAATAATCCACAATGTCAGCTGCAGTCATTGATTTGTAGGTGTTATTGTGTTTGCCAATTGCAGCTCTCAAATCTTTCTGCTTTGTGTTTGCAATTTGCTCTGCAAGTAATGAAAGGATACCATCCGAATGTTCATTGAGGGCTGACTGGACTGCTTTCGAAGAAAGTTTTCCCCTTTTATGCGATTTTAGCTGGGAAGTCAAGAATACCAAAAAATCGGGAGGCTGTCTTCTCATCAAATCCAGCCATAGGAGGACCTGTGACTGGATGGAAGTTTCCTGCATGATTGAGTAGCTGTTCTGAATTTCATTGCTGTACTCTTGTAGGGGAAGCACTTGTTTATTTTTCATTTTGAAACCCGGTGTACTTTGAGATAAGCACACAAAGGCAACTGGCAAAGATGCTGTCATAATTGAAAAGTATGGGTTCTTTTTGATTTTCAGATTGAATGGAGCACGTAGTTCACCCTCAGATCTGGGTGTCTTGATTCCCATCCAAGCGTAAGCCAAAGCAGTCAATCTGGCATTTCCATCCACATGAGCATGGGCCAGTCCACCAGTGATGAACTGGAAAAGAATTCGAACTCTCAAAAACATTTCCTGAACAGTCCTTCCTGGTCCAAAACAGAACTTCACATGGTCCTCCTGACCAAAAATGACGAATGAAGCACGTCGTCTCAAATAGACGAAAATGTCATAAATGATGGTGTCAGGGTTATTGAAACCTCCAAAATGTCGATTCGTGTCATGAACAAGAACAGCAAAGGCCATTAACGCCAAAACATTGCTATTCAGTTTCAGAATATCATCGAATGTGTATTTTTCATCGATCTTGATTCCAAATAGATTCTCGTAAGCCTTGGCAACATGCTCAAATTTGAGAAACTTTCCAATTCGTTCATTTTGTGCAAAGCATTCATCCATTGCAGTAGCCGAAGTGTAGGTGCTTGTAATATGAGTGAAATCATTGGATGAATGCCACTGTTCTTCCAAAGAATCCAGGTATGGAAAGCACACAATGTGGGAAGAACCCAGGTCTTTTTCTTTTGATTCACCAAAGATAGTCTGCATGATACCGGGCTTGTCGGGTTCTTCATCATTCCACAACCTTGTCAGATCACTGACATTTCGTTGGTTAATCTGAGAAGTTTGCACTGACCACTTAGGAAAGAAAGCATCCAATCTTTTACGATCATCCGCTTTATTCATATTTTGACAGTTGGTAGCAACTCTTGTGAAAAGCAATAGGATCGAAGGTGAAATTGCAGGCATGTTAACCCGGAATGCTGCATAATATTCGCCCATCAGCAAGGCAGGTTGGATGTCATCATTCCAAACATCTCTTGCTTTAGCCCATCCAAGGAGACCACCAAACTCTGACTTGAGAGAAACTTCCTTTTTGTTAGCATCCAGTTTCATCATTGACTGCACCACCTTGTTGTCTGCGTAATCTGACGGCAATCTAGGTCTTGTATCCGCAAAGTCATAAAAAGTGCATGACATCAACTGGGCAGAAACAATTGCCAAAGGCAAGCAGTCTTCCTCAAGGAATGTTGCTTCCGCCACCGGTATTCCAAACACGGCTTGAAGGACTCTGTTGTTTGAGTGAAACTGATTCTTGGAAATATCTTTTCCTTCGACACCAAATAGAGAAAACCATGGATTTTCCTTCTCATTTTCGAAATGGTCGTAACACGCCTTAAATTGTTTGATATATTTGCCTTGTTCTAAACTAGGTACCTGAATCATTGAATCGTTATCTCCCAACGTCCTGAATGAAAATATAAAAAGTTGAATGTGAGATCAGAGTCATCAAAATCCTTTTTTAGAGGAAAATTTCAGTACGGCAAAACAGAACAAAAAACAGAAATGCCGTATTGGAAAAAGTTTTCAGTGAAATGCCGTCGGTAGAGAAAACAAATCCGAACAAAGTACGGCAAAACAAAAGTCGAATGAAAAATGCCGTACAGAAAAGATAACAAATCGGAACAAAATACGGCAAAACAAAAGTCAAAAAAAAATGCCGTACAGAAGAGAAAACAAATAGGAACAAAGTACGGCAAAACAAAAGTCGAAAGAGAAATGCCGTACAGAAGAGAAAACAAATCGAACAAAGTACGGCAAAACAAAAGTCAAAGAGAAATGCCGTATTGTATTTTTCAGGCATCGCTGATAAGTACGGCAAAACATTGCAATGAAAAAAATGCCGTATCATGGAAGACGGAATGACACATTGTGGAGATAGGCGTCGAATGCAATTGAAACATAAAGTATTTACGCAAAACTTTTCCACAAAATTTACGAAATACGAAAATTTTTCACAAAACTTACCAAATATCCTGTATCTCGCTAATGTAGTCGTGGAACGGATGTTTGTAAGGAGACTGAATGAACATTTAGGTAGTTTGTTAGACAATAATTGATCAATAAGTAGTCAATCAAATATAGAAACACGATTGGTTACTTACAGCAACAGCGACAGCACCATCGCCATCGCCCATAGTGTTGTTTTCGGCCGTTTCGTTGGGAATAGTTGCTCCAGTGCCAACAGCTCCATCACCCATGGTCGCATCCAGATTGACAGAAGCAGGTAAGCTCATTTTTCGACTGAAGTGGTAACAAAGTTGGACTCGATCCAATTTATGAGTTTTTGACAGCGCTCCCTTCACATGGAATGAGCATTTTGCTTTTGTAATCTGGCACGACAAATCAGGTAAGGTAGATAAATTGCCGTACAACCATCACAGGGCGTATAATCGTACACCTGGTGGATTTCGTGCGAAATCATTTGTAAGGATACTCCAATTATGTGTTTCTACAAATAGCCATTGTATTTATACATCGATCGTGCGTTACAACTGTCAGTTGTTTTACGTGTAGAACAATATCTTTTGTATTGTTATGGATCCATGCAACGGATGTTTTCTATTTAGAAATTTCTTACTTATCTACGTATATTCAATATACATACATCAATATGTATATGATTTGAATTGTATGCAATGGTAATTGAACGATTATGTTTGTTACATCAAAAAATTTCTTAAAATTTGATCAAAAAATATGTTTTTATCGTTCATTTTTTTGGTGACAATCGTACGGCAAAACATTTTGGAAAATTAATTTGCCGTATTTCTTGTTTTGACTGACGGCATTCTATTACTATCGTTAAAATGTTTCCTGAATTTTGTTTATTCGTTCTTCATGTGTTTACTGCAAAGAGTATATTCATTTGTTGGATGAATGTTACGGCATTTCAAAATCATAAATATTTTACCGTACTCCATTACTGAAAGATGATAATCAATTGGATTCGCATATTTATGTGTTGTTCTCCATCATTGACACAACACGAAAGAATTGCACGGCATTTCGATTTTCAAAAAAGGTTTGCCGAAGTATGAAGAATCAATCCAAAGAGTTTATTCTGCAGTGTTCCGTTGCATGTTGTGTTCTTCAGTTTGTAATCACCCACCAACAACAGTACGGCATTTTCACAATCAAAAATGTTTTGCCGTATTATCACAAAAACGATTCATTCTGCTTTTTCTATCCTTCAGCTCTGCTATTTGACGAAGAATGAAACGGCAAATTCATTTTCGATATGTTTTGCCGTTGAATCCGTTTTCAACTAGTATTTCCATTCGACTGTCTTTTTGATGAACATGTTATGTGTGTGCACAAAACGGCATTTCATTTTCAATAATTGTTTTGCCGTAATCAAATATTTCGATTGAGTCCAAATCATCGTAACTTTTTCACTTACAATTAATTTTTTCTATTTTAATCCCTATTTTAAACAGAAAAAGGAGATTCCGATTGACTGGATTAATATCACAGAGATGCCAAAATCCAAGCGGAATGACATTGTGGAATTGATCGAGGATCACATACCGTCGCTACAGAAAAAGAGAGTAATCGTATATGACGACAGTTCGGATGATGAAGATATAATTATCAATGATTATGGAATGGTAGATTCTTCGAAACTTTCAAAATCAACCACAGATGGAACAATAAATGTTGGTATGGACCACACAAACAATATGTTAACAAATGAAAAGAGTAATCATGAGAAAACGGAAGATGACTTACCGATCGACATTCCATTTGGATCAAATCCAAAAACTCAATTAGAAAATGAAATCACTGAAAAAACCAATAAAACAAATGAAGAAAATGAAAAAAAAAATAAAAATGAAAAAAAAAATGAAAAAAATGAATCATACAAAGAAGGACACAAAATTATTATTATCAGCAACGTTGAAAATGTAAAGCAGACAGTAAACAGCAACAAAATTCAGGGACGAAACGAAAATTTGAATGAAGAAAAACAAAATAAAAACACTGAAAACGAAAATGAAAAAAATGAAAACAACAGCAAAGCTCAAGCTGGACAATTGCCTGTAAGCATCCTCGAAAATACCAAAGAAATGAAAAAAAATTCTACTGCCAAAAAAAAATATTCACCGATAAATGTTCTTGCAAGATGTGGAAACAAAAAAGTTTTCAAAAGCGATGATGATGAAGACTCAACTGGATATATGTATCTCCTTGTGGATAAGACTGAAAAAATAACAGATATGGAAAACTGTGATTATCTGGAATTGGGAGCATCGCTGCCATTCAATGACAATTTAGAATCCGTTCAAAAAGGAAATCTCAAAGACTACAGTGATTCTGACGAAGAGTTGCATTGTTCCGAAAATAATGATGTCCATCAGCCAGAACGTGACTGTTTCGAAAAAAGCGGAGTTGATATTTTGTTGTTCCAAGATAATGAACAACAGTTTTCCGAAACAAACTGTGATGCAAGCAAAAAAATGGAACAAGACAAACAGATTGGAGAGAATATAGTTATTGGGACTAGTATATTTCAGGACAACATTGACATCAGAAAAAGAAAAGAACCTCCGAATTCATTGACCGCAAAAACCAAAACAAAACAAAATCACGAAAATGCAGTTGTTATGAATGAAACGAAAAGAAACCAGCTTGTTATGGAGCAGTTTGTTCTGGATTTTGAGATGGAAACGAGTGCAATCAATTATTGGCCTGTCAATAGAGTTACCCAAGATTTGAACAGTCATTCAGAAACTGGATTATCTCTCTCAAAATATCCAAAAAATAATGATGTCACCTGTGCAGAAGCCGAAAAGAGTTTGCAAGAAATTAACAACAGTCACGGAAGCAGTGAAACAGACAATAATTTTGATGACACTTGCAGTCATGAAAGTTGCATTTCAGGAGGGCTTGACAGTAATGACGATGAGGAAGAAGTGTTCTATTCCAGTGATGATTCATCTGGGTATCATTATCAATCAGACATTTCTTACGACGATGAAGATTCGTATGTTCCGATTGATAGTGAAGTTCCCATTGATGGGAATGCATCAATTAACGAATGGTCCAATGAAGACATTTCCAATGAAGATAAACCACAGAATGTTCGTGTGGCTAGAATTGGTGAAGCTCAAGCAGTTGAAAATGAGCCACTCAATGACAGTTCCAATGAAAACAATTCCATCAACAACGCTTCACTAAATGTTCAATTGGATGAGGAAGTACCATTTTTGGAAAATGGTCCACAAAATGAAAGGTCTAGTGTGATCTTTTCAAATGAAAATGAACCTCCGGTTGTTCCCAACGATGTCAATTTTCCAGAAGCGGAAAATGAGCAACTCAATGGTAGTTCCCATGAAGAAAAATCCAACGATGATGACTCTCCAGTTTCCCCTATGATAGTGGAAAATGCATCAATCAGTGATAGGACCAATGATAACGTTTCCTCTGAAGATGCTCCTCCAAATGTTCCAATGCCAGTGGAATTGCCAGTGGTGGAAAATGTTCCACTCAACGAAAGATTGAATGAAGAAAATTCCATTGAAAATGTACCTCAAGCTGTTACGATGGATGCCGAATTACCTGCTGTTGACAGTGCACCACCCCGTGAAAGGTCAAATGAAGAAAATGAATTGTTTCCTGATCTGGTTTGTAAATACAAATCATATGGAACTTTGCCTGTTCGAAAAGATTTGAGTGGTGTCCCCGCAATGTTGAAGATGGATGTGGATTCTGTTGTGATTTTTTCCAAATCTCTGTGCAAAATTGTGGCAAATATGAATCTTGAGTGCTCAGGTCAAATGAACATCGACAGTAGCATTAATCGCCTCAGGGTTAATGATTCTTCCAGATTGTATGTCCAGCCAGACAACAACTTCAAATTGAAATTGTTGAACGGGAATGCTATCAAGAGTCCAGTTCGACTACCTCGTTTTCCCAATATTCGGCTCTTTGAAATACGACAGGGCTCCTTTACGTTCACTTTCAATCTCTACATCTTGGACACTGATCGGAGAATTGGGAAGTTTGACTGCAAGATGACGGATCACAATTTAGTTGCTATTGCTACTGCATTCAATGTTGTTCGATTGCACTGCCGAAAACTTCAGGTACTGCAGGTGTTCAGTCCAAGTGAGCGAATCAATGAAATCGCACAGATTATTCAAGCTTTGCCTCTGTTTTTTGTAAACAAGAAAGACAGCATGGCAGAAGGCGTAAAAAAGAGTGTGGATCTGCATACTGGAATGGCATTTCTACTGTTGTTTGAGAAGGCATTGCACCACATTGCATACGAAGAGTGGATTGTTGATTATCATAAAGGTGCTTACAATGGTCACTTCACATCATCCAATTCCGACCACGAATCCAAGCAGAATGTAATCAAATGGGCAGTGGATTTATGTCAGAGAATGTTTTTCAACCTCCAAGCCATTGGGATGAAGAATCAGTTTACCAACAGGAAGGAAGCCATGATTACTGATTTGGCGGATACCAATCAGTTCACGATACAGCATAAGAAACTCTGCCGAGATGTGTCTGCTGCAGCCAAGGAGCAAATATTTTCCAAACAGGAACGAAATCACTTGATTCCAAATGGTATGAATCACACCATTGTGACTTCATTTGATGTCGGCGCAGAATTGCATCCATTGATTCCAGGTACGAATTTTGTCATCAATGGATATGAAGGCAGGACAATGTACAACCATATTTTGCAGAGAACAGATGAACAGGAATCAATTTATGAGAATGCATTGAAAGATCATTTGCAATGCACGACAGTTGAAAACATGTTGGAAACAAAATGTTGTGCCTACAAAACCCTCCCATGTGCTCCCATGCCTGCCTACTACACGTATGATGCAGAATGTTTTTCTGATCCAAAATTGGCCCTACTGTTTGACATTCAGGGAAATCCTCATGAAGGCAACACTGTGATGGATGGACTTTCTGGCAATCTGTTGGTGCAACAAGACCCCCCTGGTAGCCGAGTAATCAAGTTGGATGGTTGTGAGTATGGACAGTACATTCCAAAGCCATTTCGCATTGATGAGTACTTGACGAAATTCTTTGATGTGAAGAGTGAAAACGACCTTATTGCAGGTGGAATGCCAATTGTGTTACCACGGAGTAATGACGATGATGATGAATCAGTTGCTTCAGGTGGCAGTTTTCTGGATTTGTTAAATCACATGAGAGATGATCCAAATTTGGATGAAGAGTACCATCCAGATGGTGTTGGTAATACAGTGTCAAGAGTCAGTGCACCACCTGGATCTGTTTCCGTTGCTGATGCAATTCATGATTTTGTGGATGTCATTGGAGCAAATGCGTCTCATACTGACAATCTGGAAACCAACTCTTCCAACTCAGAAAATCAAACTGGTGATGCAGAACATGCAACCGAACCTGATTTTGATGATGATTCCTACAATGGATTTGATCTCGCATTCATGGCTGAATCGATCAATATTGGAAAGAAATCAAAGATCTATTCCCAATTTTTGTCCGATAACGCAATCGGCAATATTCACCACGACCGAGTCATCCTATCCATTGGCTACACTCAAACAGCTGGCAGCAAGTTTCAACTTACCTGTCGCTTGCATGACAACTTGAGTAGTAACTGTTGTGCTGGTGTGAATGTGTACTCCCCATTCACTCGTCAGTTATTTTTGGATCCCTCTTCAAAGCGACACAAGATTGATTTCCAATTGGTTCCACATTTGCTTCAGCAGACTATGTGTGATGTTTTTGAGCAGCCAGATCTGGTCCACGATTACCAGAAGTTGAAAATATCCACGGAATACATGAAAACCAAGATGATATCCCTGCTTACCACCCTTCAGCAAACAGATCGCCTACCCATTCGCCAGGAATTGACTTTTGCAACAGAGTCCTTGTGGGCAGATGTGTTCAAGTGGCCCGTGGGTCCCAATACTATGCCTGTTACAGCGCACATTGGCATTTGCGAAGCTATTCACATGTATTACTTCACGAAGGAGATCTATGAAGAGTCCATGGTACCGTTGTCACATATGGTGCGAGGTAATGTGATGCCCGATTACACAACCCTATCCCCACAATCCAAGACTGCCTTAGTTTTGCATTCAGAGCGGCTGATACATTTGTTCCAGGCAGAAAGTTTCCGAGGTCAGATATCAGGATTCATCAAGACAAACTTTCCAGATCATCCAGAAAGCAGTCCTCCAGCAAATATCATTGTAGCCATCAGTTCTCGGGATGGGTTCAATACTCATCTCCGGTATGGAATCAATTCCCTGTGTTTGCCCACTTATGCAGTGAATCCAGCCAAGTTGACAAGGAGATTTCGTGTTCGTCAGCACTCAACCAAAGAAGTGTACATGATGGATTTTTCTAAACAGGTGCACTGCGCAAGAGAATACCTTTTTCACAGAAATGCAATACTGGCCACTTTACAGGAATACAGCAAACAAAATGCTGAGTTTTTGGCAGAAGAACATGATGGAATGTCTAATGATTCCAATGGTCTCATTGATGAAGAAATTGAAGGTGATGATGAAGTTGGTGATGATTTGTTGGACAACGAATCAGTTGATGAACAGAACTTAGGAGACGATGTTCAAGAGGCAATCACATGTCATGGATACTTTGATCCAGTTGATTTTCAGAAGCTATCCCAATTGCCACTAGATAAGCTGAGACAGCTGTTTGCACAGTTGTCCAGGGTGTTGCTATCAGGATATGAAATATTTTGGCTCAGTCGAATTACTGAGAAATTCAAATTACCTTTGGAAAGATTGCCAAGTAATACAACTGAGATGCAAGATTTGTCGGAAACCAAACTACGCTTGAGTACAAGCAAAAACATGCCATCAAGTGTTCCTGATTGTCATCGCAAAGATATTATTTGTCCAGGTAAATATTTGATGCTTTGCGTTTTCAGTTCAACATGCTTCTTCTTTTCTTGTGAATTTGCATAGAGATTGTATTTGGCAATTCTAACACTTCACAATCTGTTTGAATCTGAAGAGTTGGTCACACGAATTGCATTCCGGCACCCACAGCCTGACAGCAGCATGCCTGGTTGCTGGTTCCGATCTCCAGAGAGAAGATTGCATAAGGATTTGATGCATGCAATTAACCGAACAGCAGTCGCAGGTGAATCACTTCAACAGAATGGTAATGTTCCACATCTTACCTATTGGAATGATATAAATTTTGGCAAAGAGGTGTTCAAAGAAATCATCATCAATGGAATTCGTCATATTGGACCTGAACCTGTTGTAACTCCTGATGAGAGTGCACACAAAATTAGTTCGATAAAACTGCGTGAATTGGATGCAAATGGAATTGTTTGGTCAACCACCCCTTCTCGCATTGCCCGCAATATTGGCATTGCGTGCACAGTGAAGTATCCGACATGGCTGGGTAAGGATGAACTTGATACCTACACCACCACGAAAAGTAACGAAGCAGTGTGTTGGATTGATGAAGAAAAATCCAAAGGAAAAGCAACTCCTAAAAAGCGCCAACATTTTGTGAAACCGGAATCAGAGGCAGTAGCCTCATCTGTTGACGTTCGTAATTATGGCGAAGTGATTGTTGAGTGTGATTTGGCAAGACAACAGCATGAAATTCAGCCAGAACGAATTCCAAATGCGATACCACGCATAGAAGTGATGGGCATACCAAACTGGGCATCCTATTTTATTCCACACAGAAATTACTTTGGTCAATTTTTCCCGCTGCCGGATTACCACAAATCAACAATTGACATCATTTGCCTTCGTTTGGTGTTGAGTACAATTTTCAAGTTGATGGTATTGCACAATGACAATTTCCAAACTGTCATAAACAATTGTCGTATCCAGATAGTGAACACAGTCTTGCTGTATCCGTTTGCAGTCGACCCTGTCGATTATTCCATCATCCCATTTGAATGTTTGTTTGATGACCGCCCAATTTGCAAGGCAAAGATTGCAACAATTTTTAAATGGATTGGAATCAAAAGTGGTCAAAAAATTGAATGCATAAAAGATTTGCTGGATGCACCATTGGGTACAAGAAACAGGACAAAAAAGATCACGAAGACTCAAAAAGACACTCAGAATTTTGTGAGGATCTCATTAAGATCATTTGATCTTGAAGTGATTGACAAATGTGTTTTTGAGAATCGTCCACCCGCTATGACATCAGAAATATCGAAAGCATGTGCATGTTATCAGGGTGTTGGAGAAGTGGAAGTTGCGGAGTACGATTTGTTGGTGGATCACGTGGCTGCCATTAGCTCGACTGGTGAAACGTTGGAACTATATATGAACAACATGATTGTGTGGAGAAAAACGCAAGAATTGTTGGGAAAAGGCATTTTGTGTTCCAATATGGCAAATCGCATTTGGATGGAGCGAGTTCGTTACTTGAGAAAGAAGAATGATTACCTCTCAACAAATAAACATAGTGACCGAGCCCAGGTTGAAGCATTGGCGATTATGGACATTTACTGCAAAAAGATGATATTTTGTAATGATGACTAATAATTCTTGTTTCTAATAAAACTATACCAGATATTGTGCAATAATATTTCATTGATTTATAGTATGCTAGGATAAATAGTTACAATATGGCAAATCGCATTTGGATGGAGCGCGTTTGTTACTTGAGAAAGAAGAATGATTACCTCTCAACAAATAAACATAGTGACCGAACCTAGGTTGAAGCATTGTCCATTATGGACATTTACTGCAAAAAGATAATATTCTGTAATGATGACTAATAAACTAATAATTCTTGTTTCTAATAAAACTATACCAGATATAGTTCAGTTATATTTCATTGATTTATAGTATGTAAGGATAAATATATATTAATGAATTATTTATAACTGCATTATATACCTTCAAGTCCATTGCTTAAAGGAATAATTTTGACTATTACTCGTCATCTTCTTCATTAAAAATTTCAGGACTTTCCAACATATCATTTACGGCAAATTGTTTTTCGTTTTAAAAACGCCGTACATGTAAATGTTTAATAATCATTGATCAAAAACTTAGGAAAATATGTTATTTTATACAATTAAAATGAAGTGAACGATTTAAGCCAGATAAATATAAAGAAATAAAGTTATCACTAATATTCACTTCTATGTACGGCAAATAAGAATTGAATTTGAAATGCCGTAATGTTTTTGTCTAGAAATTATGTGCAACAAATCTTCATTTCGAAGGATTATTAAACTCGAGTGTATTTGGTGACATATTGAGCTTCTGCTAGTTTTGGCAGAATTTGTTTGATTAAATAAATATATATTTTTTAAATAATTGAAAATATATTTAAATATAGAGAACAACATTTTATTTTAGTCGATGTCGAAATTCAAATGCAATTTGTACGGCAAAACTCTTTTGAAAATAAAATGCCGTTTTGTCAATCATCGATATAAATTCTTTTAACTCTATAATTGATGAAAATGTTGTACCTAAGGTTGATAATGATCAATGTGGACGGCAATATATTTTTTAACTTGAAATGCCGAAGTATATATCTCTGATATATATTCTTTTATCTCTTTAATTGTTTAATACAATGTATCTAAGGTTGATCTTGCTCACGGTGAACGGCAAAATATTTTTGAAATTGAAATACCGTAGTCTGAATCTTTGATATTTATTCCTTTTTCCCTTTAATTGTTTAATACGTTGTATCTAAGGTTAATCATGCACACGGTGAACGGCAAAATATTTTTGAATTTGAAATGCCGTAGAATCAATCTTTCATATTTTTTTAACTCTTTAATTTAATGATAATTTGCATCTAAAATTGATCATGCACAAGGTGAACGGCAATACATTCTTGAAAATGAAATGCCGTAGTCTCAATCTTTGATATATATTCTTTTAATTCTTTAATTGTATAATTCGTTGTATCTAAGGTTAATTATACTTTAATTTATTTAGAAAAATATTGCATAAGTGACAACAACAAATTCTACTAATAGCCTAGACTTCAAAAATCAAATCATTAATAGAAACGAGAACATATATGTAAAGCTTACATTTATTATTGTATTTCAATAGAAAAAGACAATGAAATGTTTGTAAATTAACATTTCAGTTAAGTTCAAAAACAATTTCAAAAATATTTTTAATATTCGAGCTGTCCCATTTTTAGCAAGGGTTTTCTATATTTATCAATTTCATGAATACTGCATTTGGTCGTAATATTTTTGTAAATATCTATATCACATTGTGAATCTTTTTTGTTTACCATTTGTATGAATGGGGTTAGTATATGTTTTTTGGGGGGGGCACGTAGAGATGCAGTACACTAAACACATACGTAGCTTGTGCACAAAAGTTCTAGCATTCAAACTCCAGAAAGACAAACGAGAAAATTTTTTGGTTTACTGTAGTAGGGCCCTACAGGAGTACAGCAGAAAGAGTACGGCCTTTTTCAATAAAATAATGTCGTCGCATCAAGCTAAAATAAA
>JFJP01039180.1_pt1 | contig 14264 bp, 13 predicted proteins | sample 431651 | NCBI WGS metagenome assembly JFJP01 (sample SAMN02602958, study PRJNA72255) | Microbial mat metagenome, whole genome shotgun sequencing project. | biome: fresh water; feature: sink hole; material: water; isolation source: purple microbial (photo- and chemosynthetic) mats found in... | reverse complement strand
CTATGGTGATTTCGGTTCCCGCAATTGCAGCGTTTTCATACTTTGGCTGACCGCCGGCATTAGTCATTGTCGGTTTCAGTAAATACTTTTTGCCTTCTTTTATAACCTCAAGATTTATGACAAGATAATTTCCTTTTTCTTTCGTTTGTGTAAAGTCATATCCGAGATACTTTATCTGCAAACCATTATAAGTTTCCGTATTTCCTTTATTGATCGTCACTTCATGATTATGCGCTGCTTGCTCACCGGATTCAAGTGAAAGAGGCGAAACATAAAAATCTTTGGTAATCATGTTGATAATATCCGGATTCCGAATCAACGACGCATTTTCACCTTCCTGAAACATTACCGGAGTAACAACAAACTTCTGCCCATCCTTTTCAACTTCAACATTAAATCCATATCTGCCTCGCTCCATGGCTTCATATCCGACATATTTAATTTTATATCCTAATGCTTGAACTTCTTTTCCCTGTTCAAGATTTAATGTCTTAACATCATCGTATTTAGCCGATGCAACGAATCCTAAGAACATAATCGCAATTCCAACGTGCGCTAATGCACCACCTGCCATTTTTGGGTTTCCTTGCACTATTTTATATCCGACAATCAAGTTTGTGAACAGTGCAAATGACGATGCAAAGATAAAAATAAGCATTGCAATATGAACTGCTCCCATAAAATATGTCACGACTGTAAATACTATTGCAAGAACTATCGGAACGATCAATTGGCGTAGTAATGTTTCTGGTTTTGAATTACCCCACCATAATAATTGACCGAGACCAGACAACAATGCAATTGTAACCCCCAACGGAAGCGTTGTTGTTACATAAAAAGCAGGATCAACTGCTGATATTTTTCCTTTAATAATATTTGTAATAATCGGAGATGAAGTGCCAATCACGATAAAAACGGATGCGAACACTAACGATGCTGCACCAAGGAATAAAGCAAATTCTCTTGAAATCAATGAATGCTGTACAGGCACAATCGGCATTTCCTTCCAACGGGAGAACAATAAACCAAAACCCAATACTATGAACGCTACAATTCCTAGAAGCAACAGCCAATAGACCAGCATTCCCGGTTCAACAAATGAGTGAACAGACGTATCACCAAGCACACCGCTTCGCGTTAAGAATGTTGAATACAATACCAATACAAAACACAACATACTTAAAACAAAATTTGTTTTAATGTATGTTCCGTTTTTCCGTTGAGCAAGCATAGTATGAATTGATGCTAAGCAAACTAACCAGGGTACGAGTGAAGAATTTTCAACGGGATCCCAGCCCCAGTATCCGCCCCATCCGAGTGTTTCATATGCCCAATAACCTCCAAGAATGATTCCCGTCCCAAGCATCATAGAACCAAATACGGTCCAAGGAGTCGCAACACGGATCCAACTTACATAATCTCTCTTTAACATGGCAGAAACAGCATACGCAAAAGGAATGGACATTGATGTAAATCCGATGAACAAAATTTGCGGATGAATTACCATCCAATAATTTTGAAGAAGAGCATTCAATCCTTTTCCTTCCATCGGAATTTGTGCCCATAATTCACGTGCCTGATCTATCCAAATATAATTTGTTGTCCCCAACGGAATTGCGCCAACATGCAATAATTCACTTGGGAACTGATCCCAAATAAACTTGAATGGATTTTTTACCACCAACATTAAAATAAGGAATGTGAAGATTGCAGAATAAACGAACATGAATTCTTCTTCATATCCACGTTTGGATGTATATCGCAGCAACACAAGACCGATAATGCCGGTATACAAAGCCCATAACATGAAGCTTCCTTCTTGCCCTGCATAAAAAGTTGAAATTAATAACGAGAGTGGAAGATCGGTAGAACTATAGTTCCAAACATAATAATATTGAAACTGATGGTTAAGAATAAAAAATAACAATAATGCTGCACTTGTTACCATACAAGCAACAGCTGTATGATAAAAAATTCGAGCATATTTTTTTACAATGGATGAATTTTTCTTATGCGTAATGAAATATAATACCGTGGAAAGAATTGAAGCTAAGAATGCAATCTTAATTATTGTTGCACCAAACATAATACCTCACAAAGTTTTCTTGACAGCTTCTCCATCGCCTTCATATTTTGAAGGACATTTGGTCAATAATTCATTGGCATGAAAATATCCATCTTTAAATCTGCCTTTTGCAACAACTTCCGTTGCCATCTCAAAATTATTCGGTTTTGCACCATCAAGAACAACTTTCACTTCTTGCTGATTATCATCAACCATGTAGAATGAAAACTGTGATTTTGTTGCATCATATTGTGAATCCTTTTCTTTGACCCATTTTCCCTTCACCTGGACTTTTTTACTGACGGTTTGCGCTTTTGAAAAATCCATATATTCGATGTTACTTTCTAAAAAAGTTGATGCACCAAAGAACAATGCTCCAACAATTATTACAACTGCAACAATAACTTTCGGTTTCATGTATTCTCCTATTTCTTTAATTGTTCTTCTAATGATTTTATTTTTGAATCGAGTTTGAACATATATCCCAAAAATCCAAACCAGATTGCTAGCACTACAACTAACACAACATACATTTGATTTTGTTCAAAAAATTCCACAGTACCCTCGTTAATTAATTTCTGTTTGTTGTTGAATTTGACGTTCAATTCGCATCGTACGAATCTTTAGTGAATACATCCAAAAATATAGCAGTGTAAATCCAATCAACGATGCAAAAAAAACAATGAGCATATTTGTCGCCATTTTAAATTCTAACACAGGTCCTTTTCCTTGTTCGTCTCCTAAAGATCCCGGATGCAAACCAGACATAATTCTCGGCATTACAAATATAAAAAAAGGAACAGTAACTCCTGCTAAAATTGAATAGACCGATGAAAGTGTTGCCCGACGTTCCTCTTCATCGATTGCAGATCGCAAAACAAAATATGCTCCGTAGATCAAGAGCAATATAAATATTGAAGTTTGTCTTGGATCCCAATTCCAAAAAGATCCCCAGTTAAATTTTGCCCAAATCGCACCGGTTAATGTAGCAAGAACGCATAACAATAAACCTAACCCGGCAGAAGAAACAGATCGTAGATCATAATCAATATCTTTTTTACGGAGATATAAAACTCCGTAGATCATCGACATAACAAAAGCAACAACCGTAGCCCATGAGATTGGCACGTGAAAAATAATATTCCGTGCCTTTTCTTCCAGACCGGGAATCAATGGAAATTGCCACCACGTTTCGGGCACTCGCACCATAGGGAAGGATATTCCAGCAATAATAATGCCCGTTATCCAAATAGATACAGCAATTTTAAGCCAAGTTTTCATATTAATCTTTCCAAACAAAATCAAAAACTAAGAGTGATGTTGTAACCATAACAATGGCAAAGGATATCAATATTTGAAATTCTTTAATCGCTTCACTAAAAAAAGCACCATCAACAGAAAGCTTTGTTGCATTAATACATGTTAAAAGCAACGGAAGTAATATAGGAAATGCCAATACCGGAAACAAAGTCCCTTTCGTGTTTGCTTTAGCAATAATGGCGGCTAAAATAGTCGAAGCACTTGCCAATCCGGCGCTTCCTAAAATAATCGTGAGCCAGAATATAGAATACGTCTTTACTGAAAATTCTTTTATCAACAATAGATAAGCAATTGCAATTATAATCGATAGTACGAAGATCAAAATAAAATTATAGATCAATTTACCGGTATATACCGAAGTTGAATCGGTAAGTAACCGTAGCGTTAGTGACGTCCCTCGTTCTTCTTCAGCAACAAATGTTCGAGATAGACCTGACATAGCGCTAAAAAAAATCACAATCCACAATGTTCCGGAAAGGATCTCTTGTGTCGGTGAATCATGACCGATTGAAAAAAGGATAATTGAAAGCGTGGTAACAACAAACATTAATAATGCATTCAGCGCATAGCGGGTTCGAAACTCCGAAATGAATTCTTTAACGAAAATGTGATATGATGATTGCAGTATCATTGTTGTTAAAATACGATATTATTCTCCGATATTCAATTGTCTAATGTCTAAAATGGTATCAGCAAATCGAAGATCGTCTTTGTCATTGGTGGCAAATAACAAAACACCTTTTTGCTTTTGTAAATGCATCCGGTTTCTCACTGCTTCTATTCCATATTCATCAAGATTTGATGCAGGCTCATCAAGTACCAGCAACGGTGGATTGTGTAATAAAGCTGCACAATATTTTAAGCGTTGTTTCATACCAGAAGAATAATTTCGCACTTCTTTTTTTCGATGATCGTATATTCCGAATTCTTTTAATAGCTCTTCGGTAAATGAATCAGCTGACGAATCGAGTCCACGAATTTTTTTAATGAATTGTAAATTCTCTTCAGCAGAAAACTCTTCATACATATTTAAATATGGAGAAACTAATCCAATGTGCGGATAATACTCTGGATACAAAACCTGCTGATCGTTTACTGATAGTGAAACTGTACCGCTGCTTGGAGAAAGTACTCCGCAAAGGATCTTCAATAGCGTTGACTTTCCAGAGCCATTTTTTCCTGTAATTGCAAAAGCATTTCCTTCATTTACAGAAAATGTTACATTTTTAAAAATTGTTTTGCGATTATAAATCTTTGTAATATGGTCAGATTTAAGTGTTAGCATTTTCATCGAATTACTGCAAATTTACCTTTGTTAAAAATTATTCCATTAGATAAAATGAAAGTATATATTCCTGATGCAGCGATATTTCCCTTATTATCTCGACCACTCCACTCGGCATATTGTGTGCCAGAAAAGGCTTTAAAATTTGGATGTCCTGAAAATATCAGATCCATAGTACTAGAGGAAAATATGTTCAACGTTGCATTCCTATCCTGTTGTATTCCTTGTAATGCTATCAACAACGATGATTTGCTGGGATTAAACGGATTAGGAAAACAAACTGGACCTCGTGAAGTCCCAATTGCAATATATGACCAGTTTAGATAGTCATCTACTTGGAATTGAGCAAATACCGAGGTTGATATTTTTGGAAAACCAGTTGCTGACGATGTAGAAAATGAAAGCTTAAATGGAAATGTTTGTTGAGAATAATCTAAAGCATCGGTAACATTAGTATTGGAGACAATAACAAAAGCTGTGTCTGTAGTGGTACTTGCTTTTATATAATTTGCAGAAAAGCTTTTTGTTGTAAGAGAAAGATCCTGTTTTCCAGAAGATACAAGTATTGAACTTTTAAATGAAACCATTGGAAATATATTAGCATCACTATAATATTTTGAAGTGTCTGATCTATATCCAGTGTAAAAATTCCAATATGTAAAATCTGAAAATTCTCTTTCAAGTGAAGTTGAATATTTATTTAGAGCATTTTGAGTTGCCATCACTGGGCGTGTAATGCTCATTTCATCCCACATTGCTTTCATGATTCCAGTTCCATATTTTTTCATGAGAAACATTCCCCAAAGAGCTCTTTCATATCCTGCAGTTCGATCATTATATTTTTGTTGAAATAACGATGTTGTTGAAATATCTATGAAATATGTTTTTACATCAAAAATGTAATCTTTAGCATCTTTGAAAACTGTATTTTCCATCGCTTCCGCACACAGTTCATAAAAATAGAAATATTCACTTTCCCAAACTCCGGAACCTCCCACTTGAATTGCATGATGAAATTCATGAGCACATGTTGCCATAAGAGCAGGAACTCCTTTGGTTCGATACCCAACACCAAAATCATTATCGATTTGAATGAATGACGCAAACTGTCGATTAGGTTTTGTCGGACCTACCGGTAAATCATCTTCGATGTTGGTAATTCCAAAATCACTGATATTCATTACATAAAAATCATATTCATTACCGCCTCCTCGACCGTTATCACTCGGTGGGATATTAAAATTGTATGTTTCAATTTCTGCTTTCCAGACTGAGTCCAAAATATTTTGCAGTGTATCAATAAATAATTTATATGAATTAGGAATCCGATTCCCGGATGCATCAACCATTGCCGGTTGATGAATTCCAATAGTATCAAAATGTATGCGTATTTTATTGTTTATAGTAAGAATGCTTTTTTGCATTTCAGGTCGAGGCACAAATATTTGCTTTGTTTTTAATGTTTTATTTTTTTCATACCGTTCGATCTGACGAAATGTTCCACATTTTTCATTTTGTGCTATAAGTATTGAACCGTTTAACACAAAGCAAATACAATAAATGTATGTTCTAATTTTTCTTACCATAGACAATCGTAACTTTACTTTCTGCGGGATTTGTAAATGCAATATCGGTAATACTATCTCCATTAAAATCTCCACTGCGGAAAACAGATTCTCTTGGAAGAGTTTTATACTTAATACGCGGGAAATATTTTCCATTGTTTTTGCCTCGTACTATAAAGATATCAAAATTATCTGTGTCCATAAATACAATATCATTGATTCCATCGTTATCATAATCCAATATTTGCAATTGTCCGGGTATGCGGATTTTCACATTATCTTCAAACTGTTCAAACTGTCCGAAAATATTTTCTTTTGAACCGAATGATATTCGAAGTGCATTATTTGGTGAAGTATACATAATACAATCTTTAATTTGGTCTCCGTTCATATCTTCAAAATAAATGAATGCTTTTCGAACAATCGAATCCGAAATCATATACCGAAGAATTTTCCCTTTAAAACTACCAATAGAATCATTCATACTTACGCCAAAAATACAGCTCTTTATATTCTCGTCATTATAAACATACAATAGATCGGTTTTCCCATCGTTATTAAGATCGGAAATGGTTGCATATAAAACTTTTGATTGTAAATTTGAGACAAGATTTTTAGCTATAAACCTAGTTCCTTTTAATTGTTGATAAAAAATAATAGCATTTGTTGATGTGCCCATAAATGCATACAGGGAAATTCCTTGATGCATAAACGAAACATCAGGCAGAACAGTTATCGGCTTTTCGGGCAGAGGAATTGAGAATTGTTCGATATCACTTCCAAATAAATATGAAGAATCTGCTCCTCGTCTTAAGGTAAATAAGGATATTTGAGGACTTTCTTGATGAGTAGTATAGAATGTGATTGCAGAATCTGATTTTGAATAAAAAGAGACTGAATATGGTTTTTCTGGGACTTCAATAGACATCTGGCTATGGAAAGAATATTTTTTCGAAAAAAGAAATGAAACGGTTGATGATTCAAAATTACTTACCGCAATATCATCCAACCCATCATTATTTAAATCGACCACAGAAAGATTGATTGGTTTAAGACCTACAGCAAACGATTGCTCATTCTGAAACGAAAGAAACTTTGTTTGCGAATTCCAGAATACGGTATAACGAAATAAATCTTTTTCAATAACAATAATATCGGCAAGACCATCGGCATTAATATCGCCGACAATGGTTTCAGAAGCAGAGAGATCCTTTCCAAATACAATTTCATCATAGAAATTACCATCACCATTATTTATCATTATCGAAAGCATATTTGCAGAATTTGAATTCAATAAAATATCACTGGAATTTATTTTATTGAATGATTCCTTAACAATCTTATCTGGCGCTAAAACTGTCGATATTGTTTGCACAATCGAAAAATTACCAAGTCCATCTCCATGTAGAATTTGAATTGTTTTATTTTGAACGGAAGAAACCGCTACATCAGCTAAACCATCATCATTAAAATCTTCAAACATCGTATGAACTGAATCTTGTCCAAATGAAAGGACTGTTTGCTCAGAAAATTTCATTTTCCCAAATCCAAGGAATAAGATGGTTTCATTTGATAGCCAGTTATATACAGCAGCATCTGAGATATTATCTGCATTCAAAGCAACAATAGAAAAATCACTAACAGGAATGTCCTTAAATAGTGTTATTTTAGGATGGAATTTCTCATTCCCTTTTCCTTGTACTACACAAATACCCGTTGATAATTTACCAAAACTTATGATATCAGGAATCATGTCATTATTGATGTCACCGATGACAACTTTTTCAGGGTAGAAATTGACCGAAATATGTGTTGAGAAGTATGAAGAATCTGATTTCTTACTCATTATTATTTCGACCTGGTTAAGATCACGATGAACAACAACAATATCATCAATTCCATCATTATTGATATTCCCAACGGTGAAAGATGTTGCGTTATTCGTTTGGGCTACAATCTTTGGATTTGAGAAAACACCATTGCCATCGTTTTTTAAAATTCCAATTTCAGATGAATCCGAACTATAGTATAAAAGATCAGGATATTGTGACGATGAATAATTTAGCAGTGAAGAAAATTGAATAGAAAACGGAAGAGGGAATTTTTGAACAACTCCGAGAGAATTTAGTTCAATTAGTTGACCGTAACCAAATTCAGTGAGAATAATACTTACTATAAGTATAACGTTACGTATTCGTTGAGAAAAGCAAACTTCCCCTTTTGCTGTAGTCACAATTGATTATGGTTTTATATTTTTTTTGCGACGTAATAAACGTAATTCTCTGCGCGACAGTGCTTCTTTGTATCTCCGTTGTTCTTCTTCAGTTTCAATTGATACTTGTTGGACCTGTGTTGGCAAACCATTAGTATCCAGCGCAACAAAAGTTAAATACGCTGTGTTGGCGTGTTTTATATTTCCAGTCAATAAATTTTCCGACATGACCTTTACACCAACCTCCATTGATGTTCGGAATACTCTATTAACAGAAGCCAACAAAGTCACAACTTCACCAAGTTTAATCGGATTGAGAAAATTCAGATCATCAACTGAAGCGGTTACGCAAATTCGATGAGAATGGCGGGCTGAAGCTATTGCCGCGACCAAATCTATCCAATGCATTAATTGTCCGCCAAGTAAATTCCCCAGTTGGTTAGTGTCATTCGGCAGAACTAATTGCGTCATGTCAGCTTGGTGAGGTCGTAAAGGAATTTCATTTTCCATGGTTATTCGTTAATACTCATCTTTCGTTGTTGCTGATCTTCTTCGTATTCTTTTTTATCCTCTTGGTTTTTTTTCTGTAATTCACTTATTTCCTCTTTTAGATCTGTATCAGGGTATTTGATCTGTAATTCATTTAAGGTTAAAATAGTTCCAGCAAAGTCTTTTCGTTCATTCTGACATTTAGCCTTCCACAACATTCCATCATCAACATACGGAGTATCGTGGTAATCTTGAATCAATTTTTCAAAATATGAAATCGCCGCTTTATAGTATTCCATTCGGTAGTATAATTTTCCGCCATCAAACATTTTTCTTGATAATTTTTGAGTCAATTCTGTTATCTTCGTCTCGGCATCCTTAACTAAGCTATCAGATGGCGAGTATTCGATATATGTTTGAAAATTATCAATAGCATATCGAGTGTACTTTTGATCCAATTGTGATTTAGGAGACAATTGATAAAACGATTCAGCACGTTTAAATCGCGCAACGGTTGCAAACGGACTGTTTGGCATCAAACGAACAAGATTGTCATATTCGGCAGAGGCAAGAATATATTCTCCGCGTATAAATCGACATTCGGCAAGAAAAAATTGAGCATCATCTCCATAGTCACTTCCTTGAAACTGGACGGTAACGATCTTAAATTCTTCGATTGCTTCCAGATAGTCGCCATCATCGAATAGTAGTTTAGCTTTCGCATATCGTTCTTCTACTGGAATTGATTCGATTTCTTTTGTCGATGAACAGGATTGTACTAACAATAATATGGTGAAACTAAATATTGCGATGAGTGTTTTTTTCACATTAATTCCAATAGTGTTTTAAATCAAAATTTGACAAACTTTGAGTTCGGTTAAATAGTTTATCGATCTCTACGCTGTCGGTCAATCGTTTCGTCTGCATTGAAACACTAACCGGATAAAATCTAAGGATATCGATTGTCGTTCCGGAATCATTCTTTTGAAAAATAAATTTCAATCCGTAACTTTTTTGTGTCCAATAATGTTGCGGTTGAAAAAATATAAAATTACCGAGCGAATGAACTATAAACTTGGACCCTATTTTTTCCACTCCGTAAGTAACATGAGGATGATGACCTAAAAAAACATCAATTCCATTTTCGACACACCATTCTGCAAATTCTCGAACGCTTTTAATTGGGGTATCAATATATTCAACACCGCCATGGTAACTCATAATCACGACATCAACAGAATCTCGAATCTGAGCAATTTTTGTTTTAAGAAGAATTGTATCCGGAGATGCTATTGATTTTCTCCAATCTTTAAGCGCTATGTTAACAAACGATGTTACTGCAAAGATAGCAATTTTTATGTTGTTTTTCTCAATTATTAAGGGGTTAAACAAAGTTTTTTCATTGTTAGACGTTCCAATAAACAAAATGTTCGCCCGTTTAAGATTTTCAATGGTCTCCTTTAATGCTTTATATCCATAATCTAATGCATGATTGTTCGCTGTTGAAACTACATCAATCCCTGAATTTTGTAAAGTTGTTGTCGCTTCAGGCGGCGCAGTAAAAATTAAATTATAGATAGGATGTCCAGTTTCGCCATTTTGGAATGAAATTTGGCTTTCAAGATTCGCAAAGACAATGTCTGCTGAATCTTCTTGAATATTATACTTTTCGAAAGGATAATTGACGTTTATATTAAGTATTTTTTGCCCGACCTTTCTTCCGAGATTGATATCGCCAAATGCAAGAAAGCTTACCGTACTGGTCTTTGGATTTTGAATCAGGGTATCAATTTCTATCGTTGGTGATACGTTTGGTTTCTTATGCGTCAACAGAGCAATTTCAATAGCAATGAGAATTGTAACAACAACAATTCTTGCGATCACTTTTTTATAGTTCTCGATCAATAAAACCTACCTTTATTATACTGTTAACTTCGGATGGTAAAGAAGAGATAGACGGCAACTCCAGTTGAGAATATTACAATAGCAGGTTCCAAAACAGAATCAATAAATGATAATTCCGGTTGATGAAAACTTGTTATAGGAATAGAAGAATTATTGATGTGCTCAATATCCGCAAAGTTTACAGTATCAACCATCGATTCGGAAAATAGTTTTGACCAAAGAATCCTACCATCTATTGATGAAGAAAAAGAGGCGCTTACCGATAAACGAACCGTTCGTTCTACCATTTTTTTACTAAAAAAAGATTCAGTAAATATTTCTCCAAAATAAACGGACGACTCATGAACTGATAGTTCAAGAGTCGTCTCACTCGATATTTTGTTTTCAAAAACCGTAATATTTTTTGAAACCAAACCGTTTATGAATCTTTGACGATAGACCGTTGTTAATGTATCATTATCTAACTTTATAGTGATCGATGAATAATGTTGAAGTTGCTGACCAATGATCTTGCTGATCACAGAATCGCTTAGAGCAAAAAGAATTTCTCTGTTAGATGCGACAGGTTTATTCTCCGATGCTAAGCAGAGCGAAACATATAATAAAAAAAATAATATATTTCGCCCTGCAGATTTCATTATGCGTAGATTCCACGGATCTTCAATGTTCGTGCAACTTTATCAATCGCAACAATATATGCACCTATACGAAGCGGAACTTTATGTTTAGTAGCAGTTTCATAAACATTATCGAACGATGATTTCATCATTCTTTCTAATCGCCGATTAACTCGATCGAGTGACCAGAAATATCCAACCCTGTTCTGCACCCATTCAAAATAGGATACTGTAACACCGCCTGCATTGGCAAGAATGTCAGGAATAACTATTATTCCGCGATCATTTAGTATTGGGTCAGCATTTGCAGTTGTCGGCCCGTTAGCACCTTCAGAAATAATTTTTGCTTTGATCTTTGCAGCATTCTTTGGCGTAATTTGATCTTCCTTAGCAGCCGGGATCAAAACATCACAATCAAGTTCTAACAATTCACTCTGTGTAATTTTTTCGGCTCCGGTAAAACCGCCAAGTGTTTTATTTTTTTGAACATGGTCGAGAGCTTTTTCAATATCAATGCCGCGTTTATTGAAATATCCACCGGTAACATCTGAAATTCCTACAATTTTGCACCCTTGCATTTTCATCAATTGCGCTGAGATTGAGCCGACATTACCAAATCCTTGAACAACAACGGAAGTTTCTTTTGGTTTCAATCCAATCTTTTCCATTGCACCTAATGTCACAATCATAACACCTCGACCGGTAGCTTCGCGTCGTCCGATCGAACCGCCGATAAGAAGTGGTTTACCAGTAACAACACCGCTCACAGTTTTTCTCATATGCATAGAATAGGTGTCCATGATCCAAGCCATTGTTTGCTCGTTGGTGCCCATATCCGGTGCTGGAATATCTTTATCATCGCCAAACACTTCCATCATATTTGCTGTGTAACGACGAGTTATTTTTTCCAACTCAACCTGAGTAAGTTTTGTCGGATCGCATTTCACTCCCCCTTTTGCTCCGCCAAAAGGAACATTTAATAATGCGCATTTCCAAGTCATCCACGCAGCTAATGCTTTTACTTCATCAATATTCACATCAGGAGCATATCGTATTCCACCTTTGGAAGGTCCAAGAATATCATTGTGAACAACACGATGTCCTTCAAAAATTTCAACAGTTCCATTATCCATTTGAATTGGAATTGAAACAGTAACTTGTTTTACCGGTGTCTTCAAATACTCGTAGACACCTTTTTCCAATTGTAACACTTCTGCGGCTTTATCAAAGCGCTGCATCATTGATTCAAATGGATTATCCGGGGGAAGAATTGGTCCGGGTTCTTTGTATTCTGACATAATAGTTACCTCTTTTTAATTAATGTATAATTACAAAAATACCTACTTCGAGTTACGAATCAAAGAGTTTTTTAATTGTTGGAGCGTAAATTCCGGTGAATCATCAATAAAATGACGTGAAAAACAGCGTGCACGTCGTATTTCATTAGTATCTATAGGAGCAATGATCAAATCTTCTTCAAAAAACTTTCCGGTAGCGATGGAATTCCCTGAGGGAGCAACAATTTGTGAACCGCCCCAAAAATTGACACCATCTTCAATTCCTACGCGATTAGCAAAAACAACATATGTAGAAAGCAATCGGGCATAAGCGCGATGTTGCTCGTGGTTTACCATTGCACTGGTCAATTCTTCTTTTGTCCCTGAGAGTCTTGTAGGACTGGCAGTGAGACTGATAATAATTTCTGCACCATCATGCGCAAGAATATATGGAAGAGAAATATGCCACATATCTTCGCAGATCAGAATGCCAAGTTTCCCAAATTTCGAATTGAATACTCGAACATCTTTCCCTTGACTAAAGTACCGCATCTCTTCAAACATTCCATATGTCGGTGGATAGATCTTTCGATGTGCTGAAAATATTTTATTGTCTTCAAATAGAAACGCAGAATTATAAATTCCGTAATTTTCAGCTTCTTCAATCGCTCCAATAATGATCGTTATTTTTTGAGATAACTTTAAGAATTCAGAAAAATATTTATTCGGTTCTGCACGGAGAGCTGTATCCCAGTTCAAATCTTTAATGGAATACCCTGTGAGACTCAATTCAGGGAACACAACAACATCCGCCTTCTTTGCAATCGCTTTCTTGACGTAATCAATGTGATGCTGTACATTCTTTTCTATGTTACCAACAACAGAATCTATTTGAGCAACGGCAATGTTATATTTCATATTACGAGATCACTACTTCATTTGATAATTCGTTTGTGTCACCCGATTTCATGGGGAACTCTTTTTTAAGAACCACTCCAACTTCTTTAATCGTATGATTAATTCCTTTAACAAAATCATTGTTGCGGAAAAACTCTGCCATTTTCATTGCAAGGACATCCCAGAACTCTTTTGAAACTTTTTTATTGATTCCTTCATCGCCAATGATCTGGAATTTTTTATCGCTCAGTAGAAGATAAATTAATACACCGGACTTATCTTTTGTCTTGTCCATACCAAGTTCAAAAAATTTCTTTATTGCAAGGTCGTAAACAGACAATTTACGATCGCTAAACGATCTGGTTTTTTGAATATTGACTCTAATCTCTCCTATAGTCTCCTTCTCAACATCTGCAATGACCGTAGCTATTGCAGTCATTTCTTCATTCGACAATATATTCTTTGTAAAGAAACTCATCGGTATCTCCTACGCAATTGAGCGTTCAAGAATCACTTCATATTTCTTTAATTGTTTCATCATCGTTAAAAATGTCTTTGACGAAAGTGATTGATATCCGTCCGACAATGCTTTCTCCGGATGAGCATGAACTTCTATCATCAATCCATCCGCA
>JFJP01039179.1_pt1 | contig 14265 bp, 12 predicted proteins | sample 431651 | NCBI WGS metagenome assembly JFJP01 (sample SAMN02602958, study PRJNA72255) | Microbial mat metagenome, whole genome shotgun sequencing project. | biome: fresh water; feature: sink hole; material: water; isolation source: purple microbial (photo- and chemosynthetic) mats found in... | reverse complement strand
GTGCTATTTAAAATAGAAAGTTTATATTTTAAATAGAAAAGATAAAAATTATAAGAAATATTTGATATTTCAATAATATAATAGGTAATTTATCAAGTTTAAATATATTATATATTAAAATTAAGGATATATCAATTATATAATATTCTAATAATAAGGGGGAGGTGGTTACATTTTTTTATATTGTTAAGTGCCACAAAATAAAAAATATTTTTGTTGGCAGAAAAAGTGTATTAAATTTAGGATTTAAACATAAGGAATCCTTACAAAATAAAGTGCCTGAAAAAGGACTATCTTGATAGGGTAGATTATGAATAAATTCCTTTATTAATTATTATGGCAGAAAAAGTGCCTTGAATTTAAAATTCAAATATGAAATTTTTTCTAATAATAATTTTGTTTGTTTATTTGGATTTAATGCTCTATTATTTACAAATTATTATCTTTATTTTGGTTTCGGTAGCTTTTTTGACTTTATTAGAGCGAAAAGTTTTAAGCTATAGCCAAAATCGTAAAGGGCCTAATAAATTGGGGGTGATAGGAATTTTACAGCCTTTTGCAGATGCAATTAAATTATTTTCCAAAGAGGAAGTTTCAATTTATAGGGTAAATTTTTTTTTTTTTTTAATATCCCCCTTACTTTCATTTTTTGTAGCTCTTTCTTTTTGAATTTTGTATCCGTCTGTTTTAGGTTTTTTAGATTTTAAGTATTCAATAGTTTTTTTTATTTTATGTTTAAGGGTGAGAGTTTACGGGATAGTGTTTTCTGGATGATCTTCTAATTCAAAGTATGCCTTATTGGGGGCTTTACGAGCCGTTGCACAAACAATTTCTTATGAGCTTCCCTTAGTATTTATTCTTTTTAGGGTAACCTTATTGTTTTTTTCTTATGATTTAAAGGTTATTATACAAACAACAGGTCGGAATATGTTAGTATTAATTTCTTTTTCGCTGTTTATTATGTGCTTGATTTGTTGTGTAGCGGAAACTAATCGAGCTCCTTTTGATTTGGCAGAGGGGGAGTCCGAATTAGTTTCGGGGTTTAACGTTGAATACGGGGGGGCAAAATTTGCTTTAATCTTTATAGCAGAATATGCAAATATTGTTTTTTTTTCAATTATTTTGAGAATACTTTTTTTGAGATTTAATTCATTAATTTTTTTAATTTTTATTTTAGTATTTTTGTTTTTTCGTTCTTCATACCCCCGATTACGATATGACACTCTAATATCTCTTATATGAAAAAACATGTTAATTGTGAGGTTAATTTATTTTTTAATTTTTTTAGTGTTTTCTGTTTAAAGTCGTAAGTTTTGAAACTTTTTTAGTGTTTTCAAGACACCTCAAAACGACTTATTGAAAAAGAATTATTAAGAATCATAAAAAATAGAGGCAAGTAAAATAGCTTCTTATCTGGATAAAAGGCTCTTCCACTGGTTTGGTGCCTAATCATGTGAGAATTAAGAAAAAAGTAAAAAAAAATCAATAATAAATGTTATTAATTAGTAAATTTTTGAATTGTGTATATTTATTTTTTAGGATAAGGGGAAGTATTATTAAAATAGACATTAAAAGGCCAATAACTCCCCCTAATTTATTGGGGATAGCTCGTAAAATAGCATAAGCAAACAGGAAATATCATTCAGGTTGGATGTGGGTGGGGGTAATTAATGGGTTTGCCGGAGTAAAATTTTCTGGGTCTATTAAATCAAATGGGTTGGTTTTATTAATTAATAGAAGAAAGAAAATAATTAGTCTTGCACTAATAAAATCTTTAAGTAAATAATAGGGGTGGAAGGGGATTTTGTCTACCCTATTTTGTAAGCCTAGGGGGTTAGAAGATTTTTGTTCGTGTAGAAATACTAAATGAATAATAACTAGGAATATAATAATAAATGGAAATAAATAATGAAGGGAGAAAAATCGACCTAAGGTAGCATTATTTACAGAGAAGCCCCCCCAAATTCATTCCACTAGTATTTGTCCTAAGTAAGGAACTGCAGAAAGTAAGTTAGTAATTACAGTAGCCCCCCAATAAGATATTTGGCCTCATGGGAGGACATATCCAAGAAAAGCTGTTAATATTGTAATTAAAAAAATAAGAACTCCAGTTAGCCAAGTAAAAGATAAAATAAAAGAATTGTAATATAGCCCTCGACCTATGTGTAAATATATTCTAAAAAAAAATAAGGAAGCTCCGTTTGCATGAAGAAAGCGAACAAATCATCCACCATTAACATCTCGTATAATGTGGTCGATACAGTTGAAAGCTGTAGTAATATCTGAAGAGTAATGTATTGCAAGAAAGATTCCTGTTAAAGTTTGAATAGATAAACAAATTCCTAATATCGAACCAAAATTTCAAAAGTGGCTAATATTAGATGGAGCAGGAAGATCTACAAGAGAAGAGTTTATTACTTTTAAAATAGGGTGAGTTTTTCGGATATTTATCATAAATTTTTATTTTAAGGGGAGTTCTCTTAGACTGATTTATTACAAACATAACTGTGAATATACAAATAAGAAAATAAATTAACGTTAAGATGATTATGTTGTCTAGAAAGATGCTTGTAAATTTAAAAATTTGAGAAAAGTAGTTATTTAATAGGGTAGTTTTAGGTAAAAGGAGATTTAAAAAAAGGGGGGCAATAAAAATTAAGAATAAAAAATTTTTATTTAAATAAAAAATTTCGTTGGGTACCAACGCTGATAAGTAAATAAAAACTACTAATAAGCCCCCCACTATTACTAAAAAAATAATGTAAGCTATTCATACGTTGGAAGATACCCCTGTTATTAATATAAAGCTTGTTAAAGTTTGACAAATTAATCTCACTACAAGTATAAGAGGGTGGTTGAAAATAAAGAATATTAGTAAAAAAAAACAATTAAATACAAGAGTTATTATAGTTATCTCAGAAATAGTTTATTTAAAAATACAAATTTTGGGGATTTGAGATATCATGATTTTCTGAAGTTTTTAGGAGAGTTTCCTTTTTTAATTTACAAAATTACTGTTTTTTTTAAACTATAAAAACTATTATTTTTGTTTTCTTTTTTTTATGTTTTGTGTTTATTGTGGGGAGACTATTTCTAAAAATATATCATTTATTATCTTTTTTAGTGGGGATTGAGCTATTAGTCTTGTATCTTCTTTTTTTAATAATTACAAGAGGATTATTAAAAGAATATTATTATTTGTTGGCTATTTTCTTAAGGTTTACAGTTTGTGAATCTATTTTGGGCCTCGTTTTATTTGTTTTGTTTACTCGCGCCTATAGAAAAGATTATTTATTTGCTCTCAATATTCTTAAATTTTAATATGACTTGTAATTAGGTCTATTTTTTTCTTACAAACTTCAAGGGGAATAATAATATTTTTAATAGTATTATATTTTTTTTTTTTTTCTAAATTTAGAATATTGTTTTATTGTGCTAATTTTGTATTATTAGACAAGTTTTCGTATATTTTAATAATACTCACTATGTGGTTGTTTATTTTATTAGTCTTGGGTGCTACAAAATATTTAAAAACTACAAGGACAAGATATATTAGCCGGCAATTGTTATATCTTTTGTATATTTTAATAAGATTCTTAATTTTGTCTTTTGTCATAGAAGATTTCCTAAGATTTTATATTTTTTTTGAAATTTCTTTGGTTCCGCTTTTGGCAGTAATTCTTGGTTGAGGGTATCAAGTCGAGCGAGTAAGAGCAAGATTTTATTTGTTTTTGTATACTTTAGTAGGCTCTTTTCCTCTAATTGTGTCTCTTTTAAGGGTTTTGTTTGTTAGGTATGATCTTCTATGGTTTAGGTTTTCCATAAAGATTTTATGAAGTAGATCTTATTTTCTTTTGTTTATTATAGTTTTAGCTTTAAGATCTTTTTTTGTAAAGCTCCCCCTTTATCTTGTGCATTTATGGCTTCCTAAAGCACATGTGGAAGCTCCTGCAGTGGGGTCTATAGTTCTTGCTGCAATTCTATTAAAATTGAGGGCTTATGGGGCTTATCGGGTTATAGGTCTTTTTTCAATGTGAATTATCTCCTGCAGAAGACTATTGGTTATTTTGTTAGTTATAGGGGCTTTTTTGGCGGCCTTAATTTGTACAATACAGAGGGATGTAAAAGCTTTAATTGCTTATTCTTCTGTTAGACATATAGGGGTCATAATGGCGGGCCTCATTTCTAGTGGAAGATTTCTTATGAGGGGTGTTTGATTAGTTCTTTTAAGACATGGGTTTTGTTCTTCAGCTCTTTTTTTTCTTGCTAATTTTAATTATGAGCAGAACTTTAGTCGTCAATTATTATTAAATCGAGGGCAGGGGAATTTATTTTATATTATAAGAAGATTTTGAGTTCTTTTTTTGATGGCAAATTTTTCGGTCCCCCCTTTCTTGAGGCTGCTGGGGGAACTCCCCATTCTATTAGGCTTATTTAGATATAATTATTTTTTTTTTTTTTTTTTAGGGTTAGTTGTTTTGATAGTGTCTTATTTTTCTGTTTATTTATTCAGAGTTTTAATTCATGGGCGAACAGTTTTTTTTTTTATTTTAGTTGGGGAGCTAGATATATATTTTTTAATGATAATCTCACATTTTTTTCCATTATTATTTTTTTCGATGAAAGTTTCTTTTTTGTTATTTTGTTTAAATAGTTTAATTAAAATAAAGAATTGTGGTTTCTTAGATAATACACATTTTTAAATAATATTGTGAATTTTTTTTTTTAATTTGGGGGGCGCCTTTTTGGTTTATAGGTTGTTATTTAGGGATAATTTATGAATTTTAGAGGGTTTATTTGTTTCTATTGCTAGTGTTGAATTTAGTGTTGTTTTTATTATGGACGTATTTTCATTAATTTTTTTTTTTATTGTTATTCTTATTTCTAGTATAATTTATTATTTTTCTCAATATTATATGGATTCAGAGAAAAATATAAAAAATTTTTCTGTTCTTTTATTTTTTTTTGTATTATCTATATTATTTTTGATTTTTTCCCCCAATTTTTTATTTTTATTATTAGGGTGAGACGGTTTGGGAGTAACCTCTTATTTGTTGGTAGTATATTATATAAATTACAGAAGTTCTGTAGCAGGCATACTAACTTTTTTGGTTAATCGGTTAGGGGATGTATTTTTTTTTTCTTCCTTAGCCTTTTTTTATTTATTTTTAGATTGAAGATTTTATGAGAATAAGTTTTCTTTTTTATTTATTTCTTTTTTTATAATTTTAACTTTTATTACTAAAAGAGCTCAAATTCCTTTTTCTTCTTGATTGCCGGCAGCGATAGCTGCTCCGACCCCAGTGTCATCTTTAGTCCATTCCTCCACATTAGTTACTGCTGGAGTTTATTTATTGGTGCGGTTTTCCTCAATTTTGGTCATAAGGACCAAAGTTCTTTTAGGGGTGTCTGTTTTAACTATTATTTTAGCAGGGGTTATAGCTAATTTAGACTGAGATTTAAAAAAAATTATTGCTTTTTCTACTCTCAGTCAATTAGGGTTTATAATTTGCAGCTATTCTTGTGGGTTAATTTTTTTTTGTTTTTTCCATTTGCTTACTCATGCTCTTTTTAAGGCCTCTTTATTTATATGTTCTGGGATTGTTATCCACACTGGGGACAATAGGCAAGAATTTCGTAATAATAAGAGATTCCCCTTTTTGATACCTTTTCTTTCAAGCAGGATTATTGTTTGTCTTTTATGCCTATGTGGGTTTCCTTTCTCTTCGGGGTTTTTTTCTAAGGATTTAGTTTTAGATGGGGGTGTAATGGGGTTTTTTTTGTTCTTTCTTTTTTTTTTTAGAGTAATCTTAACTTTTTCCTATTCTTTCCGGTTTTCATTTTATTTGCTCGGCAATAAGATAGTTTCTCGCTCTAAAACATTTTTTTTAACAGACAATATCTTTTATATTTGTGTTCCTATTTTAATTTTAGTTTTAAGTGCGCTTATAATAGGGTCATTATGGGTTGAGTTAAAATTTGGAGTAGTGGCTATGCTTTTTGTGTCTTTAGGGTGGAAAGTAGGGTATTGAGTAGTAGTTTTTTTTGTTCTTGTCATCACAATAAACTTTTTAAATAATTACTTAATAGCCTTAAAAAAATATTTTCTTAGAACTATGTGGTATATTAATATGTTAGTATCTCTAGTTTTTTTTAAAATAATTTTTTTTTTTTCTTTAAAAGTTTTGCGGGCAGTTGATCAGGGGTGATTAGAGAATTTAGGTGCGGGGGGTTTTTATAAAAATATTGTTTTATCTTCTTTTTTTTTCCTTCAGGCGTATATTTCTTTTTTTTTCCTTTTTCCTTTCTTTTTCTTTTTTTTAATTTAAAATTGGATAGCTTAAATGAAAGCATTGTTTTGAAGAAACAAAGATGATTATTTTTTCAATTAATAATTTAGGCCTAAAAGCATCTTTGTAATGAAATTACACTGTGTTTTGTACACTACTATATTAAAAAGATTTTTATGGTAACACAAATTATAAAGTTAGCGGCTTTATTTTTTAAATCTTTTAAATAGGAAATATTTCATGATTTTAGGTAACAACTAAATACTTTTTCAGTCACTATTTATTTAAACAAAGAATTTTGTTTCTTTTTACAAGTCGAAATTGTATGCCTTTTGGCTTTTTGTTTTGGAGTTAGTTTTTCAACAATTATTAATTGCAAATTAATTTTTATATTTTTAAATATAAGCCCAAGTTCACTCTAAAATTCCCTGCTTTCATTCTAATAAAAGGCCTAGACTTAAAATAAGGAAAATAATTGTATTGGAAAATAAAATAAGGGGAGATAATATTCTTCTAGTTCTTAGGGGGATTGGTAAAATGATTGCGGCTTCAACATCAAAAATTAAAAATAATAATGTGATTAAAAAAAATCGAAGAGAGAATGAGTCTCGTATTTTATGGGAGGCGTCAAATCCACATTCAAAGGGGGATCTTTTTTCTCGAGATTTTTGATTTCTAGGTTTTAAAAGACAAGATAAGGTTAGAAGAAGAAAGATTAATATAATAGAAATTCTAAAGAATAATATTAGTATTTTATTATTTATTAACAAACTTTTTGATTGGAAATCAAATATACTTTTTATATTAATAATAAAATAAGCCCATCAATAGAGGAAACTATATAAAAATAATCAAACAACATCTACAAAATGTCAGTATCAAATAGCTATTTCAAATCCTAGGTGATGAGTTTTAGAAAAAATATTTATTTTTATTCGTTCTAAAGAAATAAATAAAAATATTGTGCCTACAATTACGTGTATCCCATGAAAACCGGTTGCGATAAAAAAAGAAGAACCAAAAACAGAGTCTGCAAAACTGAATGAAGCATCTATATATTCTCATCCCTGTAATGCTGAGAAGTAAATTCCTAGAAAAATTGTTATATAAAGTGCAAAACTTATAGTTCTGGTTCTTCTTTTTAAAAGAGCATGATGAGCTCAAGTAATGGAAATTCCTGAAGACAATAGGATTATTGTATTTAGAAGGGGAATTTGAAAAGGGTTTATAGCTAAAATTCCTAAGGGGGGCCAAGATCTTCCTAATTCTATGTTGGGGGCCAGTCTCCTATGAAAAAATATTCAAAAAAAAGACAAGAAGAATAGGATTTCTGAGGTAATGAACAAAAGTATACCTAATCGAAGGCCATTAATTACTTTTATGTCGTGGTACCCTTGGAATGAGCTTTCTCGAGATACATCCCGCCACCATAGTGTGGCTCTTAATCTCAAAAAGATAATGCTGATTATTAGTAAATAGAAATTTTTTTTTGAGATGAGAACAATAATTCCTATTAATATGTTTATAGTTAAAAATCCAGTTAGTAATGGCCAAGGACTCGGGGAAATAAGATGATATGGATGAAATTGTTTTATCATGAGTTTAGTGTTAGATTGTTTCTCTTAAATATATAGAAAGAAGTATAGTAAATACATATCTTTGAATAAACGCTACAGCAATTTCCAATATAATCAAAATAGACAGTAAACTAGAAAATATATTTAAAATGAAAATAGGTTTTCTAGTTAAAGCTATTAAAATGTGTCCTGCAGTTATGTTGGCACATAATCGTACAGATAGTGTAATAGGTCGAATTAATTGTCTAATTGTTTCAATAATTGTTATAAATTGAGAAAGAGCTATAGGAGTTGAAGGGGGGACTAGGTGACTAAGAAAATGATTTGTATTTTGAGAAATTCTAAAGAGAGTTATAGCCAATCAGAACGGTAGTGCTAATGAAAATGTAAATATTATTTGTCTTGTAAGGGTATAAATAAAAGGGAAAAGACCAAAAATATTAAAAAATAAGATGAATATAAAAATTCTGATTAAAATAAGAAGGTTTATTTTATTATTGGGGTTGTTAATTGAGGCTTTTATTTCTTCAAATATAAAATGTTGGGTAATTTGAAGGATTTTAGATAAGCGAGTGTTGATAAAATTAATTTTAACATTATTAGGGAATAGAAGTGGGATTAAAAAAATAGAAAAGTTTAAATTTAAAGTTCTTATTATTGGGTCAAAAGTTTCAAAAAGACTATTTATCATTTTCAATTATTTAATTGTAAAATTTTTAAACTATTAAAAATTTCAGAAGAATTTTTTAATTTTATAGGAATAAAATAGATTTTAGATATTATAAAGAATAAGCAGATAAAAATAAAAAAATATCTAATATTTCAAGGTAAATTTGCTATATGGGGGATTTAGAAACATTTTTAAGATAATTTTAATTTGACAAATTAATGTTATTTTTTAACTAGATTCTAACCTGGGCTTTGTAAAAAAGCTTTGATGAATTAAAAGTTCATTTTTATTACAGGTAAAAGTAGAGAAATAATTCATTTTTTAAAAAAATTAATGGGGCGGGTGTCTAATACAATTGGTATAAATCTATGGTTAGTACCACAAATTTCTGAACATTGCCCAAAGTAGAGGCCGGGTTTGATAGCAAGAAAGTTAATAGTATTTAATCGGCCAGGAGTTGAATCTGCTTTAATCCCTAATCTTGGGATGGTTCAGGAGTGAAGTACATCGGCAGAAGAAATAAATAATTGAATGGGGGTTTTTTCAGGTACAATTAAATGATTGTCTACATCTAGGAGTCGGAATTGATTACTTTTTTCAAGGGGGAGTATAAATCTATCGAATTCAATATTATTAAAATCAGAATATTCATAAGATCAATATCACTGATGTCCTAAGGTTTTAATATGCATATTATTTTCTTTTCTTTCTTCTGTCAGATAGAGAAGACGAAGGGAAGGAAATGCAATAAAAATTAGAATTACTCCTGGTAAGAAGGTTCATAAGATTTCTAATTCATGGTTGTCCGAAAATTTTGTTTTTGTTAAAGTATTTTTTCTAGTAAAGCTTACAATGTAAATTACTAAACTGAGGATAATAATTAAAATAATAAGAATGAAATCATGTAAGAAAATAAATTGCTCTATTAGGGGGGAAGCTCTGTTTTGGAAGTTAATTTGTTCTCAAGTAGCCATTTTATTTAGTTAGTAAACAAAGTTGAGAAAAAGAGTGGGATAAGGGGGGTAATTCTTGTTTTCATTCAAGAATAACATTATTTGAAATAGAAGTTATAATTTTTCGTTGAGAAATAATTGCCTCTCAAACAATAAAAAACATATAAAGGCTAGCAACAATTGAAAGAGAGGATCCGAAGGATGAAAAAAAATTTCAGGAAAAGAAAGTGTCAGGATAGTCAACATATCGTCGAGGTATACCCGCTAACCCTATAAAATGTTGGGGGAAGAAAGTTAAATTTACTCCTAGAAATATTAAAAGAAATTGGGCTTGGGATCATTTAGTATTAAAGGTTACTCCTAAAATGAGAGGAAATCATTGGAAAATTCCGGCTAAAATAGCAAAAACAGCCCCTATGGAGAGTACGTAGTGAAAGTGGGCAACTACATAATATGTATCATGGAGAATAATATCTAATGTAGAATTAGATAAAATAATTCCTGTGAGACCCCCCATTGTAAAAAGACTAATAAAACCTAAAACTCATCATAAGGGGGGGGTATTAATAATTTTGGTACCATACAGGGTGCTTAACCATCTAAAAACTTTAATTCCAGTGGGAATAGCAATAATTATGGTGGCAGCTGTAAAGTATGCTCGAGTGTCTAGGTCTATCCCTACTGTGAATATATGATGAGCTCAAACGATAAAACCTAAAAGCCCAATTGTGCTTATAGCATAAATTATTCCAAGATGCCCAAAAGTTAGATGTTTTCCCCTTATATGAACAATAATTTGAGAGATAATTCCGAATCCCGGTAAAATTAAAATATATACTTCAGGGTGACCAAAAAATCAAAATAAGTGTTGGTACAAAATAGGGTCTCCCCCTCCAGCAGGATCAAAGAAGGATGTATTAAAATTTCGATCTAGAAGGAGTATAGTAATAGCTCCTGCTAATACTGGGAGGGACAAAAGTAGTAAGATTGCTGTTAAAAAGACAGACCAGACAAAAAGGGGGGCTTGTTCTATTGATATGGAAGGGCTTCGTATATTTATAATAGTTGAAATAAAATTAATTGCCCCTAAAATAGATGAGATACCTGCTAGATGAAGAGAAAAAATAGCAAGATCTACTGCAGGGCCTCTGTGTGCAAAATAATGAGATAGGGGGGGGTAAACAGTTCATCCGGTTCCTGCTCCTTGTTCTGTTAAGGAGCTAGAAAGAATTAATAAAAATGAGGGGGGCAGAAGTCAAAATCTTAAATTATTTATCCGGGGAAAAGCTATATCTGGGGCTCCAATTATGAGGGGAACCAGTCAATTTCCAAAACCCCCAATTAAAATAGGTATTACAAAAAAAAAAATTATAATAAATGCGTGAGCAGTTACTGTTACGTTATAAAGTTGTTCGTCTGAAAACAGGTTTCCTGGTTGAGCTAATTCTAGTCGGATAATAAAACTGAGGGATGTTCCAATAGTTGCAGCTCAAAGACCAAATAGAAAATATAATGTTCCGATATCTTTATGATTAGTTGAAAATATTCATCGCAGTAAAGGGGTGGCCGATAATAAGCATTAAATTGTAGATTTAATAATAGATTTTTCTTCCCTTTATTTTAAAAGTATCTAATTGCAAATTAGAGTCTCCCTTTGAGAAGGTTAAAATTTAATTTTTTATTAATGAAGTATTTGAAATACTTTAGTTTTTTTAACTTAAAATTTTTGCGTATTAAATAATTATTGTTGAAAAAATTAAATTAACAATTATTCACAATAATAGCAGGTTGTTTTTAATATTTTTGTGTCATAAAGAGTGTGTAAAATAAAAAAGAAAGGAGGGGTAATTGATTCGGAGATAAATAAATATATCAAGAATAGAAAAAATTAAGAATGTAATTAGTAAAAAATATATGTCTAATTTTATAATGGTGATAATAATAATTAATTTTGGGAAAAACCCATAGAAGGGTGGAACTCCCCCAATTCTTAATCACCTTAATAAAATTAATAAATTTTGATTTTTTTTTATTTTTTTTGTATTTTGTCATAAAATGAAAAATAATGAAGAGAAGTAAATAAAGATAAATATTTTTCATAATTTACTAGAAAAATTAATACTTAAGAGAATCCAGCCAACTCTAGAAATTCTAGAAAAAATTATCATATATTTTAATGAATTTGCAGGCATATTCCTAATACCTCCTATAATTAAACTTATAATGCAAAAAAAGATAAGGATATTTCTTATTTCTACCACATAATACTCTAAAAATAATATTGGGATGATTTTTTGAACACTTAATAGGGCTATTAAAATTATTCAAGATCTAGTTAGTCCCACAGAAAGTATTCATGCATGAAGAGGACTAACAGCTAGTTTTAGTATGAGAGAGAAAAAAAAAATTAAACTTGGGCTAAAAAAATAGTTAAAAAATAATAGGGGAATTATTCTTAACATGAGGATCAGAGATCTAATAGTTTGTACTAGAAAATAAGAAATTCTATTTTCTACAGAAACTCTTGTAAGGGATTTTATTATAAGGGGGATAAAAGTTAAAGTGTTAAGTTCTAAAACAATTCATAAAGAAAATCAGTTTTCTAATGAATAAATAATTAGGAGGCTAATTAAATAAGATCATAAGATAAAAGGATAGTTTTTGTTTATTAATAAGAAAAAGAGGATTTATCTTTGAGGTATGAACTCAAAAGCTTTTTTAGCTTATCTTATTAAAAAGTATTTTTGTACATTAAATTTTGAATTTAAGGGGATAGATTAGTCTATTTTAATTTTTTATATATATTTTTTTCCTTGGTTTTGAAAAAAAATTTGATTTTGGTTTTGCGTAATTTAGTATCAGTAATAGCTATAAAAATAAGAATATTTTGTACTATTTTAAATTTTACAATTTAAAAAGATAAAGGCTAATAAATATAAGCAAAAAATATGCCAGCTGCTGCGGTTATTTATTTTATAATAATTAAAATTGAGTTATTTAAAAAAAAAATGTATTTGCTAAAAAGTAAAATTTTTAATCAAATAAATTTTTTTTTATTTATATTAATTATTTTTAGTAAAAAACCAAGATTAGATACCTTGTTATTCTAAGGTTAAAAAGTAGAGAAATAAAATTTTGAAACTTAAAAAATTTGGCGGTAACGCACATATTAGAGGAGGTTGTAACTCAATAAGAAAATACTCCTGAACTTGGTTTTTTTTGTATTTTTATATGGTCGTTGTATTTTAAATAAATTTATGTTAAAAATTCAATTAGAAATTAAAATTCAGATCTTTATAAAATAATAAAAATAAAGTTTTATTACCTACAATTTTAAAAAGTTTAAATAAGCTAGAAAATTATAGTATAAATGGATTTAATAGTAATTTTTTAGAGAAAACAAAAATGAAGTTTTAGTGTGTTGTGCACATATCGCCCGTCACTCTTATTTCTATAAAATAAGAAAAGTCGTAACATAGTGAGGTTATTGGAAAATGATCTTGATAGTAAAAAGAATATATTCTCTTACAATGAATTATTGCCTTTTTGGGGCCTTTTTAATTTAAAAATTAAAAGAATAGTTTTAATAGGTTATAAGAGTATTTCAAAAAGTTTTGTAAAAATGACTTAAAAATATTAAATGGCTAGATAGCTGTGTTTTGTGGATAAGGATTTATTAATTTTTTTTAGTATTTAAAAATTTCGAAAATAGAAAATATTAATATTTTTTAGCCGATAATTATTACAAAAATTATTTAAAAATTTTAATATAATAAAACTTTATGTTTCTATTGATATCTAATTTTCTTTAAAATCTATAAGAAAAAATTTTTAAAGTAATTTTCAATTTTTTAAGGTAAAGCCTTACAATTTTATTTAGAAAATTTATAATTTAAATTTAAATTTTTAATATAAATAAAAGTTTAAAAGTTTTATAACTTCTATGTGTTTTATTTATATAAGCTTCTAACTAACTCAGAATTTTTTAAATTTAAAAAAAAAAATGATAAAATAAGTAATAAAATAAAAATATTTTTAAAAAATTTGTCTATTAAAATAAACTGTTTATCAAAAACATAGTAATTTGGGATACATAAATTATTTTTTCTGCTCATTGAAAAAATTTAAAAAGCCGCAATTATATTGTGCTAAGGTAGCGTAATCATTTGTCTTTTAATTGGAGACCTGTATGAAAGAAAGTTTTATTTTAGTTTTTTTTAAAATTAAACTTTAAAATTAGAAATTTAGTGAAAATACTAAAATAAAGGAAAAAGACGAGAAGACCCTATAAAGAGCTTTTTTATGAGAGATTTCTTTTTTTTAAGAAATTTAACTGGGGCGGTTAAATATTTTCTATTTTTTATTTAAAAATATTTATTGAAATAGATCTTTTAATAATTGAAAAGTAAGTTACCTTAGGGATAACAGCGCAATTTAAAATAAGAGTTCTTATTAAATTTTAAGATTGTGACCTCGATGTTGGATTAAAAATTCTTTTTTATGCAACCATAAAAAAAGATTGTCTGTTCGACAATTAAAATTTTACATGATCTGAGTTCAAACCGGTGTAAGCCAGGTTGGTTTTTATCTTTTTTTAGAAAATTTAAAATTAGTACGAAAGGACCATTTTAAATTTTTTTTTACTAAAAATTAAAATATTTTGAAGGAAAAAAAAAAAAAAAAAATAATAGGTAATTTGAAAATATTTAGGTATCATGATTAAAGGGGGGACGTGGTGCTTGTATCTGTCTATATCGACTTCATGTCCTATTTTT
>JFJP01012288.1_pt1 | contig 14265 bp, 17 predicted proteins | sample 431651 | NCBI WGS metagenome assembly JFJP01 (sample SAMN02602958, study PRJNA72255) | Microbial mat metagenome, whole genome shotgun sequencing project. | biome: fresh water; feature: sink hole; material: water; isolation source: purple microbial (photo- and chemosynthetic) mats found in... | reverse complement strand
GATTGCCGTCTTGATCCTTGTCATGTTCAGTTACGGGTTCTATTATTTTGTGGGCTACGAATCAACAGCCGTCGTGAGTCGGCAATTACAACCTACCCTTCCTGTGTATGTACCGCAAACAGCAACTCCACAGCCAACCGCCACACCTACTTCCATGCCTGTACCAACGATCACACAGACAATTATTACCGAAGACCCTGCCTCATCCACTGCAGTAGAAATTCCTGCTGCCGCCAGCGTTACCTGGGATGCAGGCATCGGTCCGTTATTTACACAAAAATGTCTGATGTGTCACGGCACAACTGTTTCCGGCGGTTTGAACCTCTCCACATATACAGACGCTATGAAAGGCGGCACATCCGGTCCGGCGTTCGCTTCCGGTGATTCAGCCAATAGTCTGATCAGCACCAAGTTTGAAAGCGGTAAACATCCATACGCCATTCTTTCGCCGGAAGAGCTGGCCCAGATCAAAGCCTGGATCGATGCGGGTTTGTTGGAAAAATAGATTTACGTTATACAGGAGGTATCCATGAAGAAATTAATGGAACGACTTGGAAAATTTTTTGTACCTGAGCCCGGATCTTCACGCTGGACTTATTTCATGCCATACCTGGTCCTGGTACTTGTTTTTATTGTACTATTTGCAGGCGGAACTTATGGATGGGAGCGCACCAACTCGACCGAGTTCTGCGGAACAGCCTGTCATACCATGCCGCCCCAGGGGGGTACACACCAGAATTCCCCCCATGCCAATGTTACCTGTGAGGAATGTCATGTGGGTCGCGCTTCATTTACCGACCAGTTCATGCGTAAATCTCAGGCGCTGCATGAGATCTACTACATGACCTTTTCACTTTATGAATATCCGATCCGCGCCAAGGCATTGCGCCCCGCGCGTGATACTTGTGAAAAATGCCATCTGCCGGAAACCTTTACCAGTGACAGCCTGCGTACAATTAAACACTTTGCCCCTGATACTGAAAACACTGCATCCACAACCTATCTTATTTTAAAAACAGGCGGCGGTGACAAGCGGGAGGGACTTGGCAAAGGCATCCACTGGCATATTATGAACAAGATTGAATACTATGCAACAGACCCATTAAGTCAGGAAATTCCCTACGTCCGCGCCTATAACGATGACGGCACCTTTACAGAATACACCGATATTGAATCTGGTTTTGATCCCGCCACAGTGGACGAAAGTAAGCTCACACAGATCGACTGTACCACCTGCCATAATCGGGTGTCTCATAATTTTTCAAATCCTTCTGATTCAGTCGATGATGCCATGTCGCGCGGCGTGATCGACCCGGCGATCCCATCCATTCGTCTGAAAGCGGTGGATGCGCTGACTGCCAAATACGAGGATCGCGATGATGCAATAAATGCCATTACTGCCCTGGAGGAGGATTACAGGAAGAATTTTTCTGATTACTATGGTCAGAACAGCGAAAAAGTTCAAAAAGCAGTGGCTGAACTCCAGACCATTTATGATCGCACAGTTTTCCACGATCAAAAAGTTGATGCAGCAACGCACCCCGATAATCTCGGGCACATCAATTCGCCTGGTTGTTTTCGCTGCCATGACGGAACACATCTGAACACGGAAGAAGAAGCGATCCGCCTCGAATGCAACCTCTGTCATTCGATCCCCGTTGTGTCTGACACAAAGGATCTGGTCACCCTCATTGAGATCAACAGCGGCGGAATTGAACCTGAATCGCACCTCAACGCCAACTGGATCAACCTGCACAATAAATCCATGGATCAGACTTGCGCACAATGCCATTCCATTGAAGGCGCAGGCGGTACAAGCAATACTTCTTTCTGCTCAAACAGCGCCTGTCATGGGAATGCATTTACATTTGCAGGGTTTGATGCGCCATCCTTACGGGAAATTTTAAAGGAGCAAATTCCAACACCGCCTCCTGCCGAGGCACCAGGTTCTGGAACGGCATCTTCCTCTCCGTCAAGTTATGACACAAATATCGGACCACTCTTAACGACCAAATGCGGGGCCTGCCACGGGGCTGCTGCCTCTGGCGGATTAAATATCACCACCTATGCAGATCTGATGAATGGCGGGCAGAATGGCGCGGTGATCGTCCCGAAAGATTCAGCCAACAGCCTGCTGGTAAAAATTCAGAGTGAAAAACATTATCTAAATCTCGTTGAAGCAGAGCTGGAAATAATGAAGCAGTGGATCGATGCAGGAGCGCTCGAGAAATAACAGCACATCGTTAATGGCAGTAAATAAGGAAACGAGCCGCTCCAAACCAGGAGCAGCTCGTTTATTTTTAACATGTCCAGATATAATGCTTTTGAGAGGACCATTCGTGATAAACTATCCCCCATTTTATATTGACCGTTCCCATCCCGCATTGAATTTGAGGAGGTTGCATGGCTTTATCATTTAGATTCGGCACCGTTGGCTCACCCTCCGGTACACCCAAAAAACCGGGCGGATCAGTGGGCGCGATCGATTTCAGCGCATCCATTGGATTGGATACCCTGGAACTTGGCTGGGTGCAATCTGTACGCGTGACCGAGGCAACTTGCACATTGATCAAGTCGGCGGGTGAAGCACATGGTGTGGCATTGAGTGTCCATGCACCGTATTTCATCAACTTGAACGCGAGCGATGAAGAGTGGACCAAGTCACGCAAACGCCTGATGGATGCGGCGCACTATGGCTATCTGGCAGGCGCAACAGATATTGTCTTTCACCCGGGTTCATATTTTATGAATGATCCGCTTGAGGTGTTAAAGATCGCCATACCGCGTTTGCAAGGCTGTGTGGATGAACTTAAAAAGAATGGCGATCAGGTAACGCTCCGCCCTGAAACCATGGGGAAATCTGCGATGCTTGGCTCATTTGAAGACGCTGTTGCCATGAGCAAATCTGTGGATATGGTACAACCCTGCCTGGACTTCGCCCATTTGCACGCCCGGCCCGGTGATGGCACGATGAATACCTATGACGAATGGTCACGGCTTCTGGAAGTATATGGCCGTGAACTGGGCGGAACTGCGTTGAATCGTTTACACATCCACCTCTCCGGTATTGAATACGGAGCCAAAGGTGAAAAGAATCATCTTCCCCTGGCTGATGCAGACCTGGACATGAAAGCCTTGTTCAAGGCTTTGGATCAATTTGGTTGTGCGGGACGGATCCTTTGCGAAAGTCCCATCATGGAAGAAGATGCACTTACAATGAAGAAGACCTGGATGAGGATAAGCGGAGAAAAGGAAAAATAATGGGTGTTGGGTATAAATTATTTTTATACCCCGTTATAAAACAATTGACTGACATGGGTGACACTTGTCACTGGGTATCATCTCACTGGGAGGCTATCATTAAATTGAGGTTGATATTTCATAAACCCCAAGGAGGTTCGCCATGTCCGTCACTTTATTTATCGGCGCGTTTTTCGGGGCGCTGATTGGTTTTTCAACCCGAAATAAGAACTCACCCATTTGCCAGTGCATTTTTGGAAAGCACCCCGTTCTGGCAAAGTCGATCGGATTGGTCCTGCTGGTCGGAATGGTTTTAATCCCAACCCTTTCACTGGCTGGGGTCATTGCAGTGAGTGGAACACCCTTCTTTTGGGGTGGCTGCCTGGCATGTAGTTTTATTATCAGTTTCTTCATGACCAGTTGCATGATGACGGATGTTCCCCAGGAGTCTTGACCTGAATTTTTCATGATTGACTAAAGAACGGGCTTCCACGCCACACCAAGGCTGAAATGTGTCCTGGTGTGGCGTGGTGTTTTTGATGATCCTTACTGCCCTTCATCCCACTCCTTTAAACAGAGTGAGAGGGAGGGCAGGTGTGTGTTTAACCAACAAGACCTGCCCCCGTAATTTCCAATATTGTTTTGAATGTGGCTTATGGCTTACACAACAGATCCGAGTTTTCCGGGGCGTGGATGAAATTCCAAAATACATCCCTGGGACGATGGGGGGCGCTGATTCGCTTGCGCACCATGTAGATGGTCCGCTGCATATTGAGTCCTTGCACAGGCACGCTTACCACCCGTCCCAAGTCCTTCAGATTTCTGCTTGCCACTTCAGAGACGAAGGAAACACCATAGCCGTTTGATATGGCTTCCAGAACTCCCTCAACACTGCCTATTTCCAAAAAAATGTTTAGATCTTCGAGGCTGATATCGAACTTCGATAGTTCTGTCAGCATGACCCAGCGCGTGCCTGAAACCTCTTCCCTGAGAAGCAACGGTTCAGAGATGAGCTCTGCCGGTTCGATGAACGGTTTTTTTGCCCAGCGGTGATTTGCAGGAACGATCAATTCAATTTTGTCACGGAAGAATTCCTGTGATTCCACCCCTTTGTCATCAGCCTCTTTGCTGACAACCCCAAGATGAGCCTCACCTTCCAAAAGCCTCAGAGTTGTTCTTTCAGGACCGCAAGCCAGAATGCGAGCTTTGATATTTGGATAGCGCAGGCAAAAACGGGCAGCCAACTGCGGCAGGAGGTATTTCCCAACGCATGTGCTGCACATAATCCGCAATTCCCCGGCAAAAACCTCCTGGGTGGATGACATCATGTCGCTCAAGTCATCCACGTCATGTAACAGGCGGCGTGACCAGGGCAATAATAACTCACCCGCCTCGGTCATTTTGAGGCCGGTATTCGTGCGGATAAAAAGCTTAACCCCCAACTCCTGCTCAAGCAATTTGACCTGGTGACTTACCGCCGGCTGGGTGAGATGTAACTGCTTTGCAGCTTCTGAGAGGCTTAAGGTTTCAGCCGCACAAAGAAATGTCTGGATTTTTTGGAGGTCGATCATGATTCTCTCTACAATGACTCATGCCATCCCGGGGAATGCTTTTCCCCAGGCGGCGACGGGGACCTTTTGAACTTTATTCAAATAATATTCCGAATGTCAAAAAAATCCAAGCCGATTCGGTTGTATTAGTTATCCGTTTTTTGGGGCTTGTACTCAAACCTGAATCCGCGCAACTCGATGTAGGGTTGCCAGTTTTTATAGCTGGTGGCACGCACACGCCGCGCGATCTCATCCTGACTCATATCCGCTGTGATCCTGAACAACTCATCAAATTGTTTTCGCGAAAACGGTGGACGTGTCCAGGTTTCGGCAGAGGTTGGGAGCTCCATTCCCCCGGCAATAATTTGCGCGATCTCGAAGAACAGCGTCATTTGATTTTCGTATGTCCGCTTTAGGATTTCCTCCACACCATCTGCAGGGTGAACAGGGAAACGCCTGACTTTAATGATCTTGCCTGTATCCACTTTACCTGCCATGTGGTGGCAGGTCACCCCGTATTCCCTGGCATCTTCATACAAGGCAAAGTTATTGCAGCCAATGCCTGGATATTCCGGCGACGCAGGATGAAAATTGATCGCAGCGATCCCGGCCCGATCCAATAATTCCTGAGGGACAACCCAGCGGGAAAGATAGGAGATGATGTAATCACCTTTCCATTTGCAGATGTCTTCGGGCAGCGGGTCACCCCATTTACCAAGACAGTATGTTACATACGAAAAATGTTCCTGGCAATATTCCAGAGCACGGATACAGTCCGGGTCATCAGCCTTGCCGAGAAATAGAAGAGATGAAGATGATTGGGCCATGGTTGTCATTATAAAATCATACTATGAATGGCAAAGGCGGGTCCGTCAATACCGGATGCGGCTTTTGGATGTGCTGTTCTTGAATGCCCCTGTTCATTGTCGGGCAACCAACCCGAAGTCAGAGGGAATGAGGGAAAACATGAGGGCATCGGATATCCGTGTCCCCACCACCGTCCTGTTGAGTTGAATCCCTTCATAGTGCGCGCCGATCTTTTCTGCCACGCGCCTGCTTTTTTCATTTCCAACCGCAATGACAATTTCTACGCGGATCAATTTTACCTGTTCAAATGCGAACCGCGCGGCAAGTGTGGCGGCACGCCCGGCGATACCTGCCCTGTGCCGTGAAGTGCGCACCCAATAACCAAGATTGCAGAAATGATAAACTGGATGAATATGACTCAGACTACATCCGCCAAGAATCTCACCTGTTTGTGAATCGGTGATGGCAAACGCATACAATGATCCATTTGACCAATGGACACGGGTCTGAGAAACAAAATTAAGCGCCACGTCCATTGTGTATTTTTCGTTTGCCCATGACATCCAGGGGGCGAGTTCAGGAAGCGATTCACGCACGGCATTTAATAAATTATTTTCGTCGCCAAATTCATAGGGACGCAAAGTAACAACGCCATCGGTAAGGGTAATAAATGGGACCATGGATGGAAGTTTAGCGGGTGACAGTCACTATTTTTAAGTTCGCTAAAATAAAACGGAGACAACCGGTTGCTGGTATGTCTCCGTTTTATTTGAAAATTCCAGCTACAGGGAAATATATTCCCGCAAGCTGTGCTGCACGGCATACGCGGCAGCTTCAGCGCGGTTATTCACACTCAACTTTGAGAGGATGCTTGAAACATAATTACGGACGGTACCTTCGCCAAGGAATAAATTCTTGGCGATCTCGCGGTTGGTCTTGCCTTCTGATACCAGTAAAAGAACATGCTTTTCCTGTTGGCTCAAATGCGAGAAAGCCGAAGCCTCCTCCTCTTTCACTGCGCGCCGCACTTCCTGGAAGACCCGCTGTGTAACCGCCGGGTCAAGCAGGGCCTCACCACGCCCAACAGATTCTATTGCCTTGATCAAATCTTCGCTTCCGATCTGTTTGAGGACATATCCTGAAGCACCTGCGCGAATGGCAGAGAAAAGCATTTCATCCTCTGCATAGGACGTGAGCATGAGCACCTTGGTCTCAGGAAATTGATTTACGATCTGCTCGCAGGCATCAATACCTGATGTACCCGGCAGACGAATATCCATTACCACCACGTCTGGTTTAAGCGACTCAACCTGCTCCAACGCCTCACGCGCCGAGCCTGCCTCGCCCACCACATCGAATTGGGGGTGACGCTCCAGCAGGGATTTCAATCCAATACGCACCAACTCATGATCGTCAACTAGAATAATTCGTTGCTTTTTCATGGGGATATTTTACCTCTAAACTGATAAGAAAAGGCAGGTTTCAATGACTCCCCGGCTGCTTCACGGTTATCAAATGCTCCTCGATGTGCGCCAGGCTGCGCTCCACCCATAGCTGCAAAGCCAGTTCACCACCCAGTGCTTCATGCCGGCTTTCTCGTGACCATGCCTCCTGCGGCAGACTTCCTAAAACTTCACATAAAGCATTCACATCTTTCATAAACTCGTCCAAAATTCCCGCAAGCGGCTCCTGCGGATCGTAGTGCGCCGTCATCCATTCGTCCGCATCAAAATTCTTAAACTCGGGTTTGTCTTCATTTATTGTTCGATAAATACGCCCGCCGTACACCAATTTTTCCACATCGCGCGTGTGTGATGCAATTTGGTGCAAATTCCACTCGCCTTCGATTTTGGCAAATGGGTCGCTGACCACTTCACAGGCGGCGCAAAATTCTCGTGCGGCTTCTCCAAACCGCTTGACCATCTTTTGACGATATTCAAGTAGTTCCTTCATTCTGCCTCCAGGGTTGACATTATATCCATTACAACGTTTGTTGAATTCTCAATGGTGTGGACTCGAATTCCATGCGGGGCCAATTCCAAATCTGCCTGACGCGATAACTCGGCCAGCCCTGCCATGCTGGAAAGGTACGCTGTCCCCTTTCCTGATCCCCCCAGAATGCACAGGATCTTCCCTCTGCCTTTCATTACCCGTGCCGTGGATTGGATCATTAGAAATGCCCCCGTCAGGTTAACATCCAATGTGCGATGCCAATCCCACTCGTCCATCTCAAGCAGGGGCACATGGGGCTCAACGGCGGCATGAATGATCAGAATATCGATCCCGCCAAAATCCTCTTCCACACAGTTTATCAAATATTGCACGCCGACTTTTTTGGCGACATCCTCGATGTAGGCTTTTGCTCTTCCGCCGCGGGCAAGGATATCTGCCACCACCTGATCCACATTGACCGGGGAAATATCATTTGCAGCAACCACGGCTCTGCGCTCTGCAAAAGCCAGCGCCAGCGCGCGTCCGGCCCCCTTCCCCGCACCCGTAATCAAAACCACTTTATCTTTTAATGGTTCCATCTTCACCTTTGACGATTGATCTTCAACCGGTCTCATTCACAAACAGGGATCGTATCAGAGTTTATCCTGGCATTCAACGGCAAACCAAAATACGGAGAGGGGTCGTATGTATTTTCAATTTCCAGCTCATTTTTAAAATTACCAAAGCCGTCATCTTCGACAACCGAAATATGCAAATGTACACCAACAGGCGCATTGGGGTTCCCCGAGAAATTCCCCTGATAACCGAGAAATGTACCAGCCTCCACAAAAACCTCTGATGTTCCTGTGGGGAATTCCGGCGAAATGAAGGAATTTCCCTGCGCATCAGCCATGTGAGTATAGTAGATCCAAACCGGCCTTCCCGAGCGAAGCGGATCACCTGGCACACGGATAATGACCGACGATTTCCAATCTGCTTTGCGGGTGAGGTAGCCGGAGTATACGGCAATGACGGGGGTGACCCCCGCCTCTGTTCCTGCAAAAATATCTATTCCCGCGTGGCGGTGGCCGGGGCGGAATGAGTCATCCCAAATGAATCCAACCATCCCATTGGTCGGGAATATGAACGGGGCATCGCCGCATCTTGTTCCAGAAGTCATCATCAACTCAGGACGCGAAGACGGGTCGTTAAGCCACCCGACGACCTGCCCGGTGCGCCCGGAACCCATTGCATGGTTATAGTAAAGAAAAATCCCTGCAGCAGCAACCATCACAGGGATTGCAAGTATCAATATTATTTTTTTTGTCATTTGGAGGATTATACTCATTTTATGTGGAACAAAAAACCTGTAGGGGGTATCCACCCACACACACCGCACTCCAGAATTTAACACCGGTAACCTCTGCCAATTTAAAACAAGCCAACTCCATTGGAGCAGGTTGTTATTTCTATTTCCCATAAATCGATTTTAAAGAAGTAAAGCAGGGATGGGGATTTTTGCAGATGGTCCCGGTCCCTCAATAGTTTACTAATAGGCAATTTTCATCATTTGACCTACCATCCTTTTCGACATGCAGCGCGCAGCAAAAACCAGCTTTTGACTATTTATGATAGGAGTGAAATGACCATAATCGAAGACCTTTTTAGAAAAGCGTCTGTGCATTTTGAAGCGCAGAGCTCCCCGCCAGAGCAGGCGGAGACCCGGGCTTTCAAACCGCGTTTTAAGATCCTTTCGGCCCGTGACGCGTTACAGCCCCAGCCGCCCATTCAATGGGTCGTGGATCAGTTGATCTCAGCCGGCAGCATCAACATGATCTATGGCGAAGGCGGCTCCAAAAAAAACATGGGGTATGCTGGCCATGGCGGTCAGTGTGGCGCTGGGTAAACAGTTCCTTAATTTCAAGACCCGCCAGGGCAGCGTCCTGATCGTGGATGAAGAAAGCGGGCCGCGGCGCATGCTGCGGCGGCTGGGTGATGCACTGCGCGGACAGGAGGCCGATCTTAATACACCCGTCTTCTGCGTCTCACTCGCGGCGTTCGACCTCGGGCAGCCGAACGACATCGGTGAACTCCACCAGCTCATCCTCAGCACCAAAGCCAGCCTGGTGATCATTGATGCCCTGGCAGACGTCATGCCGGGCAGGGACGAAAACGCCGTCAAGGATGTGCAGCCGGTGTTCCTGGCACTGCGCAAAATTGCAGAGGAAACCCAGGCGGCGATCCTCATCATTCACCATGCCAACAAGGTCGGCGGGTACCGCGGCACTACTGCCATCAAAGGCGCACTCGACCTGCTGGTAAGCGTTGAAAGCCGGGCTGGCACCCCTGGCATCACCTTCAAGACTGAAAAGGCGCGTGACACTGTCGCGTCCAGTTTTGCTGCCTCCGCTGTGTTCATGCCCGATTCGTTTTCGCTGTCAGCGGCGGAAGCTGCCCCGACCGCTGAGACCTCCCCCACCGATAAATTTTCCACAGGGGAACGGTATGTCCTGGCTTACCTGCTGGATCGCGGCACAAGCACGGTCAGTGATATTTCAAGCAATGCGGGTCCGGTCAGCGTAGCAACCGCACGTAACTGCACCTACAGACTGGCAGCGAGTGGTTTTTTAGAGCGGACGAACGGCGGCGGACAGGGTGTGAGAGCTGAATACAACCTGACCGAAAAAGGCAGCCTGGCTGCCGGGAAATTGTAATGGTTGTATCTTGTACCTGGGTTGTATTTTTTCTGATTTTGGTACAAGGTTGTAGTTGTATCTTGTACCCCCCCTTATTAAGCTATCTATTACCCATAAGTAGGGTAGATAAGGGGTAGACTAAGCCAAGAAAACAAAAACGGGAGGAAACCGCACATTGGCCAGCAAACAAAAAAACAACCATAACTCTTGGGCAAAAGAAGAGTTTTCAAATATAGATCTAAAAGACAAGCGATTGGATAAGCGTTGCCAAAAAGTGGCAGAGGCGCTGGAACAACAATCAACAGAGCCGATCAATCAGGCTTGCGAGGATTGGGCAGCTACAAAAGCTGCCTATCGTTTTTTTGATAACCCGAAAGTCTCACCCGATCAAATTCTTGCGCCGCATTATCAACGCACTGTGAAGCGCATGCAATCACAGGCAGTAGTCTTAGCTGTGCAAGATACTACCTATCTAAACTATAGCCATCATCCACAAACGGAAGGATTAGGAGATATCGGAACCAAACAACAATACCTGCGCGGGTTCGGAATGCACTCTACGTTGGCAGTCACCCCTCAAGGACTACCGTTAGGATTGTTGACGCAGCAATTCATTGAACGTCCAATTGAAAAAGTCATAGGCTCAGTGCCAGAAACTCGAAAGCTGCCAATTGAAGAGAAAGAAAGTTATCGCTGGATTGAAGCCTTTCAACAAGTGCTTGCGCTGAAGCCTGGGGAAGTGCAATTGGTCACGGTGTGCGACCGTGAAGCAGATTTCTACGAGATGTTTGTCACGGCAGAAGAGAAGCAAGCAGACTTATTGGTTCGTGCAAGCACGAATCGGAAAATAGTAGATGAAGAAGCTCAATATTTGTGGGCGAAAGTTGAAAGTCAGGGGAAGTCTGGCGACTTTACGGTTGACATTGTGGGTAACAAAAAACGCAAAGCGCGGCAAGCCGTTGTCTCAGTTCGTTTTTGTACCGTTACCCTGAAACCTCCCTGGCGCCCACAACCGAATCAATTGCCCTGTGTCACGTTCACAGCCATTTTGGCACAGGAAGATGATCCGCCTGCTGATATTAAGGACCCCATTGAATGGTTATTGCTCACCAATACAATCGTTGAAAGCCATAGCCATGCTGCGCAAGTCATTGCGTGGTACTGTTGTCGCTGGCAGATTGAGATCTTTCACAAAATCATCAAATCCGGTTGCCGCGTTGAAGACTGTCGTCTGCAAACTGCAGTGCGCCTGCAAAACTACATCGCTCTGATGAGCGTGGTTGCATGGCGTTTACATTGGATCGCTTATATCAACCGCACAAATCCTCAGGTACCTTGCGTCACGGTCTTGACCACGATTGAATGGCAGGCGCTTTACATGCGCATTCATAAAACATCCATCCTCCCCAAATCACCTCCATCAACATATCAAGCCATTCGTTGGATTGCTCAGCTTGGTGGTTTCTTGGGACGCAAATCTGATGGAGAACCTGGTATTGTCACCATCTGGCGTGGCTGGCAAAGACTTCAGGATTTCGCTGCCACTTGGGAACTGATTGCTAATGGGCCTTCTCATCTTATGGGTAATAGATAGCTTATTAAGGGGGTACAAGATACAACAACCCAAACCGGTAAAAAAACAGCGAGGTTGTACTTTGTGGATCTTGCCTTGTGAGGCAGGTGGAGCGGTCTCAGCTAAAGTTATTTTCCCGGCAGGCAGGAGAATGCCAACCGCTCTGCCGCACCTTTCGCTGGATGGGTGTCCCTGTCCATGTTCCACACCTTTGCCCGGGAGGACCATGCCAGGAAAGAGTAAATTGGTTAATTCGGAGTGGCTGAGGGTGCGTACGCTGGCTATATTTTTTCCTGATATAAAAAAGAGAACTGCCAGTTTTGGCAGTTCTCCAATACATAAATCTTTATTTTCTAATCGAGGAAGTCCAGCACAAAATTCAACGCATCCGCGCGATCCATACGGAAGACGCCGCCGGTACCAGCAAAGTTGCCATTGATACCGAAAGAGGTTACGCCTGCAACAATGTTGCTATCACCCAGGAAGTTGGGGCCGCCAACCTGACCAGTATAGGGATAACCATTCGCACGAATATCCGCTTCATTATTATAGAACCAGATCTCCACATGAGCTGCAGGGGCCTCGGTGCAATGCCCGGCGGTGAGGAAGACGGTTTCAGAGAGTAATGTGCCGCTGCAACGCCACATGGGAGTGCCATTTTCATCCTGGGCGATCATAAGGCCTACATACGGATGAGCGTTGCCATCCGGCTCGCCATCCGTGATGGCACTGGCGATGCCAACTGTGCTTAGGATCAGGATAAGCGTAAGTACGATTGAAAGGGTTATTTTTTCATTTTTATAAAGCTCCTTTACCTGGTAAGTGATCTTTTTACTGCCGTCCAAACTTCAAATATTTTTTGGGGATAGTTGGAAAACAACATTTATGATAAGTGGCGTTAGCCTCCCTAAATTTGGCTGTCAGGAAAAACCTCGAAATTAAATATACGTTAGCGGTCTGGAGATCCATATCCTGACTGCGCTTTGAATATTTGTAAGGCACCCTTTATTATTACTCGATAGTTGTGTTTTGACATAAGACAGCAAAAAATCAGGCGAGAGCAAAAGCCTGCTGCTTGGCAAATAAATAGGCGAATAAGTCATTGGCCTTCTGTCCTTGTTCAAGTTGCTGAGATGCGTAGAGGATGAGCGCTTCGATTAGTGACTGTGCTTGTTGCCGACATGCTTCGCCAATTGTTTTAATGGGTAAGCGGCTTTGTTTCAGTGAGGCAGGCAAACAATCCAGATGCAAAAACGAATAGGCTACGAACACCAGACACCAATGTTTTTGAATGGCTTTAGCGTTACGCATGCGATACTCGTCAAATCCGAGATGTTCTTTTCCATCCTGATAAAAGGTTTCAATCGGCCAGCGTTGTAAATAAGTTGCGATCATTCGTAATGCAGTCCACTCTACTCGATTAGAGACCAAGACGGCATAAGTTCCTTTGAGTTGGGCATTATCAAAACTGATGACCAGACGGACTTTTCCCAAGCCAGGTAGCCGCACACTCAGAGTAAATGTCCAGTAGGTTTGGTCACCAACCTGCACAGCACGATAGGCATTGGCTGGGATCAACGGGACCAAGTCCTCCACGCTGATATGTGCCCCCTCTAGAAGGATGCGTTTTCCATCCGCATCTTTGAGCACAAAACTGTTGGTTTCAAGATTGCGGTTCTTTTTGAGGATACTGATCAAAAGCACCACGCTAAAGGGTAATTTGCGCCTGATCGCGGCTTCCACCAGTTCTTTTGCCAGCGCGATTTTCGTCTGAAACTGTTCGTGCAATGCCTGATACTCCGCATCTTGAAGCAGAACTGGGTCAACCTCTTTATGGAACTTCGTGCGCTCTTTTTTACCTTTGGGGATCTCGCGCTCTGGAAAATGCTTATGCACAAATTCCTCCCAACGCGTGACTTCTTCGTAACGGCGATAGAGCCGCAAGTCAACTGGAAAGCGCACCGGTCCGCTCACGTAATGACTAGTCACAGGATTATGCGCCAAGGGATAGGTCCCGTCGCCATGATTGTAATGATGATCCACGTATTCGAACAAATCCCCAACGTGTTCGCATAAGGTGTCATCCAGTATCAGCGCAGATTGCTCTTTGGCAACCCGCACCTGTTTTGTCTCCTGAAGCATATACTTGATCCGACGATCATTGACCTGGTCTTGCAGCCAGAGGTTTGTCGAAAAGTAGCGCGATAAGTTGGTCTTGTCCGAACTTTCTAGCACGCAGCGTGTAATATTCGCCATGCTCTTATTGGGCAAGACCATTAAACCGGTCAGATAATTCTCAAAGTGCCGAAACTGACAGCGGTTCTCAAATAAATCTCGGAATGCTTCCGCATGGGCTTTTACAAGTGGCGCAGGTTTAATTATTGGAAGTTGCATTGTCTTTTCCAGTGAGCAGAATTCGCCCAGCATATCACTTTTATCAAGAAAACGCTAAAATACAACTATCGAG